>OODF01000383.1_pt1 | contig 31848 bp, 24 predicted proteins | sample 1671431 | NCBI WGS metagenome assembly OODF01 (sample SAMN06348156, study PRJEB24527) | human gut metagenome | biome: human gut; feature: ankylosing spondylitis patient; material: feces | host: Homo sapiens | place: China | collected 2015-10 | reverse complement strand
TTTGGATCAGCTTTTTCAATCTATGTCTACTCTGATCCGGCCATTTAGAGTCATAACCGATGAAGGGAACTACAACGACAATTTTAATATCTTCGTATCCCGTTTGTGCCCTCAATGTCAGCAGCTGTTCTCCAGCCCACATATCCACACCAAGAGCACCGCCGACAAAAAAAGTACGGACAAATTTCTCGTCATGAAGTATCCGAAACTGCTCCAGGAGACATTCTTTTAATTTTTGGCATAGGGGATCTTCCTCATTATATCCAAAGCAAAATCTTGTTGGTCGGTGGCCGGTAATGGCGCAGGCATACTGATTCATATAAATCACCCTTGATAACTGCCTTGATTACGCATATAAAGCAAAAATAACGCAAATAATAATGCGTATAAAGGTTGTATTATAAAATTATAACACAATACATACGAAGTATCAAGAATTGCTTTCTGCTATGCTAAAAGTGCAGAGAGGTGAGCGTATGGACGAAGAATTTATCCGCAATCGGATCACAGAATTGCGATTGAAAAAAGGTGTTTCAGAATATCAGATGAGCATGGAGTTAGGGCAGAACAGAAGCTATATTCAGGCGATTTCCTCTGGGCGTTCTATGCCGTCTATGAAGCAGTTCCTCAACATCTGTGAGTATTTTGAAATCACACCGCTTCAATTTTTTGATGCACAGGAAAATAACCCTCAGCTTATCAAGAAGGCTTTGGACGGAATGAGAAAGATGTCAGATGACGATTTGATTATGCTGATTGGTTTTATAAGTCGCTTAAACACAGAAAACTAACGATAGGAGGCAGTAAGCGTCCCGTCGTTAGTTTTTCATTTTATGCGCAGCATATTGTGGCAAGCAATGCTTGTGGCTATCCATTTCGCCACAAGCTGCTTGTTGAGGGCAGCGCCCCCAAGCCCCTTTGAACACAGAATTTCATTCTGTGGCTGCGCGTTCTGCGAACGCTTTTGACCAGGACCAGCTTACCGCTGGCCGTGGTCTTTTTCTTTTTCAACATCCTGTTCTACCTCCATTTTCAGCACTCGGTCTACATTAGCCTTTGCCGTTAAAAGCTCCCGCATTTCTTCACGGGAACGCCGGTACTCGGCATAGGTCTTTTTCTTTTCTTCCAGCAATTTCGCGTACTCCGTCTGCAACTCTTTGACCTTGGGCAGCTTCTTGACGCCCATCTCATCAAAGGCATTCTTAGCAGCCTGGTGGAGCAGAATTTCTTCCTCATGTTCCTCCCGGAATTTCTTAGAGTAGCCGGCCTTGCGGTAGTCCACATAGACCTCACGGGTCTTGGCATAATTTACGATGTGAGTACGCAGAACAGCGATCTCTGCCATGCGCTTTTCAGCCGCTTTGATCTGCGCCGAAAGCTCATTGTGATGTGCCGTGGCAGCCGCAGCCTTTTCTTCCAAAACCGCATACTCCAGCAGGTTATTCTCTGACAAGTAATTCATGGTCTGCGCCATCTGCTTGAGGTTGAACACCTTGGCCCATCGAGCATAGCCAGCACCTTTTCCAGCCTGCAATTTTGCCTGAATGTCCACCAGCAGATTGACCTTCTGCGTCTCTGCCTGTGTAACTATTTTCTTTCGTGGGGTATGCGCTTTCTTCCCGGAGAGAACCGCCTGCAAATCATCTAATCCATATCCTTCGCCCAGGCTGTCCATTCGGGCGGCTTTCTCCCAACCGGGGAGCTTCAGGCGATACGATTTCCCGCGCTTTGATACCTCACAGCCGGACTCTTGCAGCAGCCTCAGCAGCTCCTCAAAATTAGCAGGACTTTGTGATAATGCGTTGTCAATCGCTACACGCAGCAGCTCTCGGTGAGAGGGCTTTGCCTGATCGCCCAGCCATTTGTTATAGCTCTTTCCGTGAGGTTTCGGATTCTCCACAATGGACAGTCCGTTTTCGATGCAGATGGTGTCACTTAACTGTCGGACTGCCTTGGTGCTGCCCCAAAAGTTTCGGAATTTCCGGTCATATTCTAAGCTGACCGATGACCAGATAATGTGATTATGAATGTGCGATTTGTCTATATGAGTGCAGACCACAAAGGCATGATTGCCCTTGGTAAAACGCTTGGCAAATTCCACACCCAGCCGGTTCGCTTCTTCCGGAGTGATCTCACCGGGGCGGAACGACTGGCGCACATGATAGGCGATCACATCATCCGCGCCGCGCACTCGTCCGGTAGCGGCAATGTACTGCCGCTTTGCCAGAAGGAACTCCGCATCCGCAGTCCGGCTGTCACACGCATAGCCGGTAATGAGCCTGCCGTTATCTGTTTTCTTTGGATTGGCCACATAGTCGATGATGTCACTGATCGCCCGACTTTCTGTGCGGCCCTTGCCGACATGAAGCGGCATGATTCTCGTGGTTGCCATAGGTCAGACCTCCTTCCCGAAAAGAAAACGGCCTGCCATAGCAGACCGCTTTCACTATTCTATAAAACTTTCTTCATCGAAAAAATTGAACTCATCATCTTCTAAGTGTCTTGGTGGAAATCTCATTTCATATTGCTCTTGCGCCAATGCACGGACATCAGGCCGCCTATCCTTTAGTCGATTTTTCAGCCAGGACAACTGCTCTTTCGATAGCCTCCATGGAAGATTCAAAAGACGATTCAGTGTCATCAGTTCAGCCTGCGTTTCTGCTGGTAGCGAAGCACAGGATTTACAAATGTGGGATGCATGACCTTTGCCTGAAAATTTTTCGTTGGCTTTGTATTCACCACAAACTTTACAATAGTGTCCATGCTTTTTCATAAGCTGATGCCCTTCTCGCAAAGAACATATAACCTGCGAATTGCTTTCATAATCACATCCCATTCCAAATCAGAAGCATAAGAAAACTTTTTACGGTATGCCTCCCAAAGTTTTTGCATAACCGAATCATTTTCCACTTCGTCAAAAACTTCTTCAGCCTGGTTAAGATACTTCTCCGATCCCCGTTTATGAGCAGTTGCCAGAAGCGCATCATGTAAAATTTTCGGGTTCAGCGTGGTTCCATGCAGCTGTTCTAAAATGTAAATATCGTAGAAATCTCTCATGCGGGTATTGGTTGTGGTTCTGGTAATAATGGTTTCCAGTTTTTCTGCCAGCACAGTTTCTAAATTATAAGCCCAAATATCAATGGAGCGATCTTCCAGCATAAGTTTGAATGAATACCGAACCTCTCTTGGAGTGATTGCATCTCCCGTAGAAATATCAATTTTCAAAGGGGTCACTACACCATCGAATGTTGTACTCATGCTGACACGAATCCCCGGATACTCTGCTTCATCCATAATCTCCGAAATACTTTTCAGCTGAAATTTAACACCATCATCAATCGGAACAGTTACGATTGATGAAATTAGATTCTCAATATCCTCCACATTAACATTAGCTCCTTTTATGGTTGCATCCAAATCCATCGTAGAGCGGGCATCCAATCCAACCATAGCCGCTACCAACATACCACCCTTCAAGATAAACTTATCACGATACTCAGAAAGAGAAATACGCTCCAAAAAACGCTCCATCATGTAGTTCCTCATTAAAATCTGAGCATCTGCGGATTTTTCTCTGGAAAGGTTTCGTATTAAATCTTTAAGCTGCCTTGCTGTTTTTATCATAAAAGTACCTCCAAATACTGTCGTAAAATTTTTTCCACCTTGAACATCCCAGCATATTGCATTAAAGCTCGCAGGTTCTTATCTTTTCTACGGGCATACGCTTTCAGTGCTCCCTGAAAGGTCTGAATTTCAATTCTGCTACGGCTTCTGAGCAAATCACAGATCGTTCGCTCCATATCATAAACCGGCACAGTATGCCCGAACGGAGTTTTCGCTGTTGTAAGTCCTACATCATGTAAGTCTGCTTTAATCGTAAAAACTTGAATGCCTTCTGCTTTCATTTTGCTTGGATTGCATCCAGTTTTGACCGTAACTGTATATTCTATTGGTTCACGGTCTGTCAGATCGTGAAAAAATAAAGCTGTTTCATGTGAAAATACTGCTTGTTCAAATCGCAAATGAAGCAGATACATGGCATCCACCCAGGAATCTTTGGACAGATAAATCCCATGTGCAACTCTATCCAAATCTCGTGAACGCACATAATCATAAAATACCGGCTTTGAAATTCCAGAGGATACGACCTGTGATGTTCGCAGCATTCCTTCTTGTGCTGTTAGCATCTGATCCAGCTGTTCAAATTGTCCCATCATGTCACTTCCTTTCGTACTAATATTATATTCAATATTAGTTCAAAAGTAAAGTCGTGGATATAAAATTCCTTTTCCCAAATTTAACAGACGGTGTCTGGCATTTTATGGTTTTGCGTATTTTTATCCATAAACCAACTCCTGAATTGCAAATTTCAAACTCTGCACCTTACCCATCAGCCAGATTGCAGCCAGTGGCAGCCCCATCGGGCTAATCAAAAATGCCATGACCAGCAGAATCACACCATTCTGCGGGGAATAGGTAAGCAGCACAGCCACACCAAGCAGAGCAATCACGGTACTGAACAGGCCGAGCACCAGACCGGATATGTAGATCAGCCCCGTGCAGAGCCAGACAAAAAGTGTCAGAACCAAAATGACCGGTGCAGTTATAATCATCAAAAGCCCTTTCAAAATCTTCATGTCATTTCCTCCTTGCAGCGTTCTTGGTATCTTTTCTAATCATATTATCCGGCATGGGCAGGCAAAAGACAAGGATACCGATAAAAAGAAAAAGCGGAGAGAGGAGCAGCGAAGTAATGCCGTTCCTCCCTCCGCAAATGGAGTATCTATCCCTGTTATAAGAGTTTGGAAAGCTGGGTAATGATTTCCTCTACGCCCTCCCATAACTGTTCCTGCCGCTGGGATATATCCTCCAAGTCAGCATCATAAACCCGCCCAGTCTCATGCACTTTACGGGTCAGCTGGTTTAAGTTGTTGCTGCTTCGGCGCATCAGGGAAACAAGCTCCTTCAACTCCGGCAGCTCCAGCTTGACTACATACCCATCCAGCGCCATTTTTCTTAGATAGGCTTCACGGTTGGAGGTTCCAAACTGAGACATTTTTTGCTCAATCACAGCAAGCTCCTCCGCTGAAACTCTAAAGTTTAATTGCATATCCCGCTTACGCTTTGCCATAGTTATCGCTCCGGCTCCCGTTTCTTCGGGGCGGCAGGCTTATGGGCAGGCAGCTCCTGTTTGAGCTTATCCCGTACTGAGGGACGGGACGGTTCCAGTTTTTCTCTCTGAGTACGGCTACGCTGCTGTTCTTCTCGCACCAGATCAATAAAGCCATCCAGCACAGCAGGGTGGCTGTTCAGGACATAACCACAACGGACGGTTTCGGGGTTCTCGTTGGGAATGGTCTTAGCCCATTCCTTATTGCGTCGGGAGTAGCGCCCATCCCAGTCCTGAAGCTGGACGGTGTTGGCCAGAACCAAAGCCACACGCTCCATGCCATAGGTCTCGATCACACCCTTTGCCGCATCGTGACTGAGATACATTCCGTCGAAGTGTTCCCGCACCGCCGCTTCAATGGACTCCTTGCATTGGAGATTTACATTGTTGGAAGCTCGGTACTGCTCCAGCTCCCCATGTTCTCTCGCATAGGCAGCTGAATGGGGATAGATCGGTGTTGTTCGCAGTTCCTCTTTAGCTCTGCACACATCGTCGGCACGGTTCTCAATACTGTCCCGGATCACATCCATATAGCCGGTCTCCAGCTTTTCAAAATAACGGTACACATCTTCCAGCGGCGAAGGAGATTCCAAAAGCGCCTGAGCCTGGGCGTCGGTCAGCTCCAGTTCCTCCATCGCCATCACGATGTCCTCACGGATGGTGTACTCATAGGTGTGGTGCAGGATTTCTTCCGGGGGCTGGCTTTTCAGCCAGTCCCTGTATTTGTCCTGCTCAGCGGCCATCTTTTCATAAAGAGCTGTATTCAGATCGTTGGTATTCATGTTATCGCACCTCCTCATGCTGTTTTGGTTTCTTGTCTGTACTGCGGGGTTGCACCGGGCGTTTTAGGTTATCCAGCACCGAAGGCCGTGTACTTTTGGCAACAACAGACTCGGTGTGTGCCTGTCCCTTTCCGTCGATGTTGAGCAGGGTATCCAGCTCCACCAGACGGGCGTTTTTGCTTCTCAGTTCTTCTTCATAAAGGAATGGCTTTCCAACTTCCTCCTTTGCGGCAGCCTGCTGCTGATAGAGGTTATCCAGCTGGGCCTTTGCCGCCTCCAGACGCTGGGGCATCTGGGCGAGGGCATTGTCGATACGGGTAAGATTTCCGCGAGGGTCTGTACCAAGGGTTGCCCGGTGGGTCATCTGTCCTTTCAGCAGGAGCGTATATTCCTGTTTCCAAGCGGAAAATTCCACAGACATGGCATAGCCCCGGTAGCTGCCGATCTGCACCGGATCGGAGGTTTTGACCTCCTTGCAGGCATCCAAAAGGGCTGCGCCGGCGTTCTCCTTATCGGTCAGCAGATCGCCGCGGATTTCCATACCAGCAAAACCGTCCTCCGGGTGCGGGTGAGCTGCCAAAACCTCCAGGTCAGATTCAAAGCCTTTGATAAAGCCCTTGTGCTTTTCAATCTCCTCCGGGAAATATTTGAGCAACTGATCCTCCAAGCGGTACTGCTTACTCTGGTGGTCGGCTTTCATCAGCTTCAGGCGGGATACCTCCACATCCAGATCCATACGCTCTTTGATACGGGGGTCTCCGGCGCACAGAGCCTTGATCTCGGCAAAGGAAAGCGCCGTTTCATCCACATCATCGCAGGAGCGCACCGGCGATTTAGAAGTCATGATCTGGCTGATGAATTTCTGCTTGTTCTCCACCGTCTGCCAGAGGTATGCGTCAAAGGTTCCCTCGGTCACATAGCGGTACACATGGACAAGGGGATTCTGGTTGCCCTGGCGCTCGATACGGCCCTTGCGCTGGGCAAGGTCTCCCGGCCTCCACGGACAGTCCAGATCATGAAGTGCCACCAGACGGTCCTGCACATTGGTGCCTGCGCCCATCTTGGCGGTGCTGCCCACAAGCACACGCACCTGACCGGTACGGACTTTAGAAAACAGCTCCTTTTTCCGCACTTCGGTGTTTGCTTCATGGATAAAAGCGATCTGGTCGGCAGGCATCCCCTGAGCAATGAGTTTCTGACGAATATCGTCATATACCGTAAAGGCCGGTTCCTGCTCCGGCAAAGGCACAGTGCTTTCCAGTGCGTGAAGCAGTGGATTATCCAGCGTTTTCGCCGCCTTGCTTGCAGGAGCTTTTGCCTGTGGTGTAGAAATGTCGCAGAACACCAGCTGGGTCAGCTTGTCAGCTTTGCCATCCCGCCAGATCTGCATGATGTTGTCCACGCACTGATTGACCTTTGTGCCAGGTTCATCCGGCAGCATCTGGTTGACGATCCTCTGGTCAAGCCCCAGCTTGCGGCCATCCGAGGTAATCTTGAGCATATTGTCCTGGGACGGGTCAACGGTTCCGCTGTGTACCAGCGATGCGCGCTCCGAAAGGGCCTTGACCATTTCCTGCTGATGTTCGGTAGGCTGCGCCACGATGTTGTGGTATTCCACTTCCGGGGTAGGTAGATTCAGCTGGTCGGCAGTCTTAATGTCGGCCACTTCTTTGAACAGGTTCATCAGCTCCGGCAGGTTAAAGAACTTGCTGAATCTCGTTCTTGCCCGGTAGCCGGTGCCTTCCGGTGCCAGCTCCAATGCTGTGACGGTCTCCCCAAATCGGGAAGCCCAGCAGTCGAAGTGGGTCATGTTCAGTTCTTGCAGGCGTTCATATTGAAGATAACGCTGCATGGTGTAAAGCTCGGTCATAGAGTTGCTGACCGGTGTGCCGGTGGCAAAGATCACGCCACGGTTTCCGGTGATCTCATCCATATAGCGGCACTTGGCAAACATATCGGAGGATTTCTGCGCGTCCGATGTGGAAAGACCAGCCACATTCCGCATTTTTGTGTATAAAAACAGGTTCTTGTAGTTGTGGGCCTCGTCCACAAACAGCCGGTCCACACCCAGCTGCTCAAAAGTTACCACATCATCTTTTCGCCCCTCGGCTTGCAGCTTTTCCAGTCTGGCTTCCAGAGACTTTCTGGTACGCTCCAGCTGCTTGACGGTAAAACGCTCGCCGCCGCTGGTCTGCACCTCTGCGATCCCCTCGGTGATCTCGTCGATCTGCTCATAGAGAAGCCGTTCCTGACGCTCCCGGCTGATGGGGATACGCTCAAACTGGCTGTGTCCCATGATGATGGCATCATAATCACCCGTCGCAATACGAGCGCAGAACTTCTTTCGGTTATGGGTCTCAAAGTCCTTTTTTGTGGTGACTAAGATATTGGCGGAAGGATAGAGACGCAGAAACTCCGACGCCCACTGCTCGGTCAGATGGTTTGGAACCACAAAGAGAGATTTCTGGCACAAGCCCAGGCGTTTGGCTTCCATCGCAGCGGCCACCATCTCAAAGGTTTTGCCCGCGCCTACTTCGTGTGCCAGCAGGGTATTTCCGCCATACAGCACATGGGCGATGGCGCTTTTCTGGTGTTCCCGCAGGGTAATGGCCGGGTTCATGCCGCCAAAAGTGATATGGCTGCCATCATACTCGCGGGGACGGGTAGAGTTCATTTCTTCGTTGTACTGGCGCACCAAAGTCTGGCGGCGCTCCGGGTCTCTCCAGATCCAGTCCTTAAAGGCTTCCCGGATAGCCTGCTGTTTTTGTGCAGCCAGGGTGGTCTCCTTGGCGTTCAGCACGCGGCGCTCTTTTCCGTCTGCGTCCTCTATGGTGTCATAGATACGGACATCTCGCAGGTTCAGGCTGTCCTCCAAAATCTTGTAGGCATTGGCACGGCTGGTTCCGTAGGTGGTGTAGGCTGCCACATCGTTGTAGGATACGGAAGATTTCCCCTTGATCTGCCATTCAGCGGTAAAGGACGAATAGTTGACCTCGATACTGCGCTGGAGATAAAACGGGGTGTTGAAGGTCTCATACATAAACTGCTGGATATATTCCTTGTCGATCCAGGTGGCACCAAGGCGCACCTCGATCTCCGACGCGTCCAGGTCTTTGGGCTGGGCGGCGGTAAGAGCTTCCACATTGACTGCAAAAGAAGGGTCCTGCTGCGCCGCCCGCTGCGCCTGACGCAGTTTGCGGCGTACATTGCCGGAAAGGTATTCATCAGCAGTCACATAATGGGGTGTGCCGTCTTTCTCCAACTGTCCCGGTACACGGAAGATCACGCCTTGCAGCTCTCCGGCCAGTTCTTCTTTTGTTTTTCCGGTAAGCCGACTCATATAGCTCATATCTACGCAGGCCTTTTCCGAGATGGACACCGCCAGTGCTTCGCTTGCCGTATCCACAGTAACCACTGCCTGATGGGGCTTGATGGTCCGTTTGGTGAACATATCCGCCTTGCGCTCCAGCTTTCCGTCCTCGTCGATAACTTCCAGCGCACAGAGCAGGTAATAGGAAGAATCATCTGCATAGGCCAGCCGATTTGCACGGTCGTTGATGAGACCGTATCTGGCAGAAAAGCTATCATAGAGCCGGTTCAGTTCCGCCTGTTTTTGGGTAATGGTGCTGTCTGGAACCGCTGCATCCATCTGAAGGTCGATCAGCTCCTGCACACAATCACGCAGTCCCACAAGACCTTTCACGCGGGCTTCGGCGGTGGCGTTGAGGTCAGGGCGCACCATACGACTGTTTTCCCGGTAGTACACCTGCCCGTCTACAATGGCATAGGAATAGTTCTTCACATTGGGGTCGGCAGGAATGGAGGTGTCAATGGCTTCGCCTTCGCCCAGCTCCGGCAGCTCTGCCTCCTGATAAGTGCCATGAATATACTTCACCGCATCATGCAGCTGGTCGGAAAGCTCCAGTCCCTCGATAGGGTTCACGGTGTAGTCCATACCATGAGCAGTGCTTACCGGCTCCTGTCTGCCCAGCACCATTTCCGGGTGGTCGATAAAATACCGGTTGATGGCAAACCCGTCCTCCGTCTGTCCGGTCTGGGTCCATTCCGGCACGATGTCCAGCGGGCGGTCCCGCTTTTGGAGGAAGATGATGTCCGATACCACCTCGGCACCGGCATTCTTTTTGAACGCGTCATTGGGCAGACGGATCGCTCCCAGCAGCTCGGCACGCTGGGCAAGATAGCGGCGCACGGTGGAATCCTTGGCGTCCATGGTATAGCGGGAGGTCACAAAAGCTACCACACCGCCGGGACGCACCTGATCCAGTGCTTTGGCGAAAAAGTAATTATGAATGTTGAAATTCAGCTTGTTGTAGGCTTTGTCATTGACCTGATACTGACCAAAAGGCACATTGCCGATGGCAAGGTCAAAGAAGTCACGCCTGTCGGTGGTCTCAAAGCCGCCTACTGTGATGTCCGCCTTGGGATAGAGCTGCTTTGCGATACGCCCGGAAACCGGGTCAAGCTCCACACCATATAGACGGCTGTTTCGCATTTCCTCCGGCAGCATACCGAAGAAATTTCCCACACCCATAGATGGCTCCAGAATATTTCCGGTCTCAAATCCCATACGGCCCACAGCATCATAAATCGCTTTGATGACCATAGGGCTGGTGTAATGAGCGTTGAGGGTGGAGCTTCTGGCGGCGGCATATTCCTCCGGGGTCAGCAACTCTTTCAGCTGGGTATACTCGGAAGCCCATGCCGGTTTCTCTGGGTCAAAAGCATCAGGAATACCGCCCCAGCCCACATAACGGGAAAGAATCTCCTGTTGTTCGGGGCTTGCCTGCTGTCCGGCAGATTCCAGCTCTTTCAGCAAACGAATGGCATTAACATTTGCCTGGAACTTGGCTTTTGGACCGCCTTCGCCCAAATGCTCATCGGTAATGCGGAAGTTCTGTGCATTGCGGCGCAGGTTAGCCTTGTATTCCTCATAGGAGGCTTCCTCGGCAGCTTTGGCATTGGGGAAGGTCTGCCACTGGCCGTTGACCTGAATGGAAACCGGGTGTTCATCCAGCACTTCCTCAAAGGTTTTCTCCGGCTCTGTTGCAGGGGCTGGCGGCTCTGACTCCTCGATATGCAGCCGTTCCACCACCACATCATAAGGCAGATGGTTCTTATCGCCCGGATAGACGGCCACGGTCTCGGAATGAAAGGCTGGGGATTCGGCAGACGGTTGGGGCTGTTCTTGTCCAAAGCCATCCAGCTGACGGGCATACATCCCGCGCAACAAAGGCGCAACCTCATCCCAGCGGAAATACAGCATAGCCAGACGCTTTTCCTCTGCATCCATGACTTCCAGCTCCATGCCCTGTGCCGTGGTACGGTAATCGGCAATATCGCCAGTCTCCAGATTCAGTGTCTCGATCTCACCGGAATAGGCTCTGCTCAGCCAGTAGGCGATCTCGCTGTTGCTCCTGCCGGATTGCAGCAGCGTGGAAATCTGCTTTTTATCCGCTTCATCCATCAGTCCATGAGCCAATACATCCCGCAAGTCCTGATCTGCCTTGTCCGGGTCAATAGGAAGAAACTCGGTATAGTAAGCATTGCGGCGGTCTGCCCGAAGCAGCTGCTCGAACTGTTCTTTGCGCTCTGCCCGGTAGATGGGATATACCATCCCGGTGGGCAGAAGCTGTACGGTGTCCTCCCGCAGCTCTGTGATCTGATAGGCGTCATCCTCGATATACACGGTATCGCCCACGGCATAGACCGGGGCGGCTGGGTCATAGGAGGTTCTTTGCGGAATTGGACTGCGAACGGCATCATATTCCTCATCGGAAATGGAAATCTCGGAAGTCTGCTCTGCCTCGGCAGCTGCGATCTGCTCTGCATCTGACATCACCTGTTGGATAAATGGGTCATTGTCCAGTTTTTCCGAGTCTGCCACCTGGCCGTTGACGATGCCCCTTTCCTCCAGGGCTTCCCGGATGGCGATGGGGTCGATATTGTCAAAACGGTCCTGTTCTTCTTCGGTATAGAACCGGTCCTCCTGAATGAGCTGGGCAAGCCTGCGCTGTACCTTCGGCCAGGGCAGCTGCGTTTCCTCCGGGCTGCCGGCACGGACAACAAACAGGCTGTTGCTGTTACTGCCGCCGTATTCCTGAGCCAGCCATGCGGCGGTATCTTTTTCTCTTGCATGGTCTTTCATATAACGGACGACAGCGTGTTTACTCTCGATATTGCCGTTCCATGCACAAAGGGCAGTATCAATATCTTCCTGAGAAAGAGGGCGCAGAAGCTCATGGAGCTTTGGATAGGTTTCGTCGATCACTTCCCGGTGCAGGCGCTGGCGGAACTCCGGCACATCCGAATAAAGGCGGATCAGCTCCATATCCTTAGAGCCAAGAATCGCACGGCGCACAGCGGCATTGCCCTCGATGACAGCATTTTCACGGTCGGAATGACCGCAGGCATTGCGATATGCGGTATCCTCGTAAATGGCGGCAGTCACCACAGGCTTATACTGCTCAAACTGCTCCCCAAGGGTAGGCTTTGGTGTTCCTTTCTCCATCTCCGGCTGCTGGGCTTGAATGGCATCTTCTTCGGCCAGTTCCTGTTCAGACTGGATCTTGTCATACTGTGCCTGTTCCTGTTCGGTAAGATAGCGGTCTTTCTGGACAAGTGAGGTAATGCGCTTGGCAACCTTTTCCCAGTTCAAGTGAACATCCGGGCAGTCCTGCTTTTTATAGTGCAGTCCTTTCCCATCGTGATCTTCGCCGCTGTGTGTTGCGCCGGACAGGGCATGAGAGCGTCCGCCAATGCCATACTCGTCTTTGAGGAATCTCACTTTCTCCTTATCCGTATGGTTTTCCATGAAGAACGCATAGATACGGCCTTTTCCTCCGGCAAAACTGCTGCCGCCGGTCATGGCGGCGTCGATCTCATCCTCGGTAATGAAATGCTGGACGGTTGGCACTTGGGAAAGGTCCGAAGAAAAAGTCCTGCGGGGCAGGTCAAGGTCTTTCAGGTTCTCCCAGATTTCCCTTGGCCTATGGTAATGAAAGCGCAACAGGTCACGGTCCTGCTGATAGGCAGTCCAGAAGGCAGCGTATTCTTCCTTTAGGGTTTGGCGGAAAGCCGGGTCACTCAGCTGCTCGGCAAGCCATGCAGTTTCTTCCGGGAACCCGGTTCTCTGAATACCGGACAGACAGGACAGATACCCGGAATCTCTGGCTTTATCGCTGAAATCGTGGTACAGATGCCAAAGTTTTTCTGCAAGGAGGGAGCGTTCATAGCCTGCCGCTTCTGCAAGCTCCACATTGGAGGCAAACTGGCCGCTCTCCAAAAGCTCCCCGATACGCTCTGCGGCGCTCTCCCAGGAAATGACCTGGGCAGACCTGTCATAACGGACAGACTTCCCATGTGAAAGATGGATACCATCCTCGGCATACCATGCGCTCACACTGCCAAGACCATTGCCGCCGTGGTACAGCGTTTTCAGTATCTCGGCAATCTCAGCGGTGGTTTTCTGCTTTTCAAAGGCTGCAACCACACGCTCCCTTTGACGGTCTGTATTGCCGCCCAAACGCAGCACATGGTCAATATCATTTTGGGCAAAAGAAAAAGCAGAGGATGTATGCGCTACATTCTCTGCTTCATCTATGGATTGGATCTGTTCCGCTTCGGAGAGGAACAGGTTTAGGGTCAGCTGTTGATAAGCTCCGCCATCAGGATTTCCTCGGCCTGAGCTTTGCAGGTGTTCATCAGCCCCACCCACTTCATGGGATCGCTGGCTTTCAGTTCCTCGGTGGCTCCCGCTTCCTTCGCCAGCTGGGGCATCATCTGCTCCAGTCTGCTCTGGGCGGTCTCGTCGATCTCCAGAAGGTGCGGGTACAGCTTCTCGCTCAGCAGCATCTGGTTGTAGAGGATGGGACGGTGTTCCTTCAGATAGGTTTTCCTCATCCTGCCGTACTTGCCCAGGGATTTCTCCGGCTGCTGGCTCAGCTTCAGGTCGGGAATCAGATAGTCTCCGTTCTGGATATAGGTCATGGGATTGTTCATCTTGTTTGCTCCTTTCTTGGTTGGCTTCGCGCTCTGCATTTCGGACGGTGACGCCGATCTGCCGCAGCACCTGCTGGTTGATCTGACTGACCGCTGTTCCCAGCGCCCCGATGGTGGACGGGGTGTTGAAATCAAAGATCGCCATGAAATCTTCGTGGTCGAAGTAGCGTTCCGGCTCCAGTCCACAGCGGGACATCAAAGCGTAAGTGATGCTGACGGTGGCGGCTGCCTTGAACTGCACTCCGATGTTATACTCATCATATTCCTCCAAAAAGGAACCGTCAACGATATAGAAGAAGTCCTGCTGATGCTCCGTCCAGTATTCCTCAGCCAGTTTTCCGGCTACCTCAGTGAGCTGTCCGGCAAGGTCATCACCGGAAACATCATAGATGCGCTCCAGCATGGCCTGCACCGAATCCAGATGGCGCTCCTCCAGCTGCCACAGCCAGGGAGTGCGGGAATGTTCACGGGTTCCGGTGTCGGAAATGTCAAAGACATAACGCAGGCGAGGTCTGTCCCCGGAATCGTCCACCAGAGCGATTCCCTTGGAGCCGCGCCTTACATACCGGCTCATCTTTTCATTCCACAAATTGTACTCCGCACAGGCGGTGGCGTCCGGTCGCTGGGCATAGATCATCAGCTGCTCATGGAACGGGTACTTGTAAAGGCGGGAAGCAGTGGTGAGAAACCCTGCCCATTCCTGCCAGCTCCCCGTGAGCTGTGTTGCCACCTTGTCCGCCATCTGTGCATATAGTTCAGCTTTGGTTGGCATGGTATTCTGTCCTCCTTTCAGTTTTGGGGTAAAAGGTGGGGTGGCAAATTGCCACCCCATCCCTGCGGTTATGGTGTTTACTGGTCAAAATCCGGGTACAGCTCCAGCTGGGCAAAGTCCTCATCGGTCATCGCACAGAGCTTCGTAAGGGCGCTGTCGGTTAGCTCCCTCAGTTCCGTTTCCTCCGGCGAAAGCTCGCCGCGCATCTCACGCAGGCTGTCGATCAATCCGGTGCGGCTGCCGGTATTGTAAATGCACATCAGGTTCATTTCCTCAAAAGTAAAGTTTCCCATATCAAATCTCCCTTTCCGCACTCTTTTTTGGTGCTGTCTTTTTGTGTTCTGTCTTGGGCTGGCCTTTCAGCTGCTCCATGACGGACTTTTTCTTTTCCCGTTCCTCCCGATGGGTGGCGGCTGCCAACTCCATCAGGGAAATGGGCTGACCGCTTCGGGCCTGCTGTTCCAGCTCTGCCACCGTAGGCTCTTTTGCGCCATTGTTGATGATACCGTCGATCATGCCATAATCGTCCTCCAGGGCCATTTCCGCATTTTTCAGCGGATTTTCCGGCAGGAATCCGGGGATCTGGGTAAAACCAACACTGTCACAGTAATGACAGGATACCTTACCGTCCTGTCTGATCGCAACGATGTCGCTGACGCTCATGGAGGGACTGTGAAAGTCCACGGGCTTTTCCAGATTGAATTGCTGATAGAGTTTTTCCAGCTGCTCCGGCACAGTGCCAGACTCCCTCAGAGGAGCTGTGTAAATGAGGTCATAATTGCTGCGGTCTATGGAAATGTTATGGGACTTTAACCAGTCCAGATTCATAAAGCGCACATTCTGCGGATCGTCACGACTTACCTGATAGATGGCAAAGCAATCTCTGTTCTGGGAGAGAAATGCCTGTTCGCGTTCCTGCTGATGTTCCTGACGCTCCATGACCTTTTCGTGGAACTGAGGGCTTTTCTCCCATTCCTCATGGTCCACACCGAAAAGACCGCCATGATCCATGATTTCCTGCGGGTCAAACACCATACTCTCCGTATTGTCCTCATGCAGCACATAGACGGTCAAACCGGCGGCATCCAGTTCCAGCGCCCGTTCTCTGGTAACAGGGAGCATCCCATCATAGGAGTAGCCATATTCCTGCATATCCGGTGTGGATACCTGCTCATCCGGCATGGGGTATTCATCCAGTGCCTGCTCCTGTGCTTCCGGCAGCTGGGAAGAAGCAGCCATCTGACTGGCCTCTGCCTGCATCTGCTGGTAGGCAGCGTCCTGCAAGGTTTCAATCATGGACAACGGTGCGTGTTTTACCGAGTCTCTGCCCAAATCGTTGTCATCACAAATCTGGAGAACTGCCTTCATGCGGGAAATCTCCGGCATATCCAGCTGACCACCATCCAGCTCTTTCATGGACGCGGCATCGTAAAGGGTATAGTCCCAGCCGCTGTCACAGGACTGGATATGAAGATAGGTGGCATCGTCAATCAGAAACAAAGTCTCCTGCTGGTTGGCGTCCGCCCCCAGCACTTCCATTTCTGGCATTGCCGCAGCCAATTCCTTTACCGCTTTTTGCACCAGAGGATTATCACGGTAATAGTCGATTGCCTGGATGGTATCCAGGTCAATGGTCTGGCCGGTCAAAATCGGAAAAGGTCCTTCATAGTCGCTTCCGTCTTTCAGCTCAAAACCAATGCCCTTGATCCCGTTCATTCGTTCTGCCGGAATCTCCTGATAAATGCGGATTGCTTCCTCCAAAGACAGGTTATCGTGGTATTCTCCGAGGTTTGGAAATTCCATGCACTCTGCTACATAGTAAGTCAGATTGCTGGTTGGCTGCTCTATCGGGGCGGTTTCCGGCTCTGCCTTTGCATGAGGGTCGATTCCGCGCTCTTTGCAGATTTCCTTATAGTGGCGCTCAATGTCGGAGATCAAAGTGCCGGAGGTCTTGTTGATGGTCTCCAAACTGGCTCTCAGCTCTTTCAGTTCCTTGCCCTGACTCCAGCTTGCAATATAGCCGAAGCTGTTTTCTCCGGTCTCAATGCCAAAATATTTGCAGACCGCATAGGAGATGCTTTCAGCCTCTACTTCTTCCGTGTGACGGTCTTTCTTCTGTTCCTGCAAAAACTGGGTGAGGGTAGAAAAGCCGCCAACAAAATTCAGCCCTTCTTCCTCGGTCAGCATCAGGCGTCCATCTTCCGCCAACTCCAGCGGCTCTGTCAGCAGAACGGAACCTGCATGGTTTACAACCACTTGTTCTTCTACACAGACCGGCTCTCCGGGGTCGTAGTCAGAACCGCGCAGGTCATAGCAATAAACGCCCTCCGGCAGATTATCACGGACAATCCGCCCATTGGAGAACAGACCGGGTTTATCAAACAGCTCGATCTCCTGATATTGCTCGTCATTGGCAATCTGAATCTTTTTCTGATTGTGGAGCTTGCTGTGGGCAATCTCGTGTACTGTGGCCGAAACCGTCTGCACCTCACTCATGCCCTGACGAATGGCGATTTTCTGATGATCGGCAGAAAAATAGCCGTCCGTATCGGCGGCCATTGCTTCAAAAGTGATCGGCACCGGCGCACTGCGGCGCAGGGCCTCCATGAATGCCTCATAATTTGGCACATTGCCGGAAAGGGAGGAAGCAAGCTCCGGCAAAGGTTTCCCGTCGGTCTGGCTCACATCAAAGACCTTGACCGGACGAAACATGGGGATTTCGATTTCTTTTTCCTCTGTGACGATCTTTCCGTCTTTATCCAGAATCGGAGCCTTGGTATCCGGGTCCAGCTTCTGCTCCTCGATTTTCTTCTTATACGGTGTGGGGGCGATGATGGTAATGCCATGCTCGCCCTTTTTTACATGACGCTCAAACTGGTCTTTCCACTTATTGTATCCGGCTACCAATGTAGCGTCCGGCTTCTGCATATAGATGAGCATGGTGTTGTTTACCGAATAGCGGTGGAATCGGGACATGACGGACAGATAGCGCATATACTTTTCACTCTCAAACAGTTCTTTGATGCCCTGCTCGATGCCATCTGTGATTTCCCTTAGCCGCTCTCGGTTGGTGGGTTTGTTCTCAGCCATGATTTTCAATCTCCTTTCCAAGTGTGTGATTTCTGCTGTGTGTTCTGCAATCCATGCCCTTTGTTCTTCTTCACTTTCATACAGAAAAAGGTCCAGCAGGTACTCTACATAGGTTTTTTTCTGGATTGCTTCCACAAAACGGGGGTGCGGTTCTTCCTCCAGTGTCCGGGGAGAATTGTCGGCCTCCCATTTTTTCAGCAGATAGTAGTAATCGGACAGTACGCGATAACACCGCTGCCGGTCCTCCCGAAACTTTTGTGCCTCGGTTTTCTGCCGGACATATCTCCTGCGGGGAGGGGCCTGACTGTCATAGATCAGGCCAAAGTCCTGTGCCAGTTTCTCCGCCGCTTCTTTTGGGGAGAGGTCAAAGAGCTTTGCGGTAAAGTCGATCACATCCCCATCTTCACCGCAGCCAAAGCAGTGGAACCGCTGGTCTACCTTCATGCTGGGGTTCTTATCATCGTGAAAGGGACAGCAGGCCATGCCATTTCGTTTGACCTCGATCCCATAAAACGCTGCCGCATCTCTGGTGCTGACCGACTGCTTGACTGCTTCAAATACATTCTCTGTCATGTGCCTTTAACTGCCGGACTTTCGCATAGGAGGCTGGTATCCGGCGGCTTTCGCACGCTCACTGGCGGCTTTGCGGCGTTCTGCGCTATATGGCTCCCGGACTGATACACACCGCTTTGGGACGGTAAAGTTATGGGCGTCCTTTCGGGTGATCTGGTCGGGGTGCTTTTTTGCCAGCAGTTCCAGCTTCTCCATCAGACGGGGATCGTGGGTGTAGACCTCAGCCATTGGTTCTGCCTGGTTATAAAGGAGAATGGTTTCCCGTTCCACTAAAGAGAGCTTCATCGGCTGCCTCCTTTCCGCTGATCAAATTCCAGCTTGAAGTTAGCGTACTGTCCATCATCCTCCAAAACCACAGTGGCATCGTAGGTCTTTCCAGTTTTCTCCGAATATAGGCCCGTCACACGGACACGGCCATCGTTAAGCAGTGCAGACACCACAGCCTTGGTCGGCTGTTTTTTCTTGGCAGCCCACCATTTGTTATTTTTCCAGATTGCAAATTTGCAAGAATCATTCTGACAGAAGAAGCCTTTTTGCAGTTCTGCAACTTCACCGCCGCAGCGAGGGCATTTGCCCACCACCTCACGGGGCGGAGTGAACAGGTACTCAGTTCCTTTGATGACCTGATAAGTTCCCACCAGATCTTTCAGCATGGTGCTGATCCCGTCCAAAAACTCCTCCGGGGCAAGCTGCCCGCGCTCGATCTCGCCCAGTCGGTACTCCCACTCGGCAGTCAGAAGCGGCGATTGCAGTTGTTCCGGCAGAACGGTGATCAGGGAAACTGCATCGTGGGAAGGGAGAAGCTGCACCGTTTTCCTGCTCTTTTTTCGTTCCAGAAAACCGGCAGATACCAGCTTTTCCAAAATACCGGCACGGGTGGCCGGTGTCCCCAGACCTTTTCGCTCGGCATCCTCCGGCATATCCTCTTTTCCGGCAGTCTCCATCGCGGACAACAGAGTGTCCTCCGTAAAGTGCAGGGGCGGACTGCTTTTGCCTTCTTTGACGATTGCAGCAACAACCGAAAGAGTCTGTCCTTCGGTCAGCTCCGGCAGGGCTTTCTCTGCGCCCTCTTTTTTCGGCTCTGTATCCTTCATTTTGGCACGGTAGGCGTCCTCCAGTGCTTTCCATCCGGGGTGCTTCACTGTTTTTCCTTTGGCGGTAAACTCCCCACCGGCACACGCTGCAATCACAACGGTTTCCGAATAGATATGGGGCTGGGCTACGGCGCACAGCAGACGCAGGGCCACCAGCTCCAGCACCGCTTTTTCTCCCGCAGGAAGGGCAGAAAGGTCTGCATCCTTGAGATTTCTGGTAGGGATTACTGCGTGGTGGTCAGTTACTTTCTTATCGTTGATGACCGCATGGGAGTCACAGGTAATGGCGATCCCTTTGCGAAACGGCATAGCATTGGCAACCAGATTCACCAGCACCGGCAGGCTGTCTGCCATATCGCCGGTCAGATAGCGGCTGTCAGTACGGGGATAGGTGCAGAGCTTCTTTTCATACAGGCTTTGCAGATAGTCCAGGGTCTGCTGGGCTGTAAATCCAAGCAGGCGGTTGGCATCTCTTTGCAGAGTAGTCAGGTCATAGAGGGCAGGCGGCTTTTCGGACTTTTCCTTGCACTCCACCTTTTTGATTGTGACAGCTGCACCCTGGCAGACTTCTTTCAGCTGCTCGGCAGCAGCCTTATCCGCCATGCGCTCCCCGGATACGGTAAGACCGGGTAGCTCCAGTGCCACGGTATAAAAGGGAACTGGCTTAAAGGTGTCGATCTCAGCTTCTCGCTGGACAATGAGCGCCAGCGTTGGGGACATCACGCGCCCGATGTTGAGGGTGCGGTGGTACAGCACGGAAAAAAGCCTTGTGGCATTGATCCCCACCAGCCAGTCGGCCTTGGCACGGCAGAGGGCAGCATCCCGAAGTCCGTCATAGTCCGCACCGGGGCGCAGGTTTGCAAAGCCTTCCCTTATGGCGGAGTCCTCCATCGAAGAAATCCAGAGGCGTTTCATGGGCTTTTGGCAGCCTGCCAGCTCGTAGACGCTGCGGAAGATCAGCTCGCCCTCGCGTCCGGCATCACAGGCATTTACCACTTCCGTCACATCCGGAGCGTTCATCAGCTTTTTGAGAATATCAAACTGCTTCTTTTTATCTTTGCCCACCACCATCTGCCAATGCTCCGGCAGGATAGGCAGGTCATCATATCGCCACTTGGCGTACTTGGGGTCATAACTGTCTGCATCCGCAAGCCCGGCCAGATGGCCCACGCACCAGCTGACACGCCAACCGCTGCCCTCCAGATACCCGTCCTTACGGGCGGTTGCACCAATCACCGCCGACAGACTTTGTGCAACCGATGGTTTTTCAGCAATCACCAGCTTCATAATCTTCAACCTCCCATTCATTCTGCCAATTATCAGACAGTTTTTTTGCAATGCTGTGTTCTGAGGCAAGTGTAATGTCATAGCCAAAGCGATAATCATATCGGTACAACCTGCCAATCAAATCATTGATTATGATATTGCAGGCCATAATCACACGCTCTTTATCCACCTGCATCAGTTGATAGCGTTGATAATTGTTGTAATATTCTCGATGTCTGTGGGTTCTGCTGACCGTATCTTCCATCAGACAATCTATGGCATCTTTTTCACCATCTTCTTTGCTGCCCTGTGTATAAGACAACAGTTCCTTAACCATGGGAAAACTTTGTTCATCTACCGTTGCTTCTTCGCTCAAAAAACCGATATAAGCTTTTAGTAACAGGCTAACGGCTGTTTTTTCAGCTTCAGATAAAGCGTTCATGGTCTCCGCTGCATCAAGCAACAGCTCCTTTTCCACAAATTCATCTATCTCACCAGAATAAAGCATTCGGATTGAGTCCACACATAAAGAGCGCTTTTGGGGTGCGGTCTCAATTTCAAAATCATAAAGATCCAAGTCATCGTCCTTCTTTGACTTTTTTTGAACTTTGCTGATAGCAGTGAAAAGAATGTCTCCTCCAAAGTAAATTCCGAAGGCGACCAGATCAAAAATAATCAGAAAGTGTAATAACCAGTTCCAGGTGTTCATTGTGAGGTCCTCCTTTCTTTGACCATGTGCTGCTGATTTTGGGTGTGGATTTACAGTAAGAGAGTGAATAGAGCAGCAGAGGACAGGAATTTCTCCCTGTCCTCTGTCCCTTATCCCGCAATGATTTGAAATACGCTACGCTCAAATAGTTCAATCTGCTCTATCGCGTTCCTCATTAGGGTCAGAACCCTCAAAACCATCCTCAAGGACTTCCTCATCTTCGGTTTCCCATTCCTCGGAATCTTCCTCGCCATAATCATAATCGTCCAGGCTGTCATTGCCCTTGGTCTTAGGCTTATTCTTAACGAGCTTCAAGTAGGCAAATACGCCACCGCCGCCCAGCAGAGCCAGCAGAAGGATCAGGGCAGCCGGGTTCAGTCCGGCAGGCTTCTCTTTTTCCGGCTCCGGTGTTTCTGCCGGAGGTTCCGGTGCTTTGCCCGTACATTTGCTCATATCGGTTGCACAGACCGGGCAGGCCGTATTGACTGTCCCTGTTTCACATTTTGTCGAACAGCTGCACACAGCAGGCGGCTCCTCTTTGGGTTTTCCATCTTCCATCAGTGCCATCAGGTCCGCTTCATCCACCTGGTTCAGAAAGTGAACAGCAGTCTTTTTATCTTCGTTGGCCCTGTCGATCAGGATATAAAAATAGTTGCCTGCCTTGGTGGTAACGGTAATGAGCTGCTTGTTGCCACCAAAATCATCCACCAGAGCGGCGTTGCCATCCGGGGTCAGCGGAGGTGCTTTTTCCGTTTCTTCCACCACCACATTGCTGTCATTGGTGGTATCCTCTGCCGGGGGCGGCGCTGCGCCCTGGGCAAAAGCGGGAACAGTAAAGCCCGATGCCAGAACCAGCGTCAGGCAAAGGGCGGAAAGTGTTCGGAGCAATCGTTTATTCCTCATAGCTGTTTTCCTCCTGTTCGTTGTTGTCATCCACCATACTGCCGGAAACTGTGCCGCCGGACAGCATGGCGCTCAGCTGGGCAGGGGTCATACGCAAAGCGCGCACCATCTGGACGATCTCCAGATTTTCTGCCTCGATTTTCTGTGCCTCCAGCGCCTTGAGCTTTTCCTGATATTCTGCGATCTTCTCGCGGACCTTTGTAATCTCCTGGTCAATGCGTTCAATTTTGTTCTTTGCCATCGTCTATCACTCCTTCTAAAAAATCTCTGTTACCAGTTCATCAGGCCGTAGCCCTTGATACTCTGATAATTCAGGTCATAACTTTTGATCTTGCAGGCATCGCCGGAATTTCCCTCCACGGTATAAACACGGCTGCCATCGGTGCCGACAACAATTCCCACATGGTCTGCGGAACCATCCAGATCCCAATCGAAGAAAATGGCATCACCGGGGGCAATGTTTTCATATCCTCGTGCGCCCCACTGTCCATGAGACTGGAACCACGGAACACCCTGAGACTGACAACCAGCAAAGCGTGGTTCCGTTCGACCGGATTGACCATAGCACCATGATACAAAGCAGGCACACCATTCCACACGGGAGTCAAAGCCGTACCAGCTCCAATAAGGTTGTCCTCCCACATTGCCCACCTGACTTTTCGCCAGTTCCACCAGCTGCGGATTGCCGGGGCGGGAGCCATTGATAAATTCAACACCAGTCAAATCTTCAGAAACACCTGTATCGGGAGAACCGCCACCAAATAACAGCGGCTTATTGCCTATAGTCTGTCGGTAGACCTGGTACATCTCCATCTGCTCCGGAGTCAGTAGTTCTGGCGCAAGAGAGGCAATGGAACGGCTTGTTAAAGTTACATGGAGAATACGATATTCATATTCATGCTCATCACCATCTTCGTCAGTGTAAGTGCGAATCTGAATTTCTTCTCTCAGCGTAAGCTGATACTGTGCATCAAACACACGATCCAGCTCTGCCTGTGCGCTGTGGCGTGTATAGCCTTGCAAGACAGCAGAGAGAACTGCCGCCAGCTCATGGGGGTCATGGCCAATCATATCCAGGTTATAGCGATACTCGTCATACCCTGGGTGGCTGCTTTCGATGTTGTCGATTTTCTCCTGCAACCGAGCTTCTCTGTCTGCATAATCTGCCTCCACCGCCAGCATATCCGGGTCATCCGATGGATAGGTAGTGCCGGAAATTACAGAACCAATACTCTGTGCCATCATAGAGCAGGAGGACATGGTATTCATCAGCATACAGGCGATGAGGAAAAAAACCCCTGCCATCAGGAAGCCCTTCTTGTGGCGCATGACGAATGCCCCTGCCTGCTGTGCCTTTTCTTTTACCGTCCTTGCGGCTTTTCCGGTTTTGGACGCAGCCTGGGCGGTATTTCCGGCAGTCTGACCGGTGCGCTTGGCGACGGCATACTGCTTTTTGATACTCTGTTTTTGCTGCCAGCGGGAGAGAGGGTTGCTGGTAAACTGAGGATTTTCCCGTAGGGACTTCTGGTACAGGGCATTTACATTTGCCTTTTCCAGCTTCTGCTCGGCCTGGGCTACTTTGCGGTACGGCTTCAGCTTGTGGCTGCGATAGCCCTCCCGCACCAGATAAGCGCTGGTCTCCACCGCCTCCTCGGACTTGTGGGCGCTTTCCACGCCCACATTGTCCTGTTCTGTTTCCCGGATCTCTTTGTGAAACTTGCCCGCGACCAGATGGACGGGAGCTTCCTTAACCCCTTGAGAAAGTTTGGAAGGTGGTTTTTTCTTGTCCTCAAAGGTCAGCTTCGAGGTCTTTTTCCCGGTGTCCGGGTCAATGACCGTCTGTCTGACTTTTTTCTTTGGAATATTGGCCTGCGCCTTATCTGCTCTGGCCGTAGCTTTCTCCGTTTTGCGGATCGGCTTTTCCAGTGCAGGGTCAGCCCGTTCCTCATCAGTAAAGCGCAGGCGCGGCTCTTTATTCAAACCAATCACCCATTAGGATAGCATCCATCATGTGGTGCAGCTCCACATAGAGGGCCAAACCTTCCGGATCATATAGCGGATGCACGGTGAGATACGCATGGACTTGCGCCAGAATCTCAGAGAGCATTGTGATAGGTCTGCACCCTACAATGGTTGCTGCACCAGGGGCACACATCATATTCGCCCAAATCGAAAAGAGACGGGCAAGACCAATTTCGCCATCCTCATTCAAGGTTTTGAGTTCTTTGTCAGCGGTACGACACTCAACAACAGCGGAGGCCATTACCGGAAGCAACATGAATTCGTGAGCCTCCAATGCCTCACGGAAAAAAATCATGGTATCAAGTTCGCAAATATTCTGTTTCATAGTTATTCATCCTCCTTTTTCAGTTCCTGGGGTTTGGTGGTCATAATGCGGTAAAGCTCAGTATTCTTCGGGAAGTGGTCAACGAAGGGCAGGATGGTGGAGCCATAGAACAGCAGGCCCTCGCCCTCACCGGAGTGGGTCACATAGCTAAGCTGGTGCGTGGAAATGCCCAGCTGCTTGGCGAGAATCTGACGGTCTCCGCCTGCCTGGTTGAGCATATACACGAAGTCGGAGTTTTCAAAGATGTTCTCCACCTCGCGGCTGCTCAAAAGGTCTTTGACATTCTGGGTGATACCTGTCGGAATACCGCCCCATTTGCGGAATCGCTTCCAGATTTCCACCGTATAAGCGGCGGTCTGCTCCTCCTTCAAAAGCAGGTGCATCTCGTCGATGTAATAACGGGTGGACTTGTGGGCAGCGCGGTTAATGGTAACGCGGTTCCACACCTGATCCTGGACCACCAACATACCGATTTTCTTGAGTTGCTTGCCCAGCTCCTTAATGTCATAGCAGACAATGCGGTTATTGATGTCCACATTGCTCTGGTGATTGAACACATTGAGGGAGCCGGTTACATAGATTTCAAGGGCCGTGGCGATATACTGGGCTTCCTTTTCCTCCTGTGAACGGAGCAGGTTATATAGGTCCTCCAGTATGGGCATATTCTCCGGGCGCGGGTCATTGAGGTAGGTCTGATAGACCAGACGCACACAACGGTCGATGATGGTTTTCTGCACCGGCTGCAATCCGTCCTTACCGCCCACGATCAGCTCACACAAGCTGAGGATAAAGTCAGACTTGAGGGACAGCGGGCTTTCATCATCCGAATAGTCCAGGTTCAGATCCATCGGATTGATGTAGTTGGTTGAGGTAGGCGAGATCTTGATGACCTGCCCATGCAGACGATCCACCAGAGGTGCGTACTCCGCTTCCGGGTCACAGATGATGACATCATCATTGGTAAGCAAAAAGCAGTTGGCAATCTCACGCTTGGCGCTGAAAGACTTACCGGAACCCGGCGTACCCAAAATCAAGCCGTTGGGGTTTTTCAGCAGCTTTCTATCCACCATGATGAGGTTGTTGGACAGGGCATTGATGCCGTAGTACAGGGCTTCCTTGCCGTTCTGGAATAATTCCTGTGTGGTGAATGGTACAAAGATAGCCGTAGAACTGGTGGTCAGCCCTCGCTGAATCTCGATCTGATTGAGTCCCAGGGGCAGACAGCTCATCAGCCCTTCTTCCTGCTGGAAGTCCAGCCTGGTCAGCTGACAGTTATACTTCTGGGCAATAGAGCCTGCCTGAAAGATGTTGTTGCCAAGCTGACGGGGGGTGTCCGCTGTGTTCAGCACCAAAAAGGAGACCAGGAACATTCTCTCGTTTCGGCTCTGCAAATCCTGCAACAGCTTTTTCGCTTCGCTGCCGTAGGTGGCAAGGTCAGAAGGAATGATGTCCATGTCGTATCCGGCGCGGACTGCTTTTTTCTGTTCCTCAATCTTACTGCGGTCCAGATCGGTAATCTTACGCTTTACCGTTTTGATGGCTTTCACCTGATCCACCGACTGAATGTGCATACTCACAATGAGCGAGCTTTCCATATCCAGAAAATCAGCCAGCAGACGGTCATTCAGCTCTGGGGCTAAAATCTGCAAAAAAGAAACAGCCCCGTATTTCTTGCCCATACGGAACTGCTTGCCGGTGCGGAACTCAAAGGAGCTTGGTGCAATAAAATCTTTCGTGGACAGGCCGGAAGGAGCCAGCCAGTCCCATTCAAACTGAAACGGGAGCTGTTCATCCATGTGGAATACCGCATGAAGCTGGGAAAGCCTTTCCTTACCGTCCAATGTTCTGGCGGCTACACCAAGACGCTTGAAGTTATTGAGTATATCGGTCTCAATACGCTCCAGACGGGGCTTGGCGGCTTTGATGCTGTCAGCGTTGATACCAAAGGTCAGGTATTTGGTCTTGATGAGACCGTTGTTGCCTCTGACCAGCTGATTTTGCAGCATCGTGGTATATTCCTCACGGATACTGTCAAAGGCATCCCCCTGGGGCGGAATGGAAATGGAGTTGGCAAAGGTCTCCTCCGATGCCGCAAGGTTCAAAAAAGACAGCTGGAAGTGAATCGAGCTGTCGAAATAATTGAGGAAATCACACCAGCCCTCAAAGATCGCGGTCTTATCTTCATTTTGGGAGAGCTGATAGTTGATGTCCTGAAACTGAATGGTCTTTGTGTAGTGGCTGTCCGATACTCGGCAGATTCCATCCGGCCACATCCGTTCATAAGGGATACTGTCCTGCGCAGATTTTCCTTTTTTGTCCGTGCGGTTAGCGCGGGCAATGGCCGCTTCGATCTGCTTCTTATCGGCGCGGGACAGCTTTTTCTTTGTCTTTACCGGATGCACGGTCTTTTCTTCCGGTTTTCCCAGCAGACGGCGCAGCCAGCTTTTCATTGCGGTGAACAATGTCATACACCTCCTTATCGAGCATTTCCTGCCGCTTTAATACGGCATAAAAGTTATTGGTCTGGTAGGGACGCTGCTTGGGACGGATCACAGCTACTTTGAGGATGTTGCCGACGATCTTTTCCAGGGGCTGTCCATGCTTTTCATACATTGCCAGCAGGAAGAAGGGCATCATGACCAGCATCATACACATGGCAGCCATGCTGTTTCCCGCAGGCTCACGGAGCCACAAGAACAGCGGTACACCTACAAGCGCCCCGGCGGTAAAGCAGACCAGCTGCCTTCGTGTCAGATTGAACATGACCTTGGTTTTGACTTTGGTTAAATCTTTGGGTACGGGTACATAAGCCATATTATCCACCTCCTTTATGGGAATGAAATAGAGCTGTCCACTTCATTTCCCCACACATCCCAACCGGGTGTGGATTGACGAGCAAACAGTTCTATGCGCGGGAGATCACCCATCAATGAGACAATGCGTTCTCTGGCTTCCTGCGGTTTTTTTGAATGTTCTTCAATGTGAGAGACAATGACCTGATGAACAGCTGCGTTTATACGCTTGGGATGTCCTTTCGTTGCGAGGATACAAAGTTCCACATTGGAGCGCGTCCAATATCCCATTCCCCAGAACAAGCTATCTGCCTTTCGATTTTGCTTTACCCAAACAAAGCCGACGGTTTTATAGGTAAATCCCCATGCCTTCAGAACTGAGAGACCTTCCAGTAAACATGGAATCGTGACCCATAAAAACAAGGCACAGTCTTTATCCGCCAAGTTGCCTACTGGCAGCGCACAAATATCCTCGATACTCATGGTCGGATAGTGACTTTCTGCACTGCGTCCCAATCCTTTCTTGGAATATACTTTGTAGTTCCATGGCGGGTCTGCGTAAATGATTTGATATTTTTTCATACAGAACCCTCCTTTAGTGCGCCTGAAAGACTGATTTTGCGAGACTGCCGGTTTTGAACAGCGTAAAGCACAGCAGTACGGTGTAGCCCACGCAGCTCCAGATTGCCATGATGATGTCATCTTCCAGAGCGATGTTCTGCACCAGCACAGCATAAATTGCCACGCAGACGATAATGAGAAACGCCTGAAAGCCCAGCGCCAGCAGGGATCGGAGGTAATTCTGTCCCATACCGCCCCATTCTTTGCCCATCATTGCAGCCATTGGAACGGGAGCCACCGAAGTCACAAGGTAGATTTCGATCATACGGCCATAAATAACGATAAAGATACAGATATATAACGCCCACATAGTAATGCCAATAAAGAGGGATTGGAACCACAGTCCGAACAGCGGTCCCAGATCCATTTCCATCAGCCTCGGTTCCAGATCGGTCATAACTGAGGAAATGTCAATGGACGCATCCGAACCGATGATCCCTGCTGCCTGCGCTACTACGCTCTGAGCCATATCAAAGATGCCCATCACGATATTCCATGTGTTTGTGACAATGAGGATGGCGGCGGCTGATTTGAACACCCACTTAAAAATCATCCAGGTGTCCACATCATGCAGGTTGTTCTTGTCTGCGATCATCTGGATCAGGTCTACGGTCATCACGATAGCCAGGATCACGCCTGCAATCGGCACCATAATGGAGTTTGACAGGTTCTCAATCATGCTGAAAATACTGCCATTCCATCCCTGTGGGGTCTGGCCTACCTGTACGGATATATCCGCGACTTGTTGGTTTACGCTGTCAAACATCCCCGAAAGGTTGCTCATAATGCCGCCCACCAGCATTTCTTTCAGCCAATTTGTCAGGGCTTCAAGTAAGAAATCCATACGGTGTCAACCTCCTTTCCGCCGCCCCCGCAAAACTGCGGGAGCGGCAAGGATTTCATACGGAGACGCTTAGACAGAGAAAAGCCCGGAGAGCAGAGGTACAAGGACCATGCCTACCACGGCTACACCAGCACCGGCCATGAGCTGCTTCATGCCCTGGCTCTTGGCGCCGGGGTTGTCGTTGCCGTAACCTTCCAGCAGGTTGATAACGCCCCAGATACCGAGACCGGCACCGAGCGCGATAACGAGGGTCTGAAGAACGGTGATTGCCTGTTCAAAAAATGCCATATAGTTTGTTAGCCGGAATCTGATTAAAAAATAGGTTTGTCATGTTTCATAGGCATACAAAAGCCGGAACAATCTGCCGCCCGGTTTCCGGGGGCATGATTCCGGCTGTCCTCCTTTTTCATTATTTTTTCTTGCGATTGTCCGCTTTGTACGCCAATGCCCCGTAGAGGGCAGGTGCGACGAATAGATAAGATCACTCCCTTCTAAAGCGGAACGAAATTAAGCGCCCTTTGTGTCTACTTCATATACATCGCAGACCTCATTGGGCTTGAGTTTCAGCCTTGCGGACAAGAATGCTTCAATGTCAAAAGCGTTCTTGTCATCCGCGTCGGCAGTGTACTTGAAATTGGGGTGCTTGGTGATGTCGTACTTATCCGAAAGGAAAGGGCGCACACCGCGCAGCTGCAAGATACACTTGCCGCCATCCATAACAGCAAGCTCATCCTGGCTCATCAGCTCTTTCCCCAACTTTTGATAGTTGAGAGAGTGGGAAGTTTCACGCCCACGGCTCTCTCCGGTGTTGTAGGTGTCGATGGTTTCCTTTCCCAGCACGGCAGCCAGCTCCTTGAGGGTGGTTGGCTCCTTACCGCCCAGGAAGATGGAAGTATCCATGTTGCCGATGATGGTATCTGCGTTATCCTTATAGATTGCCTTAAGCTGACTCTGTGCCTGCAACACCAGACAGGCGGAAATCTCACGGCTTCGGATGGTGGCAACCAGCTTTTCCAGCTTGGGGATCTGGCCGATGTTGGCGCACTCGTCAATGAGACAGCGCACATGGACCGGGAGCCTGCCGCCATACACATCGTCGGCTTTTTCACAGAGCAGGTTGAAAAGCTGGGTATAACACATAGATATAAGGAAATTAAAACTGTCATCAGTGTCACTCATGATGAGGAACAGGGCAGTTTTCCTATCTCCCAGAGTGTCCAGCTCCAGCTCATCATAAGCCGTGACCTCACGCAGCTCTGCAATGTCGAACACGGCAAGACGCGCACCACAGGAAATCAGGATCGACTTGGCTGTTTTTCCTGCCGCCAGCTTATATTTCTTATACTGGCGCACCGCAAAGTGGTTTGGCTTTTCTGATTCCAATGCGTCAAACATCAGATCCACGGGGTTTTTGAACTCCTCGTCATCCTCCCGGACTTCCATAGCGTTGATGAACTCAATAAGGGTGGAGAAATTCTGTTCCTCCACCGGAGCCTCATAGTGGATATAGCCAATGAGCGCACAATAGAGAAGCGTTTCTGCCTTGACCCAGAAATCGTCCCCGGCCTTGCCTTCGCCTTTGGTATTGGCGATCAGCGTCGTGACCAGCTTCAAGATGTCCTTTTCGCTATGGATATAGGCGAAAGGGTTATAGTGCATGGACTTCTTGAAGTTGATGGTATTGAGGACCTTGATGCGGTAAGGCTCATAAATGACCTTGCCGTGTTTATCCTTCATGGGCTTTCCGTCCTTCCCCAATTTGGGTGCGCCCCTTTGGAGCATTTTTCCGCACTCCACCAAAATGGTTCCCTTCGGGTCTGTGATCACATAAGAACTGTGCATCTGCATCAGATTCGGTTTGAGCCAGAAGCGGGTCTTACCGGAACCGGAGCCGCCGATCACCAGCACATTTTTGTTTCTGGCGGTCTTGGGGTCCTTGGGGCGGCTGTTCATGGTCAGGCTCTCGGTTTTGGTCAGAATCACATTGTTCTGGAACACCGGGTCGATGTAGGGTGCAATATCCTCACGGGTTCCCCAACGGGCAGAGCCATACTCCATACCGTGACGGTACTTCTTGGCGTTTTTACTTTTGAGGTACACCGCCAGACGCAGGCCAGCACCGCAGCACAGCCCTACCAGCAGATCCAACGGGTGCAGGCTGGGCCAGAAACTTTGCAGCGCCCCAGGCAGGACAGCAAACAGGGAAAGGAATTTCTCTGAAGCATTTGCCCCCTGAGCCAGTCGCCATGCCTCCCCGAAGTTAGTAGCAAACAGCCCCATCAGGAGATAGGGCAGGTTCAGCAAAACGAGCTTTTTGATGTCAAACTGCTTTTTCATCGTTCCAGCTCCTTTCGCTTGGTGCGGTCCACCACGGCATTTTTGACCATCTCTTTGAACTGACTGAGTTTTGCCAGCACAGACGGGCGTTCCGTTTTCTCGGCCTTCTTGACCTTTTTGCTGGTGTACTCGGTAAATGCAGCGGTCAGCGCATCGGCGTCACGGCCTTTGAAAAAGATCAGGTACTTGGGCGGGGAGCTGCTGCGGTCTTTCTTCACCGCATAGTCCACACCATATTTCCGGGCGATCTTCTCAAATTCCTTGATGGAGGGGTCTGTGATCTCGATATTGGAGATTCCCTGATTCTGACCAATAAGCTGCTTGACGGTCTGTTTGCCGTGGGGTGTCACAGGGGCATCACGGCTTCTCTGCTTTTGCAGCTTCTTTTCCTTGCAGTGGGCCATGTACTTGCTGATGGCGGCTTTAAGCAGACGCCCGGTGAACTTTGTTCCGCTGACAACCAGCGTTAAAGTCCTGTTTTCCACTTCTTCCTGCATTTTCATCGCCTCCTTTCCACGAAGTTTGCAGG
>OODF01000381.1_pt1 | contig 31931 bp, 29 predicted proteins | sample 1671431 | NCBI WGS metagenome assembly OODF01 (sample SAMN06348156, study PRJEB24527) | human gut metagenome | biome: human gut; feature: ankylosing spondylitis patient; material: feces | host: Homo sapiens | place: China | collected 2015-10 | reverse complement strand
GGTGGATTCCATCCGGGAGTCCAGCATCAAGATGCTGCTGACCATCGAGGTGCGGAAAGCCGGTGCCGCTCCCAAGCGGGAGCAGGTGGCCAAGCCTACCGGAGAGGGCTTTGTGCCCGGCAACGGTGCTCCCGGTGTCAAGGGTGCCCCCAAGGGCCAGCCGGTGCGGGTCATCAAGATCGGCCGGAACGACCCCTGCCCCTGCGGCAGCGGCCTCAAATGGAAAAAGTGCACCTGTGCACAGTACCATCCGGACGGAGCTGGTAACACGCAGGAGTAACATAAGGTCATCCGCCCTCTCAGCTGCCTGAGAGGGCGTTTTGCAAAGGAGCGATGTTTGAATGATGAAGCCGAATGAATTGCTGGATGAAGCGAAGACCCTGCAGCCTCAGCTGCAGAAATGGCGGCGGACGATCCACCGCAACCCGGAGGTGGGCTTTGACCTGCCCAAGACCAAGGCGCTGGTCAAGCAGGCCCTGACCGAGATGGGCTATGCGCCGCAGGACTGCGGCAGGGCGGGTGTCCTCGCCCTGGCCGGGGGAAAGCGCCCGGGCAAGACCATCCTGCTCCGGGGCGATATGGACGCCCTGCCCATCTTTGAGGAGTCCGGAGAGGTGTTTGCCTCCGAGGTGCCGGGCAAGATGCACGGCTGCGGCCACGATATGCACACGGCCATGATGCTGGGTGCGGCAAAGCTGCTGAAAGAGCACGAGGAGGAGATCGAAGGCACCGTCAAGATGGAATTCCAGCCGGCCGAAGAGATTTTCCAGGGCTCCCCGGATATGATCTCCAACGGCCTGCTGGAAAACCCGAAAGTGGACGCGGCGGTCATGTTCCATGTGCTGGCCGGGATGCCTCTGCCTCTGGGCGAGGTGCTGGTGCCGGGCGGCGGCATCACCATGGCAAGCTGTGAGCAATACCACATTGTGGTGCACGGCAAAGGCGGCCATGGTTCCATGCCGGAAAACTGCATCGACCCCATTACGGCCGCGGCCCATATCCACATTGCATTGCAGGAGATCAATGCCCGGGAACTCTCCCAGAATGATTTTGGCGTGCTGACCACCGGGCGGTTTGCGGCGGGAGCGGCTTCCAATGTCATCCCGGACACCGCCGAGATGTGGGGCACCATCCGCACCACCGACCCCGACAACAAGACCGGGGCGTTCATCCGGCAGCGGATGACGGAGATTTCCGAGGGCGTGGCAAAGGCGTTCCGCTGCACAGCGGAGGTGGAGTTCTCGGACTACTGCCCCTGCATGATGGTGGACAAGGCCCTGGCACAGGATGCCATGACCTATATGACCGACCTGTTGGGGAAAGGTGCCATGGATATGGCCCCGCTCACGGGTGGAAAACCTGGCGGCGGCAGTGAGGACTTTGCATTCGTGAGCCATGAGGTGCCCACGGTGAGCATGTTTTTGGCCTGCGGCAGCCCGGAGCGGGGCTACCGCTACGGCCAGCACCACCCCAAAGTCCGGTTTGATGACAGCGTCCTCTGGGAGGGCAGCGCGGCGTACAGCTACTTTGCGCTGCGCTGGCTGGAGGGACACCGGTAAGCCGAAAAACAGGAAGTGTGAAAAGGAGGAGCAGCCGTGCTGAAGATCGCGGTGGTGGAAGACCAGACCGAGGTGCGGGAGAGCCTGTGCCAGTTCATCCGGCAGTACGCCGGGGAGCAGGGCCTGCAGGCGGAAGTGGAACCCTTTGCGGACGGGGCCGTCATTGCTGAGGGGTACCAGCCCGGGTATGACATCATTTTTCTGGATGTGGAAATGCCCCGGCTGGGCGGCTTCGGGGCGGCGGAGCGCATCCGCGCGGTGGATCCGGATGTGGTGCTGGTGTTCGTGACCAACATGGCCCAGTACGCCATCAAGGGGTACGAGGTGGACGCGCTGGATTATGTGCTCAAGCCGGTCAGCTATGGGGCGTTCTGCACCAAGCTCTCCCGGGCCATCCAGCGGGTGCAGCGCCGCAAGGGTGGGCAGGTGGCCCTGCAGCTTTCGGGCGGCGGGATGCAGTTATTGGACACCGGCGATATCCTGTATCTGGAGACCCGCAACCGGATGCTCTACTACCACACCGCCACCCAGGAGTACGCGGTGCGGGGGAGCCTGGCCGGGGCTGAAAAGCAGTTGGCTGCCTACCACTTTGCCCGGTGCAACCAGTGCTATCTGGTCAACTTGCAGTACGTCCGGGGCGTGGAAAATGATTTTGTGCAGGTGGGGGACGCCCGCCTGGAGATCAGCCGTCGCCAGAAAGCCGCCTTTATGACGGCGGTGGCCTCCTATCTGGGAGGTGTGCTGTGATCGTTGTCGGCAGGCATGTGTTTTTTCGGGCGGTGCTGCGGTGGGGCGCGGCGCTGGCGTTCTGCTACCCGCTCAAGCACCGGGAACGGTTCTGGCTCCGGGCCGTGGAGCTGCTGCTGTCCCTGATGGCCCTGACCTGGCTGCTGGACCCCATGGCCCAGAGCAACTCGCTGGTGCAGCTGCAGGTCTCCCTGCTGGGAATGTACGTCGGCTTTTTTATCCTGCTGGGTGCCATGATCTATGCCTGTGTGGAGATCGACAAAAAGAGTGCCCTCTACTGCGCGGTGTGGAGCCTGCTGACGGCCCAGACGGCTTACGAGGGCTGGAACCTCTTTGAGCTGCTCTGCGCGGTGAAAAGCCATCCGCTGAATATGAACAGTGTCCCGGTCAAGCTGCTGCAGGTGCTGACGGGTGTGGTGTTCTATGGAGTCATCTGCGGGACACTGGCCCGGAAGATCCCGGACAAAGGCGTGTACCACATCGGGCCCCGGCAGCTGGCCAGCGCGTTTTTTATGGGGATTATGTTCATGCTGCAGGCGGCGCTTTTAAGCAGTGCCCAGGCGCTGGACTGGCCCATGAGTGTTGTGGGCACCACCCTCATCGGGCAGCTTTACTTTTTGACGCTGCTCTATCTGCAGACGGAACTGTTCAAAAAATCCGACCTCCAAAAGGAGATGGAAACACTGAATCTGCTCTACGAGCGGCAGCGCCAGCAGTATCAGGTGGCGCGGCAGAACGTGAACATCATCAACAAGCGCTGCCACGAGCTGCGGGTGCAGATCGCGGCCTTGCGCAAGCTGGCCCCGGGCGCGGTGCCGCGGGAGACGCTGGAGGAGGCGGAGAACGCCGCCCGCCTCTACGACGCCGGGGCGAACTCCGGCAACGAGGTGCTGGACGTGGTGCTCACCGAGAAGACCCTGCTCTGCCAGTCCCGGCGGGTGCAGCTCAATGCAGTGGCCAACGGCAGCTGCCTGCAGGGCTTTGAGCCCGGCGACCTGTACGCCCTGTTTGCCAACGCGCTGGACTACGCCATAGAGGGAGCCGTGCGGACGCCCGACCCGGCCCGGCGGAACATCGACCTGCTGGTCTGCGTGCGGCAGAGCTTTATCGTCATCAACGTCATCAGCCCGGCTCGGGAGCCGGAGGCTGCCGCGACCCGTACCGAGGCCTACGAGCTGAAAGTGCTCCGCCGCATCGTGCAGAAATACAGCGGCACCCTGACCACGGAAACGCAGAACGGCTTTTTTGCCATCAAGATCATTTTCCCGCTGAAGCAGGGGTAAACAAACGGAATACGGAACAAAACAGACCGACAGGTGTTGGAATGCACCTGCCGGTCTGTTTATTTTCACAACATTTGTTGGATACAACTGATTGTGAAAGTTGCACAATGATTTTGCTTTGGATTTGGAAGCAAAAAACCGAATATCCTCTCAAAACGACCACTTTTCGCAACCATCTTGCAAAAAATATTTGCTTTGATAAAATACTGACGAACGAAAACGAACGGAATGAATCCCGTGAAAATACGACCAAGTTTAAGGAGACGACTTATGCGCAAAATTGTCCGACTGATGAAAAACTGGCAGTTCATCGGCCCGGAGGGGAACACCACTACCGTGGACCTGCCCCACACCTGGAACGCCATCGACGGCCAGGACGGCGGCAACGATTACTGGCGGGGCACCTGCGTCTACCGCACCAGTTTTGCGGCTCCGGCCTTTGAGGAGGCCAGCCAGCAGGTCTGGCTCCAGTTCGAGGGCGTGAACGCCAGCGCAAAGGTCGTCTTGAACGACACCGAGGTCTGCGTGCACGACGGCGGCTATTCCACGTTCCGCGCCAACATCACCACCTTGCTGCGAGAGGAGAACACCCTGACCGTGGAGGTGGACAACAGCGTCAACGACCGCGTCTACCCCCAGAAAGCCGACTTCACGTTCTATGGCGGCATCTACCGTGACGTGAGCCTGCTGGTGGTCCATAAAGATCACATTGCACTGGGCCATTACGGCGACACCGGCGTGAAAGTGACGCCCACCCTGTGCAAGGATCACACCGCCGACATCCGGGTGGAGACCCGCCTCGAGGGCGAGGGCACCGTCCGCGTCACCCTGAATGACGCCGAGGGCAACACCGTGGCCGCCGCCGAGGGCAAAGACGTCACCATGACGCTGGCACACCCCCACCTGTGGGACGGCGTGAAAGACCCCTACCTCTACACCTGCGTGGTGGAGCTCGAGCAGGGCGGGGAAGTGGTGGACACCGTCCGCACCCGGGTGGGCGTCCGGAGCTTCCGGGTAGACCCCAAGAAAGGCTTCTTCCTCAATGGCCGCTCTTACCCGCTCCACGGCGTCTCCCGCCATCAGGACCGCAAGGGCCTGGGCAACGCCATCACCCGGGAGATGCACGAGGAGGATATGACTCTCATCCGGGAGCTGGGTGCCAACACCATCCGGCTGGCCCATTATCAGCACGACCAGTACTTCTACGATCTGTGCGATGAGTACGGCATGGTGGTCTGGGCTGAGATCCCCTACATCTCGGAGCACATGCCCAACGGCCGGGCCAACACCATCGCCCAGATGGAAGAGCTGATCTACCAGAACTACAACCATCCCTGCATCGTCTGTTGGGGCGTCTCCAATGAGATCACCATTTCCACCAAGGATAAGGCCGACATGCTGGACAACCACCACATGCTCAACGACCTGTGCCACCGGATGGACCCCACCCGCCTGACCACCCTGGCCTGCTACGCGATGTGCGGCCCGTTCAACCCGGTGGCCCACATCACCGATCTGGTGAGCTGGAACCTCTACCTGGGCTGGTATGTGCCGGGGCTGTTCCTCAACGACCTGTGGCTCAACTTCTTCCATTTGGTGTATCCCAACCGTGCGCTGGGCTTCTCGGAGTACGGCGCCGAGGGGATGCCCAACCTCCACAGTGAGCACCCCCGCCGGGGCGACCACACCGAGGAGTATCAGGCAAAATACCACGAGTACATGCTCCGCTGCTTCGACCGTCACCCCTGGATGTGGTCCACCCACGTCTGGAACATGTTCGATTTTGCAGCCGACGCCCGCGACCAGGGCGGCGAGCCGGGCATGAACCATAAAGGTCTGGTCACGTTTGACCGGAAGACCAAGAAAGACAGCTTCTACCTTTATAAGGCCTGGTGGAGCGAAGAGGCATTCGTGCACATCTGCTCCAAGCGGTTTGCGGACCGCACGGCCAGCGAGATCGAAGTCAAGGTCTACTCCAACCAGAAGACCGTTGCCCTGTTTGCGGACGGCCAGAAGATCGCGGAGCAGACCGGCGAGCATGTCTTTACGTTCAAAGTGCCGCTGAACGGCGAGGTCAAGCTGCAGGCTGTGGCAGGGGAGTGCATCGACACGGCATCGTTCCGTAAGGTGGACACCCCCAACCCCGGCTACAAGCTGGTCAAGACCAAGTCCAAGAGCGCCAACTGGGTGTAAGCCCGGGCGGATTCCCCAAGGCAAGCGCCGCCTTTCCCACAAAGCCGGCTATTGTATAAATAAAAAGGAGGAGAACCCATGAAGAACAAGAAATCCAAGGTGGGTTTATGGTCTGCTCTGACTGCCATCACCGCGATCCTGACCATCGCGGCCATCGTTGGCAATATCATTGCAAACCAGTACGCCACCACCATCAACGTTGCTCTGAATGCATCGACCTATAAGATCATTCACGACAGCAGCAACACCGAGGACACGGAGTACTTCAAATCCGATTTTGCTTCCGACGCGGAGCGTGAGGCTTATGAGGCTGAGCTGTGCGCTCAGGTCGAGGCCGAGGGCGCTGCCCTGCTGAAGAACCAGAACGCTGCCCTGCCTCTGGCACAGGGCGCCAAGGTCAGCCTGTTCGGCCACGGTTCCGTGGACCTGATGTACGGCGGTACCGGTTCCGGCTCTGTCGATACCAGCAAGGCTCCCAACTTCAAGCAGGCTCTGGAGTCCCAGGGCATCTCCGTCAACGAGACTCTGTGGAACCTGTACAGCTCTGACTCCATGATGAGCAAGTACAGCCGCATGACCCCTGCTTCCATCTCCGATACCCTGGAAGCGAACACCCAGTATGCGGTCAACGAGGCTCCCTGGAGCGCTCTGTCCAGCGCTGAGAGCAGCTTTGCCGAGTACGGCGATGCCGCCATCGTGGTTCTCTCCCGTTCCGGCGGCGAGGGTGCTGACCTGCCCAGCGGTGAGAATGGCACCAACGACAGCTGGATCTCCGGCCAGGAGGGCGACGGCAACTATCTGACTCTCTCCGCGGAGGAGCTGGAGCTGCTGCAGAACCTCAAGGCTCTGAAAGACAACGGCACCTTTAAGTCCATCATCGTCCTGCTCAACAGTTCCAACGCCATCGAGCTGGACTTCCTCAACCCCGAGATCTGCGGTGAGGATTACGGCATCGACGCTGCCATGTGGATCGGCGACGTGGGCCAGACCGGTATCAACGGTGTGGCACAGCTGCTGTCCGGCGCGGTGACCCCCTCCGGCTCTCTGGTGGACACCTACCTGTACGACAACATGGCAAACCCCGCCATGTACAACTTCTACACCCAGGCTTACCCCAACGCGGCAGAGTACAACCTGCTGACCGAAGGTGCCGACGTGCAGGGCATGTACAGCGTCTACCAGGAGGGCATCTACCTGGGCTACCGTTACTTTGAGACCCGCTACGAGGACGTGGTCATGGGCACTGCCAACGCAGGCGACTATGACTGGGCAACCACCGTTGCTTACCCGTTCGGCTACGGCGACAGCTACACTGATTTTACCTACAGCAACTTCAACGTCACCGAGTCTGACGATGCCTTTGACATCAGCCTGACCGTGACCAACTCCGGCAAGACCTATTCCGGCAAGGAGACCGTGCAGGTCTACTTCCAGTCTCCCTACACCGATTATGACAAGGCCAACGGCATTGAAAAGGCTGCAGTCGAGCTGGCTGGCTTCGCAAAGACCGATGTCCTGGCTCCCGGCGCTTCCGAGACCGTGAACATCACCGTCAAGAAGAGCGAGCTGCGCACCTACGATGCCAACAAGGCCAAGACCTACATCGTGGACGCTGGCGACTACTACTTCGCCGTGGGCACCGACTCCCACAACGCCCTGAACAACATCCTGGCAGCCAAGGGCTACACCGTGGAGAACACCAACGGCCGTATGACCGCTGATGGCGATGCTTCTCTGGTTTACACCTGGAACAACCCCGCTCTGGATACCACCACTTACGCTGTCAGCGCCAACGGCACTGCCATCACCAACCTGTTTGACGAGTCCGACCCCAACAAGAGCAGCGACGCTCCCGGCGCTGTCACCTGGATGAGCCGCTCTGACTGGACCGGCACCATCCCCACCGCTCCTGCACAGCTCACTGCCAACGAGACTCTGGCTGCTGACCTGGCATTCACCCAGTACGACGGCAGCCTGGCCGACAGCGTGGAGATGCCCACTCTGGGTGCAAAGAACGGTCTGGCCCTGGCTTCCATGATCGGCAAGGACTTTGATGATCCCGAGTGGAATACCCTGCTGGATCAGCTGACCTATGACGAGATGGTCAACACCATCACCCTGGGCTTCCACAACACGGCCGCTGCCGCCTCCATCGGCAAGACGGCTACCAAGGACGAGAACGGCCCCCAGGGCCTGACTGCTGCCCTGACCGGCGGCGCGTCCGCCATGTGCTACACCTCTGAGGATGTCATGGCTGCTACTTTCAATGTGGACCTCATCAACGATGTGGGCCGCTGCATTGGCGAGGACTGCCTGGCTATGGGTTACTCCGGCCTGTATGGACCCGGTATCAACATGCACCGCACCGCTTACTCCGGCCGTAACTTCGAGTATTACGCTGAGGATCCGTTCATTGCTGGCACCATCTGCGCTGCCGAGGTGCAGGGCATCCAGTCCAAGGGCGTGTACGTCTACCTGAAGCACGTTGCCCTGAACGACTCCGAGACCAGCCGCCGCGGCGTGAACACCTGGCTGAACGAGCAGACCGCCCGTGAGATCTATCTGGAAGTGGCCGATAAGGCCATCACCGATGGCGGCGCGTGGGATGTCATGACCGGCTTCAACCGCTGGGGCGCTACCTGGTGCGGCGCAAACCAGAACCTGCTGACCGGCTTCCTGCGTGAGGAGCTGGGGATGCGCGGCATGTGCATCACCGACTTCTCTGGTTCCAGCCAGTACATGGATCTGGTGGACGGCCTGATCGCCGGTTCCGATATCTGGGACAGCCCCATGCCCAAGATCCACACCACCAAGGCTGCTAACTATGAGAACGACGCTTACATTGTGACCCAGATGCGCAACGCAATGCATCACATCCTGTACACCGTCGTTAACTCCAACGCCATGAACGGCTGGGCATCCACCGATACCCTGAAGACCGTGACCCCCTGGTGGCAGACCGCAATCTATGCACTGATCGCTGTGCTGGCTGTGCTGACCGTGCTCTGCGCATGGCAGCTCAGCAAGGCCCTCAAAGCCAAGAAGAGCGCTGTGAACACCGCTCCCGCGGCGGACCAGCAGTAATCTCCAAGCAGATTCCTTCCTCTTCTTTTCATTTCCCCAAGGATCCCCCGCAAGAAACCCAAGGCAGCCTGTCCCCCCAACAAAAGGCGGGCAGGCTGCCGCTTTTTTAGAAAAAAGGAGACACCGCAAATGGGTGAACAAACCGCAAAGGCGCCGGGCCTGAACCGCGCCAAAACCTACCAGCTGGTGCTGTTCCCGCTGAACAACGGCGCTACGAACGTGTACTATGTGCTGGTGCTTTCCTACATCGCTACTTTCGGCAGCAAGGTGCTGGCCCTCTCCATGCTCTTTGCCTCGGTCATGGTCACGGGGATGCGCCTGTTCGACGCCATCACCGACCCCATCATCGGCGCGCTGATGGACCGCACCAACGGCAAATTCGGCAAGTTCCGGCCGTTCATGGTCATTGGCAACCTCATCATGGCGGCCAGCATCCTGGCGCTGTACTGCCTGACCCCCCTCATCCCGGCCAGTGCCATGGGCCTGCGCTATGCGGCCTTTGTGGCTCTGTACGCCGTCTGGGTCATCGGCTATACGTTCCAGACCAGCTGCACCCGCTCCGGCCAGACCGTGTTGACCAACGACCCCAAGCAGCGCCCCCTGTTTACCATCTTCAACACGGTGGGCAGCCTGCTGGGCATGGGTGCCATGCAGTTCTTTGCCCCCATCCTGGCCAAGAACTATGAGGGCGGCTACGCTTCCGCCGGGTTCTTCCGCACCCTGGCTCCCGTGGGCATCGTCATCTCCATTCTGCTCACCCTGCTGGCCGTTATCGGCATCTGGGAGAAGGATCAGCCCAAGTACTTCGGCATCGGCGGCGAGGTCAGCGAGAAGGTCAAGCTGCACGAGTACCTCCAGATCATCAAGAACAACAACCCCATGCAGCGGCTGATGGTGGCCGGTGCCGGCTGCAAGCTGGCCCTCTCTATCGCCACCAACACCACCGTGCTCTGTATGCTGTACGGCTGCATGATGGGCAATTACGACGGCCTCTACCTGCCCATGATGGTGCTGGGCTATGTGTTCAGCGTGCCCTTCTTCCTGCTCACCGTCCGCACCAGCCAGAAGCAGGGCCAGAAGGCCAGCCTGATGAAGTATGTCTCCGTGGCGTTCCTCTGCTACATCGGCGTGCTGGTGCTGCTGCTGCTCTGGGGCAAGAGCGATGCGTTCACCCTGTCCATCATGGGCGAGAACGGCCTGTCGATCAACCTGTACACCATCCTCTTCATTGCATTCTTCGGCATCGGCTATGGCGCTTACTACGCAACGGCTGATATGCCCATCCCCATGGTGGCCGACTGCTCCGACTACGAGACCTACCGCTCCGGCAACTACATCCCGGGCATCATGGGCACCCTGTTCAGCCTGGTGGACAAGCTGGTCTCCAGCCTGTCGGCCACGGTCGTCGGCATTGCAGTCAGCTTTGTCGGCCTGGAGAGCCTGCCCACCCAGTACGACCCCTACACCCCCGGCATGAACCGGGTGGTCATCGTGCTGTTCTGCATCATCCCCATGGTGGCATGGGCTGCCACCCTCATCGCCATGAAAGGCTACAGCCTGACCGGTGAGAAGATGAAAGAGATCCAGGCGGTCAACGCCTGCCGCCGTGACGCTGTGGCCAACGGCATGAAGCTGGAGGAAGCCATGACCAAGTGGCAGACCCTCGACCAGCTGCCGGCCGAGTACCGCGGCTGAGGGCTGACCCCTTGACCCTATAAAACCAGAAAGGCACCGCGCTCTGCTTCCCGGAAACGGGGAGGGGCGCGGTGCTTTTTGGTTCAGCTTGCACTTTGCCCGCAAAAACACTATACTAAAGAAAATGCGAAACGGACAAAACAGCGGGGAGGGGAGAAGATGGCAGAGCAACGGGTGCGGGAACTTTCGCTGCGGCGGAAAGTGACCGGCTGGCTGGGGGCGATTCTGGCCGTGACGCTGGTGTCCATCGGGATGGCTACCGCTGTGGGGCGGTGGACCAGCACCGCCTTTGACGCAATGCTGGCCGATAACAGCGCCTGTTACACCGTGCAGGATGCGCTGGCGGCGGAGACCAAGGCGTTCTCCCGGATGGTGCGGGAGCCCTCGCAAGAGAACACGGAGGAGTATCAGACGGCCTGCGAGATCACTGAAGCCAGCCTGGCGGAGCTGCCCTTTGATTATGAAAAGATCGGCGAGGACCGCTACGCCCGCACCTGGAACCTGCTGCAGGGCTATGCGGGCTACCAGAAGTACCGGGACGCCTTTTTGCAGATGACCCCGGCGGCGGATACCTATGTGGACCAGATGTACCGGGTGATGGAATTGCAGGATTACCTCTCCGAGTACGCCCTCCGGCTGACGCAGGCCACATTGGAGCAGGAGAACGCCGCTTACAGTGCACAGGCCGACCAGCTGGAGCAGCTGCCCTGGGTGTATCTGGGGCTGTTCCTTATGGCGCTGGCATTGATGCTGGTGCTGCTGGATATGCTGTCCCGGGCCGTGGTGCGGCCCCTGCTGGCGCTGGCGCGGGCTTCCCGCAGCATCGCGGACAACGATTTTTCCGGGCAGGATCTGCCGGTCCACAGCCAGGATGAGGTGGGGCGGCTGACCGGGACGTTCAACCAGATGAAGCACGCCATGCAGGAGCATCTGGCTACCCTGAACGCCCTCCACCGGGAGGAAGTGCGGAATCTGGCCCTGGAAAAAGACCTGGATCACACCCGAATGGAGATGCTCAAGAGCCAGGTGAACCCGCATTTCCTCTTCAATACCCTGAACATGATCTCCTGCATGGCCCGGCTGGAAGACGCCGAGACCACCGACAAGATGATCGTCAGCCTGGGCAACCTGTTCCGGCACAACCTGCGCACCAAGCAGCAGGAGGTGACGCTGGAAGAGGAGCTGGACGGGCTGGAAGATTACATCTACCTCCAGCAGATGCGGTTTGATGGACGCATTACCGTGGAAAAGCAGATCCTGGTAGACCCGGCGCGGGCGCGGCTGCCGTCGTTTACATTGCAGCCCGTCATTGAGAACGCGTTCTCCCACGGGCTGAAAGCCTGCGAGGAGGGCGGGCGCATCCTGCTGCGGGTCTGGCGGCAGGGGAGAATGCTGTACGTTACCGTGGCCGACAACGGCAAAGGAATGACGGAAGAGGAACTTGCCGCTCTGAGCGAAAAAATGCGGCAGAGCGAACAGACCGGAAAGAGCATCGGACTGGGAAATATCTTCCGGCGGGTGTCCATGCTCTACCCGGATACAGGAAAAATGCAGGTGTTCAGCCGGGCGGGGCATGGCACCGTCATCCGGTTTGAGATCCCTCAGGGAGAAGAGGAGGAACGGGCATGAAGTGCAAGCTGCTGGTGGCGGAGGATGAGCTGATCGAGCGGAAAGTCCTCTGCAAGACGCTGCAAAAGTATCTGGGCGACCTGATTGTCCTGTACGAGGCCCGCAACGGGCGGGAGGCGCTGGAGCTGTTTGCCCGGGAGGCCCCGCAGGTGGTCATCCTGGACATTGAGATGCCCGGCTACACCGGGCTGGAAGTGGCCCGCAAGATCCGGGAGACGGACAAGAACTGTGGCATCCTCTTCCTGACCGGATATGATAAATTTGCTTACGCCAAGCAGGCCATTGCGGTGCGGGCGCTGGACTACCTGCTCAAGCCCTACAAGGAGCAGGAGCTGGTGTTTGCGGTAGAGGACGCCATCCGGCAGGTGTCGGCCCGGAGCACGCCGCTGCCGCCCCGGGCACAGCCTACGGCCCCGGCTGCCCCGCTCCACACCGAGGAAGAGGACGAGGATGTCCGCACCTCCATCATCCGGGCGGAGATGCTCTCGTTTATTGAAGCCCACTACCGGGAGGATATCTCGATGCAGGATGCGGCAACAGCCCTGCGCTACTCGGATGCCTATTTCTGCAAGAGGTTCAAGCAGTGCTTCAAGGTCAACTTTTCGGCCTACCTCAACGAGTACCGGGTGGGGAAAGCACGGCAGCTGGTGCTGGACCCCCGCCTCAGCCTGAAAGACGTGAGCACCGCCTGCGGCTATGCCGATGCCAACTATTTTACCCGGGTGTTCAAGCGGATCACCGGCAAGACCCCCTCGGAATACCGGCTAGAAAATTTAAACAACTAAAGTGTGGCAAAGAACCGGAAGCGCGTCTGATTTGGACGTGCTTCCGGTTCTTTTTTGCCAGTTTCTTTCTCCTCGGAGACGAAAAAATTGTACTTGGATACAACAATGACAAAATAGTCCTGCGGTTCACAAAAAATTCCCGTTTCGGAAAAAAGTCGGACTTGTTACAATAAATTTACAAACCGTGAATCGAAAAAGGGAGGATACAACGCATGAAGAGAAGAAAGTTCCTGTCGCTGATGGGCACGGCCGCATTGGCAAGCGGTCTGCTGCTGACCGGATGCGGCGGGGGAGAGGCTGCGGATGACCGCCGGATCATCCGCATTGGCCATGTGCAGTCGGCCAACCACCCCGACCACCTGGGCCTGACCGCGTTTGCGGATTTTATCAATGAGAAACTGGGGGACAAGTACCGCGTGGAGGTTTACCCCAGCGAGCTGCTGGGCAGCCAGACCGAGATGGTGCAGCTGACCCAGACGGGCGCCATCGACTTTGTGGTGGCCTCCAACGCCATCATGGAGACGTTCAGCTCCCAGTACCAGATCTTCAACCTGCCGTATCTGTTCTCCAGCGAGGAGGCTTACCACGCCGCCATGGAGGACAATGAGGTCACCGACCCGATCTTCCTGACCACCCAGAAAGCTGGTCTGGAGACCGTTACCTGGCTGGACGCGGGCACCCGCAACTTCTACACCGTCAAGACCCCCGTCAACCAGCCCTCTGACCTGAAAGGCCTCAAAATTCGCGTCCAGCAGTCTCCCACCAATGTGGAGATGATGCGTTTGCTGGGCGGTACCGCCACCCCCATGGGCTTTGGTGATGTGTACACCGCCCTGCAGGCCGGCATTCTGGACGGTGCCGAGAACAACGAGCTGGCCCTGACCGACAACGGCCACGGCGATATCTGCAAGTATTACTCCTACGACATGCACCAGATGGTCCCCGACCTGCTGGTGGCGAACTACGAGTTCCTCTCCAACCTCTCGCCCGACGAGCGGGCCATCTTTGAGGAGGGCTTCCAGCTCATCAATCAGGTGGAGCGGGATGCCTGGGCCGCTGCCGTGGAAGAGGCGAAGAACAAGGCCGAGAACGAGCAGCACGTCAACTTCCTCTACCCGGACACGGCCCCGTTCCAGGAGGCCATGGCACCCCTGCACACCTCGGTGCTGGCTGCCAACCCCGAGCTGCAGTCTATCTATGACCGTATTCAGGAATACAACGCCGAATACGCGTCCGCAAACTAAGGAGAGGCCAATATGGAAAAATTTCGTACCGCGCTGAACAAGGCGCTTGAGCTTCTGGCTGGCCTGAGCATGGCGGTCATGGTCATCCTGACCACCTATCAGGTCATTGCCCGTTATATCTTCAACTCTCCCTCCACCTGGTCGGAGGAGCTGGTCGGCTATCTGTTTGGCTGGAGCACCCTGTTTGGTGCCACCATCGTTTCCGGTGAGCGCGGCCACATGAACATCCCCATTCTGGTGGACCGGATGAACCCCGGGATGCGCAAGGCGTTCCACATCCTGTGGGAGGTCGTGGCGTTCCTCTTCTCCGCCACCATCCTCGTCTTCGGCGGCTTCCAGGTCTCCAAACTGGCCATGGGCCAGCAGACCTCCTCGCTGAACGTGGCTGTGGGTACGTTCTACTGGGTCATGCCCATCTGCGGCGTGGTCATCCTGCTGTATTCCATCCTGAACATCATCGGCATTGCCAACGGCACCATCTCGCTGGAGGTCGCCGATGAGGCTTCCGAGGCCATCGCCAAGGTCGAGGCCGAGAAAGCCGCTGCAAACGAAAAGAAGGAGGGCTAAACCGTGGCAATTCAAGCATTGTTGGTCATTCTGGCAGTCCTGCTGGTGCTGCTGTTCCTGGGCGTGCCCATCTCGTACGCCATCGCCGTTTCTTCTCTGACGGCCATCCTCTCGTCCATTGACCTGAACGTTGCCGTGCTGACGGCCGCCCAGCGCACCTTTGTGGGCATGAGCAAGTTCAGCCTGACGGCCATCCCGTTCTTCATTCTGGCGGGCAACATCATGAACCAGGGCGGCATCGCAAAGCGCCTGGTGGATTTCGTCATGTCCATCCTGGGCAAGCTGCCCGGCGCGCTGCTCATCACCAACATCGGCACCAACGCCCTGTTCGGTGCCATCTCCGGTTCCGCTTCCGCCGCCGCTGCTGCCGTTGGCTCCATGATCCGCGACGGTGCCGAGGAGCAGGGCTATGACCCGGCTGTCACCGCTGCTACCAACGCGGCCTCCTCCTGCTCCGGCCTGCTGATCCCTCCCTCCAACGCCCTGATCACTTACTCGCTGGCTTCCGGCGGTACCTCCGTGGCTGCCCTGTTCATGGCCGGTTATGTCCCCGGCATCATCTGGGCTCTGGCCTGCGCCGTGGTCGGTGTCATCCTGGCCAAGAAGCTGGGCTATAAGGGGACCCCCGGCAAGTTCGATTGGAAGAACCTCGGCGTCTGCACCCTGCGCGCTCTGCCCTCCCTCTCCCTGATCATCGTGGTCATCGGCGGCATCGTGGGCGGCGTCTTCTCCGCCACCGAGGGTTCTGCCATCGCCGTGGTCTACGCTCTCATCCTGGCATTCTGCTACCGCTCCATCAATCTTAAGAGCCTGTGGAAGATCATTGTGGATTCTGCCAAGATGTCCGGTATGGTCGTCTTCCTGGTTGGCGTGTCCAACATTCTGGGCTGGGTCATGGCGTTCCTGCAGATCCCCGATGCCGTGGCGGCTCTGCTGCTGGGCCTGACCAACAACAAGTACATCATCCTCCTGATCATGAACGTCATCCTGCTGGTGTCCGGCACCTTTATGGATGTTACCCCGGCTATCCTGATCTTCACCCCGCTGTTCCTGCCCATCTGCCAGAGCTTTGGCATGAGCACCATCCACTTTGGTATGATCCTCGTGTACAACCTCTGCATCGGCAACATCACGCCCCCTGTCGGCAACGCGCTGTTCGTGGGCATCAAGGTGGGCCGTACCAGCCTGGAAAAGATCCTGCCTTACATGCTCATGTACTATGTCGCCATCATCGGCGGCCTGCTGCTGGTCACTTACATCCCGGCAGTGTCCATGGCCCTGCCTCAGCTGACGGGCCTGGTGTAATGAGCGCATAACGGAACCATCTACTTTCTTCTCCTGAAAAGGCGACACTTCTGCAATCGAGTGCCGCCTTTTCCTTTTGTGTGCCGGAAAAATTTTTGCCTGCCGGCCCGGGAAGCTGCAATTTTTCCGTGTGATGAACCGTATTTAAGAAAAAGGAACCAATTTCCAGTTGAAAGAAATGCGATCCATTGCGGATAAGGAGGCTGCCGATATGAAACTAGCTGCTGATTACCGTGCTCTTGCCCGGGATGCCCTGCGTGGAAGATGGAAAACAGCGGTGCTGGCCGGATTGCTCGCCAGTGCGCTGGGTGCCAATATTGTAAACGCAACCGGGAACATTACATCCAACGCGAACCGTGCCAACCAGAATTCCAACATCACGCCCGATGGTTCCCTTGAGTTGTTTTCACAGGCCAACGGCGGCAGGCTGCTGGCAGTGCTGGTTGTCTGCATCGTGGTCTGGACCCTCTTCACCCTCGTGGTGGGCGGTGCCGTGCGGCTGGGATATGCCCGGTTCAACTTGAATCTGGCGGACGGAAAAGCGGCCGCTGTTTCGGACCTGTTTTCCCAGAAAGGCCGCCTGTGGGATGGCTTCTGCCTGAAATTTTTGCAGGGGCTGTATGTGGCACTGTGGTCATTGCTGCTGGTGATCCCCGGCATTGTAAAATCCTACAGCTATGCAATGGCTCCGTACATCATGGCGGAACACCCTGCCCTGACGGCCAACGAGGCCATTACGGAATCGCGGCGGATCATGGACGGCAACAAATGGCGGCTGTTCTGCCTGGATTTCAGCTTCATCGGCTGGGAACTGCTCTGTGTCCTCCCGATGCTGGCCGGTTTTTCGTGGGTCGTGGCAGCTTTCTCCGATGCAGCGGCCATGGGGATCGTCCTGGTGACGCTGCTGGCAGTTCCGCTGAGCGCGGGCTTTTTTGTAGTGCGCCCCTATGAGGAAGCCGCATGGGCGGTTTTCTACCGGGACATCACAGCGGCCGAGGCAGAAACCGAATGACCCGAACCGGAAAGCAAAAGGAGTACGAAAGACGGAATGAGAAACACTGCAATCTATCATCTCCCGGGGCTGTTTGAGTTTTACGAGCTGTACCGCCGGTTCCTGCCGCTGTTCCGGACACACCGGGAGTATTTTTACGATTGGTGCGAGATCGGTTCCCTCTACGGTGCCCCGGAAAACTGCCTCTGGGGCGGGGGACGCTTTTCCTGCGGGGAGTGTGATCCCCAGGCGATGATGGCCCTGCTGCGGGAATACGGCATCTCGGCCCGGCTGACATTCAGCAACTCGCTGCTGCGGGAGGAGCATCTGGCGGACGAGCGCTGCAATGCGCTTTGCAGGCTGCTGGCAGAAAGCGACGGCCCGCAGAACGGCGTCATCGTCCATTCCGACCTGCTGGCGGGCTACCTGAAAGAGCACTACCCGCAGCTTTATCTCGTCTCTTCCACCACCAAAGTCCTCACGGAGTTTGAAGCGTTCCGGCAGGAGACGGCCCGGGAGGATTTTGCCTATGTAGTGCCGGATTTCCGGCTCAATAAGGCCTTTGCCCAGCTGGAAACGCTTGCCCGGGCGGAAAAAGACAAGGTGGAATTCCTCTGCAACGAGTGCTGCTGGACGGGCTGCAGGGACCGCAGGCGCTGTTATGAGGTGGTCAGCCGCCAGAACCTTGGGGAAGACTGCCCGGACCACCGCTGTGCCGCGCCCGACGCGGCGCAGGGGTACCGCTTTTCCAAAGCCATGCGGAGCCCGGCGTTCATTGGGGTGGAGGATATCAAGGAAACCTATCTGCCCATGGGCTTTTCCAATTTCAAGATCGAGGGGCGGGGCCTGGGCAGCGCGCTGGTGCTGGAATTTTTGCTCTACTATCTGGTCAAGCCGGAGCACCAGCTGGAAGTCCGGGAAGAAATTTATCTCGACAACATGCTGGACTTGTTCTGACCGCCTGCGTGCAGGGTTGAAGCCTGGAGCCGGTTTGCGTATAATGGATATGGAACCGGGGACGGCTGTCCCCCAAAGGAGAACATCAGGAGGGAAATCAAGATGGAATTTACACAGGTCGTGGAAAACCGCTATTCCTGCAAAAACTTCAGTGGCCGTAAGGTGGAGGCGGAAAAGCTGCAGGTCATTCTGGAAGCAGGCCGGGTGGCCCCCACTGCGAAAAATTTACAGGAGCAGCGGGTCTATGTCGTCCAGTCCGAAGAGGGGCTGAAAAAGATCGATGCTGTAACGCCCTGCCGCTATGGCGCTCCCACCTGCCTGGTGGTGGCCTTTGATAAAAACCATGTGTTTACTTACCCCGGCGAGAAGCGGGATTCCGGCGTGGAGGATGCCTCTATTGTAGCCACGCACATGATGCTGGCCGCCGCCAACGCAGGAGTGGACAGCTGCTGGCTGAACTTCTTTGACCCGGACAAGGCAGCCAAAGAGCTGGGCCTGCCGGAAAATGAGGAAGTGCTGATGATCCTGGACCTGGGCTATGCAGCCGAGGGCGTTGGCCCACTGCCCAACCACGCCTCCCGCAAGCCTCTGGAGGAAACGGTGGTCTACTGCTGAGGAAGGCTACCCGGAACAAACCGGAACAGTAAAATAAAAAGCAAAAGGTCAGGCTCTCCATTTTACCGGAGAGCCTGACCTTTTCTGTTACACAGGGGAATGCGGGATATCTTGAGGAGAAAAGAATCTTCTGGATAAAATCAGGTCTTGGAAGTATTGATCGCCACCGAGATGGCGATGTAAGTCTGGCCGTTATGCGTCCGGACTACCACACCGACATCGCTCCACTTGTCCATATACTTGCTGTTGATGTTGGTGTCGGTTTTGATAAGTTTTGCGAGGTCTGTATTTTTGTAATCACACTTGGCAATGAATGTGTAACCGAATTTGCCATTTTTTAAATCAGTATGGGATTTGACTGTAAAAGAAGAACTGAGATTCCCTGACTTGATAGCAACATCCAGATCCTGATTGGCTATTTTGCGGAGCTCGCTGCTGTTTTGCAGTTTGACGGGACGGTTCTCATTGATGGCGGCCATCACGGCAGTTTCCGCCTGTGTATCTGCGGAGGTAGAGCCACCGCCGCCGCCGCAGGCCGTCAGCAGGGACAAGGCGAGAACGCCCACTAGAAGAAGAGCGGCCAGTTTTTTCAGGTGTTTCATCGTAAATGCCTCCTGTCGTTTTCAGAATTTTTGTTGTCATTTTTGGGGTGCAGGAATGATCATCGGCACGTCCAGATCAGGTGCCGTTCTGGCTTTATTGTATCGGACCGCATGGGATTCTGTCAATTGCGAAATTGTATGAAAATCAAAAAGAAATTTCGTTAAAATCAATGAAGATACGATCATTCCATGAACGATTTGTGAAGAATAGACCGGGCTTCGCAAAGAATCTTTGCTTGGAATAAGCTGGACCTCCGGCAATCTCGCCGGAGGTCTTTTCATCGCATCATAAAAATTTACAGCGCGGTCTGTGCGGTCTTGACAAGGTATTCCATGGCCTGCACGGGGTACTGCCCGGCGGCGGTCTCGCCCGTCAGCATCAGGCTTGCGGCCCCGTCCAGTACGGCATTGTAGATGTCGCTGACCTCGGCGCGGGTGGGGACCGCCCGGGTCTGCATACTGTCCAGCATCTGGGTCACGACCATAAAAGGCACGCCCGCGGCCCGGCAGAGGGAGGCCAGCTGCTTCTGGCAGCGGGGCAGCTCCCACAGGGGCATGGCGTTGCCCAGATCGCCCCGGGCAATAACGACCTGATCCACCAGCGGCAGAAACTCCGGCAAAGTACGGACACCGGCAAGGTTCTCAATTTTGGCAAAGATCTGGATCTGCCCGGCGTGGGCATCTTCCAGCGCGGCCCGCAGGGTGCGGATGTCTTCTGCGCTCCGCACAAAGGGGAGCATGACACCTGTGACACCGCAGTCGGCGGCGACGCGCAGGTTCTGCAGGTCTTCATCGGTCAGGGTAGGGGAGGAAACCTCCACGCCCGGCACCGCGATGCTCTTCCGGCTCTGGAGCAGGCCGCCCCGCAGTACGGTGCAGTGGAGAGCAGTGCCCACAGCGTTCACCCGCAAAAGCAGCTTGCCGTCGTCCAGCAGCAGCTTCTGCCCCGGGGTTATGGCGTCCAAAAGGCAGGCCGGGCAGGGAATGCCGCCCGTACCCAGAAACACCTGCTGCCCCTCGGAGAGCGTCAGCGGGGACGCCAGCCGCCCGATGCGCAGCTCCGGGCCCTGTAAGTCGATCAGGAGGGTGCGGACGCCTGCTTTCTGGATGAGCTCCAGCCAGTCGGCGTGCTCGGCCAGTGAGCCGTGAGAAAGGTTCATCCGGAGGCCGGTCATTCCGGCGCGGACCATCTGCTGTAACGTGGAAAGCTCCGCACAGGCTGGGCCGATGGTTCCGTAAAAATCCATAATAATTCTCTTCTTTCTGTGTTATTTTGCGGGGTTGTGGCCCGTGAGCAGGGCATGCAGCTTGCGGCTGAGATCGGCCAGGCACCAGGCAATGGCCATGCCGCCTGCAATGCCGAATGCGGCTAAAAAGGTCTGCTCGCCATAGTGCTCCGCGGCCAGCAGATTGCTGGAGACCACTGCGTTCATGCAGTAATACAGGGTGCTTCCGGGGATGAGGGGGACTGCCGCCGTGATGAAAAACGGGGTAGAGGGGGCATTGTACCACCGGGCCATAAACTCGGCGTAAAGGGCCGCGCAGACACCGCCCACAAGGTTGGCCAGGAACGTGCCGTGTACCGCGGGCGCGGCCAGCAGATAGGCCAGCCAGGCCAGCAGCCCGCCCACGCCTGCCGCAGGCAGGTAGCGGCGGTTGAGGTGGAACAGCAGCCCGAACCCGATGGAGCCCAATGCCCCGCTGAGGAGCTGGATGATCGTCTGCGTCATGCGGCACCTCCCATCAGCCAGATGGCTGCCATCATGCCAAGCGCCAGCATGGCCGCCAGCAGAACGGCCTCCACCAGCCGGAGCGAGCCTGAGATGATATCACCCAGCAGGATATCCCGGATGGCGTTGGTAAACGGGATGCCGGGCACCAGCAGCATGATGACGCCGATGAGCACCATGTCCGCATGGAGCACCGGGCAGACCCGGCAGCACAGCAGGGCAGCCATGCCGCTGAGAAACGACGCAATGAACTGGAACGCTACACCGTTCAGGCAGAACGGGGCAAGCCACCGCTCCATCCAGCAGATGAACACTGCAACCCCGCCCGCCAGCACGCCGTCCCACAGGCTTCCGCCAAAAAAGACCGCAAAGCTGGCCGCCCCCAGCACGCTTCCCGCCAGATGGAGCCGGGGCTCCCCGGGCTGTGCCAGAATGGTACTGAGCTGCTGCTGGAACTCCTCCACCGGAGGCTTTTCGGCGCAGATGCGGCGGCTCAGGGCATTGAGCTGTTCCAGCTCCAGCAAGTCGTTGCCGGTGCTCTTGCGCAGGCGGCGGGTCTGGGTCTGGGGCGGCAGGTCCGGCATGGTCAGCGTGACCACGATGCTGGATGTGATGACAAAGATATTGACCTCCTCAGCCCCGTATGCCGCCGCAATGCGGTTGAGGGTGTCCTCCACCCGAAACACTTCGGCCCCGCTGTTCTGCAGCGCTTCCCCCATTTTGATGAGGACGCAGAGAAACTGACTGACCTCTGCTTCGCTCATAAGAACCACCCCTTTCTGTGGGCAGGGGAGTGCCCCGCCCGGTACCTCCCTATCATAACACAGAATGGCCCAAAAGGGAAACCCTGCGGCAAAAAGTGCACAGCAGAACAAACCTTGCAAAAAACTTTGCAAAAACAGTTGACAATCCCATTCTCACCTGCTATAATTATTAGCGTCTTCACGGACGACAACAAACATTTGGGGGTTTAGCTCAGCTGGGAGCCCGGTTGGTATCAAAACACACCCCCAGTCAGATGGTCCTGCGACAATCAATTCCCAACAAAAAACTCCATCCAAGAGGTTCGCTTCTTGGATTTTATGGGGGATTAGCTCAGCTGGGAGAGCGCTTGCATGGCATGCAAGAGGTCACCGGTTCGATCCCGGTATTCTCCACCAAAAAAGCACTGTACTTCGTTTGAAGTATGGTGCTTTTCTTTTTGATTTCTTGGAGGCTACGGAAAAAATCAGTCAAAAGTCTGATTTTGCAGGCGCATGGACGGCAACCCCCAATTCTTGCTGTTTCGTTGTTTTTGAAAATACTTGTTCGATGCCCGACTGTTTTGCAGGCGGACGTATCACTCCCCCTCGATGTACGGAGTAAGGTCGAAGTTGAACGAGATGTTGATCTGGTATCCGCGATATACGTCTACCCTGCGGATGAGCTGGTTGACGATCATCTTCTTCGCTTCAAAATTTGCACTGTCGTACAGGTCAGCATAAGAAATCAGTTCATCATACAGCCGCGACACTTTATCCATCAGCTCAGCCGTTTTCTCCAGTTCTTCACTGGCCGCTTCGCAAAGGTTTTCCAGCTCCGTGAGTTTCTCTTCCTGCGCTGTAATCATTTCGGCAAGGGTTTCTCTCGGTAACACGCTTTCACCTTTGATGCAAGCTAAAACCTCGGTTTTCAGTGCCAACAGGTCTTTTTCTGCCTTGTTCCGCTGTGTCTGAAGGTCTTGCAGATGATTCTTGCGTTCCGCATTCTCTTTTTCATAGCGTTTTGTAACGATCTGCTCTTTGGGGATACCCCTCATCTTGGAGAAAATCTGGCGGACAGCTTTATCAATGATCTCATCCAGAATGTGGACGGTATATCCCGTCTGCCCGGTGCAGTTGGTCTGCTTGCGGAGCTTTCCGTAACAGGTATAGCGAATACGCAGCGTATCGTCTAACGAACCATCTGCCATTTTTCGCCATTTACGGCTGCTGGTCAGTTCCAGCTTTGCACCGCAGTGTCCGCAGTAAGCGTTGCCGGCAAGCAGCGACTTCCCATGGATGTTCAAAGGAAGGCGATTTTCGGCTTCCGCAGTTGAGCGCACAGAGCGTTCATTCCGAATGCGCTGTGCGTTTTCAAACTGTTCCTGCGGGACAATCTGCAAATCCGGCATCAATTCTGACCGTGCATCCCCACAACGGAGAACGCCGGTGTAGGTCAGGTTTTGTACCATCCCCCGAATACTGGATGGGTGCCAGCACTTTCCAGACCTTGCGCGATAGCCAGAATTGTTCAGATAGGTAGCAATGTGCTGCGGGCCGTAGCCCTCATACACATACTTGTCAAAGACAATCCGCACTACGGCAGCTTCCTGTTCGTTGATGTGCAGTTCGTACAGTTCATGCTTGCGCTTGTTGATACGCCCACTCCGTACAAGGTCATAGCCATAAGGCGCATTTCCGCCCTTGAAGTGACCTTCTTCTACAAGCTGGCGCAGACTGGTGCGGGTACGGACGGAAGTCTTTTCGCTTTCTCCGTCCGCCTGCCAGAATCGGATGTAGTTCAGCAGTTTGTCAGTGTGGTTGTCGAAACGCTGCTCACCCTCTTGGGTACTCCATACCCGGATGCCGTTCCGTACAAACCATTCCACAACAAAGGGAGTTTCATCTGCGATACGACCGATACGGTCGAACATGAACACCAGCAGGATGTCAAACTTGCCCCTCCGGGCATAGTCTTTGATGATTTGCAGCTTGTCGCGGGCGGCGGCCCGGACTTTGTGGCCGGACACGCCTTCTTCCTGTTCTTCATGGACGATGACCCAGCCCTTCGATTCAGCGAACTTATGGCAAGCCTTTCGCTGCATGGGCAGGTCAGCTTCATGGTTGGAAGTGAAATCCACCTGCTTATCGGTGGAAACGCGGTACAAGCAGCAGACGCGGTTGTTGTTTTCTGTCATTGTAAATTCCTCACTTTCATAACAAAAGTGGGGACAGGCTTTATTTCGTTGTCAAAGAACGTCCGGCAATGGTTCGGCTTGTAGCACCGCCCGTTACCGCACTCAGTATAGCGTTTGGTTCTGCATTCGTCCATGATGTCAACCTACCTTCTTCGTATAGCTGGTGGCAAGCAGGATGTTCCGAATGCGCTCAAATGCTTCCGGGTTGGGTTCTTTGGAAAAACTGAAAACAACAGGATAGCCATTGATTACATGATATTGCCGGTCGGCATCACGGTCAGCCGCAGGAAGGTTCTCTGCGACCTGTGAAAATTTATCGATCATAAGATTGTAACTCCTATTATGAATAAATGCTGTTGTCTTAATATGTAACAATGGGCATCTGCGTTGTGCGGATGCCCATTGTCTTTAAGGAGAGATTCCTGTAAATGTCAGAACTTCATCGGCAGGGCATCCTTACGGGATTTGCCGTTGTACGCCGCATAGATGGGGAAAACGTATTTCTTCCATCCGGGCAGCTTTGCCGGGTTGTCCATCCCGGTGCGGTAGATTTCCATGGGATGGACGCTGCGCAGGGCACGGATCAGCCGTTCCTCGTTGAACTCACCGTGATACACTTCCACGAAGTACATCACACCCTTCAGGACTGCGGCACGGAAGGAATCGGGTTTGCCCTCCCATGCGTCCACAATCAGCCGCAGAGCCTCGCAGTAGATTTTCTCGCCCATCTGGTTGTACAGCTTGAGTGCAGTGCCTACGCAGCTGATGCGGTAGTCGCTCAACTGCAAGCTGTCATAGTTGAAGTCCAGACCCACCCGGTTGGTGGCTGCGAGGAATGCCATGGAAAGAGCATCCTCGCCCACGACCTTGGCACGGAGCTTGATGCCCGCCGTCAGCGGTGCAGCGTGACCGTTTTGCTCTGCGAAGAACAGGGCTTCCTGCTGCATCGTCAGACCCGTATACACCTTGCAGAGAATCGGGAGGTCTTTGCCACCGTTGCGCAGGATACGAGCTTCAATGGTGTGCTGACCGTCCGTTACATAATACCGGCCATTGCGAAAGCTGACCTTCGGCTCATTCGCCGTATATTCATTGAAGTCTCTTGCAATCAGCTCAACGCGCTTACGCTGGATGCCCCGCTGATAAAGCTCGCGCGGGTAGATTAGCTTGCTGCTGTGAATGACCACCATCTGATAAGGAGTGGCCACATTGAAAGATGCGGAAAAGTTGTTGGTGTTGCTCAGTCGCATTGCATTTCCTCCCGGATTCTCCAGATGTATTTTTCGGCTTCTGCTAAAATCTCACTGACCTGCTGCTTACGCTTCGGGATGGTGAGCAGGCTGGGATTAAAGGTAAAGCTGTATTCGAGCCGCTGTATCATGGCATGAACAGCGGATTGCAGCTCGGTGTACAGCATCATTTCCTCCACGCTCCCTGCGTCCTCAAAGGACGATTTGATGGGTGTGTAGGGATAGATGGGTGGCTTTCCATCCACTACTTCCGGCGGCGCATACGCTGCCGTGGAGCGGATGATGGGCTTGAGCTTCCGAATGCTGCCCAGTGGGTTCAAGGCAAGACTGTTCTTCAAGGCATAATCGAGCCGCTGCATATCTTCCGGGGCGAGATGCCCTAAGTATTTCAAAATGCGGCTTTTGTCGATGGTGAAGATCTGTTCTGCCAGAGCCATAGAGGACATAGACAGCCCTTCGTTTTCCAACAAGCAGTGTGTCGGCTGAGTTACTTTCTTTTCCGTATTGCTTGTCAGAGGGACAACGATGAGGGTCGGTGCGTAGGTATTGCCCACATCATTCTGAATGATGACCGCAGGGCGGTCGCCGTGCTGTTCCGAGCCGGTACTTGTGTTTCCGAATTGGACGTAGTAAATGTCTCCGCGCCGGAACTTCCAGTTTTGCTGCAAATGTTTACCTCCATGTTTTGTTATGTACAAAGCCCGCTGCTTTTTCTTGGCAGCGGGCTTCGTTCAATTTATGGTGGCATTCATTTTAATGGGGTGTGTTATCACCTCCCCGGTGACAAAGTGCAGTGTCGGACTTACCGGTGCATAACAACATAGTCATGCCCACGGTTGGTCTGGCAGACCGTGCAGGTGTCCATGCTCTTGTCAGGGCTGGGCACGAGCGCAATTTTGAAAGCCTTAGCTTCCACGAAGTGCCGGAGGCAGGTCGCGCAGAGGGTTCGGATGGATTTGACCATTTCCGGGGTCAGCTCCATTTCCTCGTAGATCTCCTGCTCCCGCACGGTAGGATTCAATTCAACCATAGAGATGTCCTCCTATGTCGGGTAGTTGTTTTGCGGATAGATATGGATAAGTAAAAGTAACAGGAGTTGTCGGAGACCGAAAACGGCATCCGACCGCTCCTGCTTTATTGCAAACCAACGTGTTATTCGTTGGGGAATCGTGTTGGGATTGCAGATCACTGCTCTGCCGATTTGGCAGTGCGATGAAAATATGAATAAAGTTCTCTCATATTCGCCCTCGGCTCCCTGAGAGTGGGGAATCATCTGGCGGCGGGCTTGTACCGCTCCATTGGCATCTCAGCCACCCCGCCTAACGCTGACCGGGCTGCGTTGAACAGAAGTATCATTATCTTGAAGTACCAGATGATTGAACTATTCAGCTTTCAAGGTCCGTGAGTGTGGACATATCACCAGCGGCGAGAGCCGTCTGGGAAATTGTCCCCTCACTTACTAGCTCACGAGAAAGCTCAATCCATAGCATCAAATTCAAAGTTTTTCAAAAATTTAGTGATTCGTTTGATTTTGATGCTAATTGTAGGCTGAGAGCAGCGTAAAACTTTAGAAATTTCAGTAACAGTGTAGCCGTCATAGGCATATAAGGTCAGAATTTTCAAATCCTCCTCTTTCAATTTCTCAAGGGCAGAGAGCAAGCGTTCATCTTCAATTTCGCCAATCCATGTAAAACGACTTTTGGTCTCCCTGTATGTGTCGGCCATCAAAATAGCTTCTTCATAGCGGTCGTTACTATGGGTGTCCTCCGTGTCTGCATCATTAAAGGCGAGGTCTTTTGAATGTCGATAGTACCGCTGTTCGGAGTTGACAACTTGAACATCAAAGTTGTACATCTCTTGAATTGCTTCCTCTGACATTCCTGCTTCCCGGTACTGGATACGCAGTTTCTTCCACTTGTTTTCCAGACGTACATGCTCAAAACCATTGTTAAATCCCATGTTAAACCTCCAAATTTTCGATAAAGCGTAAAAAGTTGAAAATTTGGAGATTCTAGGGATACTTTGCGGCCAGTTCCAGCCACGAAAAGAGGGCAAAAAGAAACATGAAATGTCCTTTCCACTGGATGCGGAGGATGAGGACACTTCACTGTTGGACAGGGCACTGGCTTTTCTTTGGGCGCAAAAAAGAGACGCATTAAAGAAAAGGGTACAAACACTGTTTTCCATCCGCGGATGGAAAGCAATATGAGTATCCTCAGCCTTTAATGCATCTCAGGCTTTCGATATATTTTTCTTCGTTACAGGTCAAAAGCGGTTTATCCGGCTAAAAAAGGACAAAAAAAATAAAACCCTCGCGGCCAGACAACAAGGCTTTGACTTGCCTTGTTATCATAGCACACGAGGGTCTTATAGAAGTCACATGACGGTCTTATGAAAGTCACATGGAACGATTTTAGAAAAAATAAGGTCACACAGAAGTTGTATGAAGGTCACACGAAAGTCGCATGACGCAACTACGTTATTTTATCATTCGAGTGAGTTGAGTAGTTTCTGGTATTCATCTTCGGGCAGCTTTTGCTTCGCAGCCGCAAGCTCGCCCGCTGCCATCTCGTCCATGTGCTGCTTCTGGTACGAGCGAATAAGCCAATAGTAGGCTTTTGTGTTTTCCGGCGCGATGGTCAGGGCCAGTGCAGCATCCCGATGAAGCAGATCGTATGCGTGGAAGTCCATCAATTGCTTCAGCAGTTCATTAACTGTACTCATAAATGCGAGGTGGTATCGGTTTGCGTAGTGAACCAGCCAATGTTCGCCATTGGCAGCAGAAAGAAGTTTGCCCTGATACAATGATGCCGCTTTTTCGAGCAATCTCACCTTATTTATAGCAGAAGTGGCTTTTGCGGCTGCAATGCACAACTCATCGAACCGCTGAAAATCGGTCGTGATATGGAGGTCGGGGTTGAATTGGTAGCCAGACGGCGTGGAGAGAATCAGCTGCTCATCCGAGATAATGCTGAATGCTTGCCGCAGCCGGTAAACGAGCTGTTTGACCTTTTTTCCGGGTTCGTCCTTATCCTCCAGTTCTTCTGGCCAGATTTCCTGTACGATTTCCAACGATGAAAGGGCTTTCTTATTGGAAAGCAGCATAAAGGTCAGCAGACGGCTGATTTTAGGAGATTTCAGGTCAGACTCCGGCAGGACACCGTGGGAAGTGTGGATTTTCAATTCTCCGAACAAGCTGATGAAGACATCATGGCTGCTCTTGATATTTTCTGGCGAGAATGCCATGCTCAGACTGTCAGCCATTCGCTTATCGTTGTATGCCGCCAGTAACACATAGGCCAGAAGTTTAAGCATACTGGTCTGATGGGTGTACCGCTGAGGGTTGCGCACGGCAATCAGGGCGATTTGCCGTGGTTCCAGTGGAATCGCAAGGACGGACTTAATACCTAAGCGCTCATACAACCGGTATTCGTCCGGGTAGGTGTCCTTGACATCTTCTGCATCAGAAACGACCATCGGGGTTCCTCTGCGCACTGCCTTTACCCAGCGGTCGAGAAATTCAGACGATTCAAACTCATTTGTAAGGATAGTGGTTTTATCTTCTTGGCATTCATTGTGCCACCAGAGCGGCTTCCACAGCCCCAAATCCAGATCAACCTGAATTAGACCGCACCAGTCGGCATCATAGAATTTACAGGCCGCTTCCATGACCCGCAGAGCAACTTCCTTCGGCGGCAGATGGCGATAGTATAACTGTGTCTCCAGCTCATTCATTGTGTTCTCAAAATCAAGCGCACACTGAACGTTCTCCGTGTCAAGTTCTTCGCTCACCGAATCAGATTGCCGCATAACAGACACCTCCTGAATAAAAAGCAGCATCCGGGCATTCTTCCGCTTAATACGGTGAATCCCGGATGCTGCTATGTAAAGCTATCTCTCCACCGCATAAGCTGAAGAATGCCCCATCATTTTGCTTTTAAATAACAAAAACCGCCTGTGAGTTGAAATCTTCACAGACGGTTCTAACATGGTAGAGGGATAAAATTATCCCATTCAAAAAGCAACCAGCTGCCATGACCTCGTATATGAGATTTTAGACTCATTTGGCTTTGTTGCCCTATCTTTCGGTAGGTTTACCAAGTATTAAGTTCTTTGATAATTTACTTTTTTACGATTGTTTTTATAAAAGCCGTAAGTGCATTGATCTGCTCGGCATCGAACTGTTTTAGCTGGTCAACAAGTGCATTCATTCCATTGGAGGTTTCCTCGCCGAAATTAAAAAATTCTTGTGGAGTAATGTTGAAATATTCGCAGATGTAAAAGAAATTTGCCATCGTCGGAAAGGCAGTACCACTTTCGATTGCACGAATATAGCCGGGATTCTGCCCGATTGAGAGGCTCATGTCTCTTGCAGACACACCCTTCTGTGTGCGCAGCTCAGTAAGCCTCTTAGAAAACTGTTCTTCGTACATGGCCACCACCATCCTTCTCAACTCTATTGTAGTCGAGAGCATAGCTGAAACCGAATGATTAAATCTATTATTTTTAATTGATATAATCAACTACCTGTGATAGACTAAAAGAAAATGGAAAAAATAAAAACCATGAATTTTTACATTCATGGTTTATGTTTCCTGTCGCAGAGTAGCCCACTCTGCGACAGGATGATTCAATTGAATTTTACCGCCGATTACACGGATGGTCAAGAGAAAGCAATCTGAAATTCTGAAAAAAAGAAAATAATGTCGTACTTACTCGACAATTTCAACAAATTCGATACAATCCGATTGTATGCTCCGTCAAATAAGCCGTCAACGAAAGGAAGGTTTTTGTGTCAAGAAAAGGATTGAACATTTATAAAAGGAAGGATGGCCGCTGGGAAGCACGCTACATAAAGTCGCGAAATGCGCTGGGAAAGCCCAAATATGGTTATCTGTATGCTTCCTCCTACCGCGAAGTGCGATGTGATCTACAGCACACGCTCCAGCTCCAAGGTAAACCATCCGGAAGCGAGGAAAGAACCAGAAACAGTACATTTGAACTTGTTTCCATGGAGTGGCTTGACGCCTTTTCCATTAACTTCAAGGAATCCACCTACATTCGTTATCGGACGCTAATCGAATGCTATCTCATGCCATCATTCCAGACAGTAAAAATCGAGAAGATCACAAAAGAAATGGTAAGGAAGCTTTGCAAACACCTTGAACTGCACGGAAAAAAGGATAAAACCGGTCTTTCTCCCAAGACAATCTCGGATGTGCTCTCTGTTCTGCGTCGCATTCTGAATTATGCAGGAACACTCGGTATATTCGTAGATTCGAAGGTTCTTGATATCAGGGTCAAGCAGACGCAAAAGTCGTTGCCCATTTTAAGCCTCCCAGAGCAGATGATTTTGCAGCAATATCTAGAGGAACATCCCGATGCTCTGAATCTGGGGATTCTTCTTTGTCTACTGACAGGAATACGTATCGGGGAGCTGTGTGCGTTGACGTGGGAAAAGATCTCGATTTCGGAAAGGAATATCTATATCTGTCAGACGATGCAACGTATCCAGAATCGGGTACCTGGGAGCAAAAAAACACATATCGAGATTGCATCTCCCAAAAGCAGCTCCGCTAATCGGAATATCCCAATCTCAAATTTGCTGTTCGGTTTTCTGGAGCGCTATTCCCTGAGTCACACCGGATTCTTTTTGAGCGGTTCTCCTTCGAAGTTTATCGAACCGCGGTGCATTCAGCGAAGATTTCACAAGATTTTGGATGCCTGTGGATTGGAAAAAAGGAATTTTCATGTTTTAAGGCACACTTTTGCCACACGCTGTGTGGAAGCAAAAATCGACATCAAAACTCTGAGTGAGATTTTAGGACACTCATCTGTTACCATCACAATGAATCGATATGTTCATCCTTCGTTGGAGCTGAAGCGGGAAACGATGGAACAGCTGGCAGATTTTATTTCCGTCAAATAAGCCGTCAATCCGAATTGCCAAACGAATTACCGTTGTTTTTTCGCCATTATCGCAGAGTGGGCTACTCTGCGACAGAAAATAATCCCAACAACTCACCTGTGCATTGTTGTACACCGTATAGATTCGGGTGTAAAGGGAACTTTTGATTCTACGGCAGAAATTCGTCTGCTGAGAATATAACAAACTTTTTACTTGAGGAGGACTTTATTATGAATTTGATGAAATGCCCCAACGGCCACCACTACGATGCTTCCCGGTTCAGCAGCTGCCCCTTCTGCGGCATGGAAGGTGTGAACGTTGGGCCGGATCAGACGACGGTTCCTTTGGACGTCCCGGTGTCTCAGCCGGGTCCCAGCGTAGCGACTGAACCTCTGAGCACTGCAATTCCCGATGACGATGACCGCACGCTCCCTGTAACTGCAGATATGTTGGACGGTGCTACAGAAAAGTCGGCACCAGTTGTTGGTTGGCTCGTCTGCACGGAAGGTGTGAATAAGGGAACCGACTATCGTCTGCATCAGGGCCGCAATTTTGTGGGTCGTTCTTCGGAGATGGATGTCTGCATCCTTGGCGACAACACGGTTTCCCGCAGCTCTCATGCGATTGTTGTGTATGATCCGCGTAGTAATGTGTATCTTGCGCAGCCGGGCAGCTCTAAAGAGCTGTTCTATGTGAACGATAAGCTTGTGCTCAACCCAATTGAGCTGAAGGCCATGGACCAGCTCAGCATCGGCGACACGAAACTGATGTTTGTTCCCTTGTGCAGCGAAAAATTCCACTGGTAAAACGAAATAAGGGGGAATCGTTGTGATAAATCGGGCTGGAAAT
>OODF01000377.1_pt1 | contig 32096 bp, 31 predicted proteins | sample 1671431 | NCBI WGS metagenome assembly OODF01 (sample SAMN06348156, study PRJEB24527) | human gut metagenome | biome: human gut; feature: ankylosing spondylitis patient; material: feces | host: Homo sapiens | place: China | collected 2015-10 | reverse complement strand
TGCAGGCCCGGAGCCTTTTTTGCGTATACGGAAAACGTGTCAGACGCTCTTTTTGTAGACGATAAGGGAAACGATGGCGGAGAGCACTTCCGTGGCCCAGAACGCGTTCCAGACGCCCACAGGGCCAAACTGTCGGCAGAGCACCCAGGCCAGCGGCATGATGAAGACGATGTAGCGGCACAGGGAGATCACCAGCGACTGCGTGCCCTTGCCCAGACCCTCCAGCGCGCCGGAAGAGGTGGTGGAGATGGCGGAGATCACAAAGCCCAGGCAGATGATCCGCAGAGCAACTTTTCCGGCTTCCACCGTCTCCGGGGTAGAGGTAAAGAGCCGCATGAGAGGCTCCGAGGCTGCCAGACAGCCAAGGGTGCCCGCTGCCATGATGGCGGCGCTCAGGATGAGGGTGATCTGGTAGAGCTGGCGTACCCGTTTGTGCTCCCCGGCACCGTAGTTGTAGCCGATGAGGGGACGCATTCCCTGCACGATGCCGTTGGCGGGCAGGTAGAGGAATGTCTGTAGTTTGTAGTAGATGCCCAGCACCACCACATAGCTGCCCGAGAACGCGGCCAGCAGGCTGTTGAGGAACGTGACCAGCAGAGAGGGAAGCGCCAGATTGAGGATGGCCGGGATGCCGATGGAGTAGAGCCGGGTGTCCAGCTCTTTGTCCAGCTTCAGGCAGGCACGGCGCAGCCGGACGGGCAGCTCCGTGGAAGCGTACACCACGAGGTAGACACCAGTGCTCAGTGCCTGGCCGATACCGGTGGCCAAAGCCGCGCCTGCAATGCCCATGGCAGGGAACGGCCCGATGCCAAAGATGAGCAGCGGGTCCAGGATGATGTTGCCCACACAGCCCACGATGAGGGCTACCATGGTCACTTTCATCCGGCCCACGGACTGGAAGATCTTCTCAAAAGCCAGGGAGGCCATGTTGACCGTGGCAAAGCCAAACACGATGCGGGAATAGGTCAGGCCCATGGAGAGCACTTCGGCATCCGTTGTAAAGCGCCCCAGGAAAAACGGCATGATGGCAATGGCAATGGCCGAGCCGAGGATGCCGTGCAGCAGGGAAAACGCCATGCCGTGGGTAGCGGCCTGATCGGCTTTTTCGTGCTCCCCGGCACCCAGGCAGAGGGCCACCAGTGCATTGATGCCGATGCCAAAGCCGATGGCAATGGCGTTGAGCAGGTTCTGCACCGGGAAGACCAGCGAGAGGGCCGTCATGGCGGATTCGTTGATGCGGGCCACAAACAGGCTGTCCACAATGTTGTACAGCGAGTTGACCAGCATGGAAATGACATTGGGCAGCGCCATGGACATCAAAAGCGGGAAGACCGGGCGCTCTTTCATAAAGGTGTTGTTCACAGAAGAGATCTCCTTTCATCGGGTGGGGCTGCAGAGGTTTGGACGCAAAAAAGCCACACAATGGCTTTTGCACCATTGTGTGGCGAAAAATAGCTTGATACTGTAAAAATCCACACGATATTTTAGGAGTTTTAGGATATCACAGCCGAGGCGATTTGTCAAGAGGGCCGAGCGCTCAATCCTGCATGGTCAGGTTGCCGCCTGCGGAAAGGCCCTCTTTCACGCCTGCATCGGTATAGCTGTAGGTGCCGCCTTTCCGCGCTTTGCCTGCTTTCCAGGTGCCGCGGTAGGTGGTGCCATTGGCCCAGGTGTAGGTGCCGCTGCCGTCCCGCAGGTCGGCGGCAAAGCTGCCGGAGAACTGATCCCCGTTGGCATAATTCACCGTGCCGGAGCCGCTGCGCTGGCCATCGGCCCAGCTGCCCGTGTAGGTGCTGCCGTTGGCATACTTCATGGTACCGGAGCCGCTGGGCTGGCCACCTGCAAAATTGCCGTCATAGCTGTTGCCGCTGGCGGCTTTCAGGGTACCTTTTCCCTCCAGCTTGCCGTCCGTAAAGGTGCCAGTATAGACATCGCCGTTGGGTTTGGTCAGGGTGCCAGTCTGCTTGGAGCCGTCCACCTTGCCCACAAACTTGCTGCCGTCGGCAAGGGTCAGCGTCTGGGTCACGTTTTCCGGGGCCGCGGAGCTGGCAGCAGCCTCCGAAGAAGCCGTGCTGGATGCACTGCTGGCCGAAGAAGCGGGCTTCTCCTCTTTTTTGCTGGAAGCGCTGGCGGCCTTGGAACTGCTGGCTGCACTGGATGCTACCTTGGAAGAAGCCGCGCTGCTGGCGGGCTCCTCCGGCTTGGTGGAGGGAGCGCTGGCCGGAGCTTCGCTGGCGGCGGGGGAGGAGGCAGCAGCCTCACTGGAAGAAGCTGCTTCGCTCTCTGCCGCACTGGAAGCGGCTTCACGTTCCGGTTCCGCGGCTTTGGAGCTGCTGGAAGTCTTGGTCGTTGCCGTGGGCAGGAAGAGCTCTTCCGCCGTCGGGGTGCCCCGCAGGGTGAACTGATAGGCCAGCAAGCCGCCCAGGAACGCAACCGAGAGGACAGCCACCGGGAGCAGGGGGCCAAGCTTGACGGATTTTTTCTGGGCCGTGGGTTTGTAGACCGCCTGCGGCCCCTTGGGTGCATCGACGGTGCGTACCTTGCTCAGGTCCAGCTGGCCTGCCTGCAGGGCGGGGGTGTCGTCGGTTTTTTCAGGAGTGTCATCCACCGCGATCTCGATTTTGGTGGCATCGACCAGAGCCGCCCGGAATGCCTCCAGCGACGGCCAGCGGTCGGCTGCGTTCAGAGCAAGGCCTTTCTGGAGCACGTTGTTCAGCGCGTCCGGGATGTCGGGCAGGGTGCGAAGCGCCGCACCGTTCAGCCGGGCTTTGGCCGCCATGGGCAGGTGGCCGCTCAGAGCGCCGAACAGGCAGGCCGCGACCGGGTAGACCTGAGCAGCCGGGGTGCGGGCACTCCAGGCGTTCCAAAACTCCCAGGGCAGCAGCTGCGGGTTGGCGGCATCGGCGGCGTCCCACTCTTTCAGGGAGTGGGGCTTACCGCAGGAGAGCACTTCCCGGGCGTCTTTGCTCAGTACGATCTGCTCCGGGCAGACATCTATATAGGTGGTTTCCGGGTCTGCCTGAGCCGAAATGGTTTGGATGGTCAGCAGCGTCAGGCGCACAGCGTCCTGCCAGGGCAGGGAACCGCCGTTTGCCGCAACGTGCTGCGAAAATGTGAGTTGTTCCACGCTGGTTCCTCCAAAGGGTGATCAAAAAGCGGCTCAGCCGTAAAGCTGGCTCATCAGAGCCGCCCGCCGGGCGCTCTTCTGGCTTTTGTAACTGCTCATGGCCTGGTCTGCCAGGGCGGTGCTCTGGCCGTTGGCCTTGAGCACCGAGCGCATCTGGCTCACAATGCGGTTGACCTCACTGTCGCAGGAGGCCTGCAGGGCCGAGAGCTGGCCGGCTTTGGACATGCAGATGGCAATTTTGCGGCTGCGGGTCTGCTGCTCCGGCGGCAGAGATTTATACTCTGCCTTGGCGGAAGCAATGCAGGCATTCAGGCCGCCTTCCGCCCGGCCTTTCACAGCATAGAGCTGCTGGACCAGTGCCTTGACTTCGCCCTCATAGGCGGCCTCCGAGAGGCTGGCATTGCCGGAAGCTCCGGTGCTGCCAGAGACAGCACTGCTCTGGGCGGGCGTTTCTGCATCGGCCTGTGCCTCACGGGAAACAGCGTCCGAAGAAGCTTCGCTCTCTGCAATGGCAGAAGCGGAAGTCTCGTCCGCAGGGGAGCGATTGGCCGCGCCGCCGCCCAGGGCGGCACCTGCCGTGGTGCCGACGGGCTCCACGGTGATGACGCCGGGCAGGTCGGCCAGTGCATCCAGGGTCAGCTCACCGCTGATGAGCTGGGAAAGTTCGGTATCCGAGATGGTGACCACCTCCCGCGTGCTGCTTTCGGCTTCCAGGATGGTCTCATCCAGCGGAGCCGTGCGGGCCTTGATGTAATTGCTCACCGGCACGAGCCAGAAGCCGATCACGGCAGCCAGAACCGCGCCCACAGCCAGAAGCACGAGCTGAAAAATTTGTTTCTTTTGCATATACGTTACTTTTTAATTAGCCCAGGTAGCCCTTAACGTCTCTCCAGATGTGCCAGAAGCCGTAGAAGTAGCCCAGGTGTGCAATGACACCCATGTCGTCCACGTTCTTGAACCAGTTGGCAATGGGAGTGAAAGAACTCTGCTTGGCGCTGTTCCAGATGGCGTTGCGGACGTCGCTCTTGACGGTGTCACGCAGGAAGTCGCCGATGAAGTAGTTGAACAGCTTCTCGTACTGAACATCGCCGCTGCCGACGATGTAGGTCTTTTCTTCTTCGGGAATGACAGCATAAGCAACAGGATAGTTCATAATAAAATTCCTCTTTTCCAAAGTTTGTGATAAAAATATCGGATTTTCAATCAAAGACAAAAGATGATCAAATCCACATGCCCAGCATCTTTTTGGGCTGGTGCGGGGAGATGATGTCCAGCTCCTGGTCGTCAAACAGCTCGTCACCGTTGCGGACGATCCGGTCGGCGATCTCAGTGCCCAGAGTCTTCTGCAGCATCTGGATGCCCTCCGCCATCCGGGGCGGGCGCTTGTCCGGGGAGTGGGTGTCCGTGGAGAGCACATGCACGAGCCCCCACGAGATGAATTTACAGAGCTTCTTGCGGAGCTTTGCATCTTGCAGCAGGGCCCCGGCGTTGATCTGCGCGTAAGCACCGGCGGCCACCCACTCATACAGCAGGGTGGGGTCGTCCAGCACATAGGGGTAACGCTCAATGTGCGCGATCAGCGGCAGGATGCCCTGTTCCTGCAAAGCGTACAGGGTCTGCTTGATAAAATGAGGCTTATGGGTGGTGGGAAACTCAATGAGCATGTAGGCGGTGTCGCCCATGCAGAGGGCCTTGGCGTCCAGCTCACAGAGCTTGGGAGAAAAGTAAACTTCGCTGCCCAGCTTGAACCGGAAGTCCATCGGCTCTTCTTTCAGTGCCTCGGTCAGCCGCGCGTAGGCGGCGGCACGCTTTTCCAGAAAAGCTTCCACCGTGGTGCGCTCGCTGTTGAAATGGCTGGTGAACGCGATGTTGCGCACGCCGTCCTCATACTCCTTGTGGAGCAGCTCCAGCGAGACCGAGACATCTTTGGCACCGTCGTCAATACCGGGCAGGATATGGCAGTGCAGATCAGTCATGGTTCGTTACCCTTTCGGCTGGCTTTGCGTGCTTTCGCTTTTCCAAGCCTTGCGATGCCGCCGGATCCGTCTGGGAGGGGGTACCGTAGGAGTAGCCGTAGCTATAATAGTTGTAAGCGTAGTTGGAGCCCTTGAGCGCCGTCTTGGCGTCATAGCGGGTCAGCACGGCACCCAGCACTTTTACGCCGGTGTCTTTCAGCTTCTTGACAGCGGCCTCCACGGACTCGGCCGGGGCGTAGCTGGAACGAACAACAAACAGAGCACCGTCCACCTGATTGCCGATGACCGCCGCGTCTGTCACCATGGAGATGGGAGGCGCGTCAAAGATGACATAATCAAAAGTGGCGCGCAGCTGCTGGATCATCTGCTGCATCCGGGCCGAGCCCAGCAGCTCCGAGGGGTTCGGAGGGGGCGTGCCGGCGGGCAGGAACGTGATCTTGAACTGTTCCAGCCGCAGCAGAGCCTCTTCCAGCTTGCACTGGTTGGAGACAATATTGGAAACGCCTTTCACATTGTGACCGGCTTTCAGGTATTTGTGCAGCACGGGCTTGCGCAGGTCGCAGTCCACCAGGGCTACATTTTTGCCGTCTTCGGCCAAGGTCAGGGCCAGGTTGACCGAGACGTTGCTCTTGGCCTCTTCCGGCATGGTACTGGTGACCACAATGGCGCGGGCTCCGGTGGAGCTGGTCAGAAAGTTCAGGTTGGTGCGCAGGGATTTATAAGCTTCCACATACGCAAAGGGCATTCCTTTCTGGGAGATCAGCTGCAGGGAGCGCTGGCCGGGGTCAGAGTTTTCAATTTTCGGTTTGAACGGATTCCACATCTTACATCACACCTCAGGGATAAAGCCCAAAACAGGGAGGTCCAGCTTCTTCTGAACATCTTCGTCGTCTACAATGTAGTTGTGCAGCAGGTGGCTGACCACCAGCAGAGCGCAGGCCGCTACCATACCGGCCAGAGCGCAGAGCAGCATGGTTTTCTTGGTCTGGGGATAGACAGGCGTGGTGCCGATCTCCACGTCGCTCACTGCCTTGCAGGAGCCCGCCTCGACCTTTTCCACGATCACGTCCGGCGCGACCTCCGCGATCGTCTGCGCGATCTTGCCCGCCAGGCCCGGGTTCTCATTGGTCACCGTAATGGCCATGATCTGGGTGGAGTTGACGCTGCCCACCGTGATGTTGTCTGCCAGCTGGCTGTAACTCATGCTGAGCCCCAGCCGCTGGATGACATCGTTGAGCACGAGGTTGCTCTTGATGATGACTGCATAGGTGTCGATCATGTTTTTTGCCGAGGTGATGTTGTCGTTGCTCACGGTCGTCGTGTTATCCTGCCGGGTATTGACGATCATGTTGACGGACGCCTGATACCGGGGCGTCAGCGCGAACGTGCATACCAGAAAGCTGATCACCGCCGCCACAAGGCCCACCGCCACGATCTGCAGCACATGGCTCCACAAAAGCCGCAGCAGCTCGCTCAGGTCGATCACTTCTTCTTCCATTTCCATTTGTCTCATCGCCTTTCTCAGTTGAAATTACGTGGGAACATGCCTTTCGCCTCTCTAAAAATTGACGCAGAAAAACAAAGGCTCTAACACCCCATCTAATTTTAAACGGTATGTCCCCACAATTCAAGCAAAATTGGAAAAAAAACCGGAATATGCAAAAGATTGGCGAAATTTACAAACGGAAGTAAAACTCTGGCAATGATTTTGGAGCGGATACCGTGCAGGGGTGGAACAGAAACCTGACCGGAGTTGTAAAATGCGGCTGCCCGACAGGAACAGAATTTCTCCGGGCAAAAAAGGACCCCTGCAACGGGTACCGGGGATATTCCGGCACAAATTGCAGGGGAAACGCGTTCGGCGCTCAGCCGTAGAGTTTGCTGGTGAGGGAAGAGACCATTTCGCTCTTCTGGGCCTTGTAGGCAGCCAGTGCCTCGTCGGCCAGGGCGGTGCTCTGGCCGTTCTGGGTCAGCAGGGCGCGCATCTGGTTTACGATGTCGTCCACCTCTTTGTCACAGGAAGCCTCCATGGCTTTCAGCTCACTGGCCTTGCCCATCACGATGGCGATTTTGCGGCTCTTGGTCTGCTTGGCGGCAGGCAGAGCCTTGTACTCTGCCGTGGCCGACTGGATGGTGTTGTTCAGGCTGCTCTCGGCCCGGGCCTTGACGGCGTAGAGCTGGTTGATGAGAGCCTGCAGCTGCTGCTCATACTCCGGCAGGGCAGTGGTGCTCCCCGTGCCGGGGTCAGCGGCCTCGGCACGCTGCTGGGTCAGCTGCTCCAGCGTGGTGCTGCCGGAGACGAGTTCCTGCAGCTCGGAGGAGGTCAGGCTGCCCAGCACCTCGGTCTGCTGGCTGGCAGAGGGAGTCCCGGCGGAAGTGTCCTGCTGGGCGGTGCTCTGGGCAGGCTGCGTGGTTTGGGTGCTGCCCGATGCGGCGGAGCCGTCAGCCGTCTCGGAGCAGGCGGTTAGAGTCAGTGCCAGCACAGCGGTCAGTGCCAGCACGCAAAAACGATTGTTCTGTTTCATAAAACCCCTCGTAAGATCATATACGATAAAATGGAAGCGATTGCCCGTTTACTGTACCACATCTTCCTGCCCTTGACAAGAGACGATTTTTTACGCTGTGGAGCTGGATGCACCGCTTGCGCATTCCCCATCTCTGTGGTATGATAAAAGCAGAGATCAGGCTCTGATCCCGCCGCGGGGCGGGCCGCTGCCCGGTGTGCTTCCGGACAGCGATTTGTTTGGTTTGCTGGTTAGCTTCTGCTAACAAAATGCCTAAATTTAAGCTGCTGCCTTTGTGCAATCTGCAAAAGCTGCGGCAGAGGCAAAAATTCTTGGAGGTTTCCTCAGATGATCGAGACGATTTTAAAAGTAGATGGCATGATGTGCGGCATGTGCGAGAGCCACGTCAATGAGACGGTCCGCAAGACGGCGGATGTCAAAAAGGTGACCTCTTCCCACACCAAGGGCGAGACGGTCATCCTCTCGGAGCAGGAGCTGGACATTGACGCCCTCAAGGCGGCCATTGCCGAGACAGGCTATACCGTCAAAGGTGCCCAGAGCCATCCCTATGAGAAAAAAGGTTTTTTGAGCTCGTTGTTCCATAAATAACCATCTTTCATTGCAGGAGGTGCGTTTCCATGAGGATCTTAGTGTACGGTGCAGGCGTGCAGGGCTGTGAGCTGGCCCACCGGCTGGCACAAAACGAGAAAAACACGGTGACTCTGCTGGCGCGGGGCGAGTGGAAAGAGCGGATCGACCAGAAAGGCCTCACCATCCGCCACTGGGCCCAGCTCAAAACGACTGTGGACCGTGTGCCGACCATTGAAACGCTGGCCCCGGAGGAAAGCTATGACATCGTGTTTGTTACGGTGCAGGCAGGCCAGCTGCCGGAGATCCTGCCCGTCCTCAAGCAGAACAAGAGCGAGTTTTTTGTGTTTGTGGGCAACCAGCCCCATGCTCGCTCTGTCCTGCAGGCCATGCAGCGCCCGGCGGATAAGATCGCATTCGGCTTCCAGAACAACGGCGGACGTCGGGAGAACGGCCAGGTCATCAGTATCCACGCGGGCATTGGCATGACGGTAGGCGGCGCGACAGCGCCGCTGTCCGGTACATTCCGCCAGCGGCTGCAGGCGGCGTTTGCGGGCGTCAAGTACAAGCTGACGTTCTACAGCGATATGGACGAGTGGCTCAAGTGCCACCTGGCCCTGATCCTGCCGGTGTGCTATGTCTGCTACGCCTGCAATGGCGACCTGACCAAGGCCACCGCCGAGCAGCGCAAGCTCATGCTCGACGCGGCGTGGGAGGGCTGCAGGATGCTCAAGGCGGCAGGCGTCCCGGTAAACGACGCGGAGAACACCAGCTACTACGAGGCCTGCACCCCCGGCCGCAAAAAGATGGACAGAATGATGCTGATGATGACGAAAACGCCGCTGGGCCGCCTGTGTGCCAGCGACCACGCCATGCATGCCGTGGAAGAGATGCACTACCACGATGAGGCGTTTGAGGCCATCCGTGCCACTACCCGGACGGCGATGCCTGCCTGGGACACCCTGCGCAATGAGATGCCCAGCTGGAAGACCTTGCTGCTGCGGTCAAAGCATCGCGTATAAAAACTCAGAACCACAAAAGGGCAGGCCGCGCGCCTGCCCTTTTTGAGCGTTGCGGAAAAACGGGGAAAACTGTAAAATAAAAAGTCGATTCGTTTCCATGCGCTTGGCCGCACCCGCGCCGAAGAGGGCTGCCATTGCCAGACTGCCGAGAACACCACCCGGGAGGATCGTCCCATCAAGATCTTTCATCTTTCTTCACCAAATCTTAGCCAGCAAAAATTTCAAAAAGAACCCGCTTTATGTTAAAGTATAATCAATGTGGGCAGGAAAGTTTCGCTTGGAACGATGCAAGAAGCGGATGGTAAAAATCCTTTGCCAAAATGCCGAAAAATGGGTTGCCGCTTTTGGCAAATTCACAAAATGTTTAACTTTTTGCATCGAAATTACTATTTTTAACGTGTAAAATAAACCCTGCGGATTGAATGTCCCGCCTATTTGGTTTATAATACCCCCGTATGCGGGCCGGAGAGTGTTTCTTCGGCTCCTCCCTGTTTTTTGCCCCTGCACGCATCGGGGCAGGGCAGGGGAGCACGATCCTTCAAGGAGGAAAAACAACTGTGAGAGTAGGTCTTGACATCGGCAGCACCACCATCAAGTGCGTGGTGCTGGATGAAAACGATGCGCTGGTGTATTCGACATACGAGCGACACTATAGTCATATTCTGGAAAAGGCGCAGGAACTGCTGCGCCGCATGGATGCCGAGCAGCTGCACGGGCAGACCGCCCTGCTCAGCATCTCCGGTTCGGCAGGCATGGGCCTGGCCGACAGCTGCAAGGTGCCCTTTGTGCAGGAGGTCTTCTCCACCCGTGTGGCTGTCAAGCGGTTTGTCCCCCGGACGGACTGCGTGATCGAGCTGGGCGGCGAGGATGCAAAGATCCTGTTCCTGACCAACGGCACCGAGGTGCGGATGAACGGCAGCTGTGCCGGCGGCACGGGTGCGTTCATCGATCAGATGGCAACTTTGCTGAAAATGAGCGCCGACGAGATGAACAAAGCAGCCGAGCAGGCACAGCGTACTTATACCATCGCTTCCCGCTGCGGCGTGTTTGCCAAGAGCGACGTCCAGCCCCTCATCAACCAGGGTGCCCGGACGGAAGATATCGCGGCCAGCATCTATAAGGCAGTGGTCAACCAGACCATTGCCGGCCTGGCACAGGGCCGCCCCATCCAGGGCAATATCCTGTATCTGGGCGGGCCGCTGACGTTCAGCACCGTGCTGCGCAAGAGCTTTGATGAAGCGCTGGGCGTAACGGGCACCTGCCCTGAGAACAGCCTGCTGTATGTGGCGCTGGGTGCCGCCCTTTACGCGGATAAGGCGTTCAACCTCTCGGAGGTGGCCAAGGCGCTGGATGAGTACGCCGCCACGGCCACCTATGCCAGCGAGCCGCCCCTCTTTGCCAACAAGGAAGAGTACGAGGCGTTCCATGCCCGGCACATGTCCCATAGCGTGCCCAGGGTGCCGTTCAGCGCCCAGTGCGGCCCGGTGCATATCGGCATCGACTCCGGCTCCACCACCGTCAAGCTGGTGGTCGTGGACGAGCAGAGCCAGATCCTCTACACCAACTATCAGCCGAACCTCGGCAACCCGCTGCCCCTTATCCGGCAGCAGCTGCTGAAGATCTATAAAGAGCACCCCGGCCTCAAGGTGGCCAGCGTGACCACCACCGGCTACGGCGAAGAGCTGGTCAAGAACGCCTTCCGCTGCGATTACGGTCTGGTGGAGACGGTGGCGCACTTTACAGCTGCCAAATATTTTATGCCCGATGTGGACTTCATCATCGACATCGGCGGCCAGGATATGAAGTGCTTCAAGATCGAGGATGGTGCCATCAGCAACATCTTCCTGAACGAAGCCTGCTCTTCCGGCTGCGGCAGCTTTTTGCAGACCTTTGCCCAGGCGCTGGGGTATGACGTCAAGGAGTTTGCCGCTCTCGGCCTGTTTGCAGACCGCCCCGTGGATCTGGGCAGCCGCTGCACCGTGTTTATGAACAGCTCGGTCAAGCAGGCCCAGAAAGATGGCGCTTCCATCCAGAACATTTCGGCCGGTCTGTCCATCAGCGTGGTCAAAAACGCGCTGTACAAGGTCATCCGCGCTTCCAGCCCCGAGGAGCTGGGCCGGAAGATCGTGGTGCAGGGCGGTACGTTCTATAACGAAGCCGTCCTCCGTGCCTTTGAAAAAGAAATGGGTGTCGAGGTCATCCGCCCCGACATCGCGGGCCTGATGGGCGCTTACGGTGCGGCACTGTTCGGTCTGCGCCAGAGCAAAAAGAACGGCAAAACGGTCTCCGATATGATGAGCCAGGCCGAGCTCAAGAACTTTGACCAGAAAGTGGTCAGCGTCAAGTGCGGCGGCTGCGGCAACCACTGCCAGCTCACCGTCAATACCTTTGCCGATGGCCGTAAATTCATCTCGGGCAACCGCTGCGATAAGCCGGTGACGGGCAAGAGTGAGGACAACAGCCTCAACCTCTACGCCTACAAACAGCAGCTTCTGGCCAGCTACAAGCCGGTACCCGGCAAGCGCGGATCCATCGGCATCCCGCTCTGCCTGGGCTTCTATGAGCTGCTGCCGTTCTGGTACGCGTTCTGGACCAAGCTTGGCTTTGCCGTTCACACCAGCCCGGTGTCCAGCCGCGGCCTCTATCTGGCCGGTCAGGCGACCATCCCCAGCGATACGGCCTGCTTCCCGGCCAAGCTCAGCCACGGCCACATCAAGGCCCTGAGCCAGATGCAGCTGGATGCCATCTTCTACCCCTGCCTGACCTACAATGTCGATGAGGGGCTGGGGGATAACCATTATAACTGCCCCGTGGTGGCTTACTACCCCGAGGTTCTGGCAGGCAACTGCCCGGAGCTGGAGGGCAAGAAGTTCATTTACGATTACGTTGGCATCCATCGCCCGAAAGACTTCGTCCACAAGATGGCGAAAAATGTTCTGCCCAAGTACTTCGGCGGCATCTCGGAGAAAGAGGTGCAGGAGGCAGCTGATGCAGCCTACGCCGAGTACGAGGCCCACATGGCAAAAATTCGGGTCAAGGGCAGCGAGATCATTGACGAAGCCCGCCGTCAGGGCAAACGGATCATCGTGCTGGCGGGCCGTCCGTATCATGTGGACCCGGAGGTCAACCACGGGATCGACCACCTCATCACCCGCCACGGCGCGGCAGTGGTCACCGAGGACAGCATTTCCAACCGGGTGGAGAAATTCCCCACCAGCGTCCTGAACCAGTGGACCTACCACAGCCGCCTGTATGCAGCGGCCAAGTACTGCACCACCCAGAAAGACATGGATCTGGTGCAGCTGGTTTCGTTCGGCTGCGGCGTGGACGCCATTACCACCGACGAGACCCGCGAGATCCTGCAGGAGGGCGGCAAGCTCTATACCCAGCTCAAGATCGATGAGATCACCAACCTTGGCGCGGTCAACATCCGCCTGCGCAGCCTGTTTGCTGCTCTGGATGAGCGCGATGAGGACAGGAGATAACCTATGGAACATCAATATCCAAAATTTACCCCGGAGATGAAGAAGACCCATACCATCCTCATCCCCAACATGGCCGTCACCCAGTTCCGGCTGCTGAAATATGCACTGGAATACGATGGCTACAAGTGCGAGATCCTGGGCAACTGCGGCAGCGCCGTGGCACAGCTGGGCCTGAAGTACGTCCACAACGATACCTGCTACCCGGCGCTGCTGGTCATCGGCCAGTTCCTGGATGCCCTGAACAGCGGCAAATATGATCTCGAACGTACGGCCCTGCTCATCACCCAGACGGGCGGTGGCTGCCGTGCTTCCAACTACATCCACCTGCTGCGCAAGGCGCTGGTCAAGGCAGGCTACCCGGAGATTCCGGTGGCCAGCCTGAACTTCTCGGGTCTGGAAAAAGACAGCGGCTTCCAGATGACTCTGCCGCTGGCCCGCCGCGCGCTGGCCTGCATCTTCTATGGCGATATGCTCTGCGCCCTGCGCAACCAGACCGCCCCCTATGAGAACGAAAAGGGGAGTGCGGACAAGCTGGTGGATAAGTGGGTGGAGCGTCTGGGCCGTGTCCTGCTGGCCGGCAAGGGCTTTACCGCCAAGGAGATGAAGCACACGTTCCCGCTCATCGCCCGCGAGTTTGCGGCCATCCCGGTCACCCGGGTGCCCAAGGTCAAGGTTGGCGTGGTCGGTGAAATTTACGTCAAGTACAGCCCGCTGGGCAACAACGACCTGCAGAAGTTCCTGGAGAGCCAGGACTGCGAGGTCAACTTCCCGGGTCTGATGGGCTTTGTGCAGTATTGTGCCTTTAACATGGGCGAAGATCATGTTCTGTATGGCGGAAAACTGGGCACCAAAGTGGTCATTGACCAGTTCCTCAATTATCTGGACAGCATTGAGCGCTCCATGCTCAAAGCCACGGCAGACGCCGGTTTCTACGCTCCCGGCCCCTTTAAGGAGCTGGTGGAGAAGCCCAAGGGCGTTATCTCCCTCGGTGCCAAGATGGGCGAGGGCTGGCTGCTGACGGCGGAAATGATCGAGCTGGTGCAGGGCGGTTACGGCAACATCGTCTGTGCCCAGCCGTTCGGCTGCCTGCCCAACCACATTGTGGGCAAGGGCATGGTCAACAAGATCCGCGCCCTGTATCCTGCTTCCAACATCACCCCCATTGATTACGACCCCAGCGCCACCAAGGTCAACCAGGAAAACCGCATCAAGCTGATGCTGGCCGTGGCGAAAGAGCGGCTCAACAATCCGGTACAGGAGCCCGTCAAGCCCCTGACCGCGGAGGAGCTGGCAGGCGGCGCGCCCCGGCTGAGCCACGAGACGGCAAACGTCTGAAAAAGAGAGAGTACCAAAAGAGCAAAGCCGCCCGGCGTAAAAACCGGGCGGCTTTTGTAGTGTCAGAATCAGGCGATTACTGGAAATACGGATGCTGGTAGGGTGCAGGCTCCGGACCGCAGTAGAGGCCGTAGGCGTCGCAGATCCAGTAAGTGTCCCCCACAGGCACACGGCACCACTGGTGGCTGTACTGGTTTTCGTTGACATGCTCGTAGGGGATGCCCAGCACGTTCAGGCAGAGCCCGGTGGCACGGGTGCAGCCGGCACAGGAGGCAGAGCCCAGCACAAAATAGCCATAGGGATCATTGTAGTGGTCGGCGTCCATGGAGTAGCTCATGCCGCTGTCAAACCGTTCCCGCAGGGCCGCGGCAATGTAGGCCAGCTGCTCTTCGCGGCTACTGAGAGCTACGGGCAGCACCAGATTAACGGCTTCCTGATAGGCGGCCTGGTACTGCTCATCGGTCATCTTCTTTTTCAGGCTCTTGTAATTGGCTAGATCCTTGAGGGGGACAGGGGACCATACCAGCGCGATCTGCTCATTCGTCAGTTTCAGGCTATCACCGGCCTTCCCCCGGGCCGAGGGTTTGCGGCCCTCCGCCTGGCCGCTGGAAAGATAATGCTGCAGCAGGGCTTTTTCCTCCGTGCCGCAGGCGGCCGCAACGTCCGGGTTGGTTTCAGCGTAGTAGGCCGCATCAAAAGCAGAGGCCGCACAGGCTCCCACGCCCAGCTGGGCGGCCAGCAGCAGGGAAAGCCCCAACACCGCCGCGCGGCGGAAATGAGAAGAAAGCTTCATAAAAATTCCTCCTTTGCAAAATACCGCAAAATAAGCTTCTGAGCTCAGTATACCATAAAAATGGCAAACGAAAAAGCCCGTTTTCCTGTGTCGGCAGGAAAACGGGCTTTGCTGATTGCTGATTATTTTGAAAGGGTTGGTTGATTTTTTAAATCAAAGATTAGTCGCTGACGTAGGGCATCAGAGCAACGTGACGAGCACGCTTGATAGCCACGGTCAGTGCGCGCTGATGATAAGCGCAAGTGCCGGTAACACGGCGGGGAATGATCTTTGCACGCTCAGAAACGTACTTACGCAGACGGGGCACGTCCTTGTAATCGATGGTGTCGATGCGATCGACACAGAAGCTGCAAACCTTCTTGCGGCCGCGGCGGATGGGGCGCGCGGGGCGAGAGCCTTCGGTTCTTTCAAAAGCCATTGCTTATTACCTCCTGTTGGATTTTTTACGGTAGACCGTTTTGTGTGTTAGAACGGCAGGTCATCGCTGTCATCAATCACAGCGAAATCATCTGCACTGCCGGACGAGTAGCTGGGAGCAGCCTCCACAGCAGCCGGACGGGCAGGGGCCTGGTTCTGGTAGGACGGAGCAGCGTTCTGATAGCTGCCGCCGCCTTGATTGTTGCTCTTGGGGCCTGCAAAGCTGATGTTGTTGGCAACGACCTCCACAGCGGTACGGTTGTTTCCGTTCTTATCCTGATACTGGCGGGTCTGCAGAGAGCCTTCAATGGCAATCAGACTGCCTTTCTGGAAATACTTGGAGACAAACTCGGCCTGCTGACGCCATGCGACGATGTCGATAAAATCGGCCTGACGCTGTTCACCCTGACGGGCGAAGTTGCGGTCACATGCAATGCGGAAGCTGACCACATTGATACCACTCTGGGTGGTGCGGAGCTCAGGGTCGGCCACAAGGCGGCCCATGATGGCAACAACATTCAACATAATACGGACTCCTTTTTGGTCACGAAAAGATTACTCCTCGTGGGCAACGATCAGGCTGCGCATAACGCCTTCAGTGATCTTGTACACACGGTCCAGCTCAGCGGGGAAGCTGGGCTCGCTGGTGAAGTTGATCACAGTGTAAACGCCTTCCTCCTCGTCGTTGATGGGGTAGGCCAGACGGCGCTTGCCCCACTCGTCGATGGAATCGATCGTACCGTTAGCCTCGATCAGGGACTTGAACTTACCAACCAGAGCGGCGGTAGCCTCCTCGTCGAGAGCGGCGCTGGTAATCAGCATGGTTTCGTACTTTGCCATTTTGTAGCACCTCCTTTTGGACTTGAGGGCCTCAGGGTCCTGAGGCCAAGGGTACACGGGGCGCGGCATCGCGCTCCGTGCGGCGTGTCTGTTCAGACAGCAATTTATTATAGCAAGTGCGGACGGAATTGTCAAGCGTTTTGTATCATAATTTTGCATAAAAATAGGGAAACCTGCACGATGCAATTTTTAGCTGCCTTTTTGCCGGATTTTTGAAAATTTGTTTTGATTTTAACAAACAAAAACGTTATAATAAGGAATCAGCAGAGCAGGGAGGAGTGGTGCTCCACCGGCGCGCGGCCGGGCTGCCCTGCCAGAGTAAAAGTGTGTGAAAGAAGGTTAAATCCATGTATTCTGTCTTCCGGAACCTCGCCATCATCATGATCAGCGCCAAGTTTTTCGGGTTGGTGGCCCGCAAATGCAAAGCGCCGCAGGTGGTAGGCGAGATCATCGCGGGCCTGCTCATCGGGCCCTGTCTGCTCAACCTGGTGCACACCAGCGATACCATTGAGATCTTTGCGGAGATCGGCGTGGTGCTGCTGATGTTTACCACGGGCCTTGGCACCAATTTGAAAGAGCTGCTGCGGGCCGGCCCCATTGCGACCCTCATCGCCTGTGTGGGCGTGGCGGTCCCGCTGGGCGGCGGTACGCTGCTGTACAGCCTGTTCTACGGTTTTTCTGCCGTGGGCAGCCCGGAGTTCTATAAGGCACTCTTTATTGGTACCATCATGACAGCCACCAGCGTGTCCATCACAGTGGCCACCCTGCAGGAGCTGGGCCATTTGAAGAGCTTCCTCGGGACCACCATTGTCAGTGCCGCTGTCATTGATGATGTCATCGGCATCGTGGTGCTGACCTGTGTGCTGGGGGCCAGCTCCGGCACGGGCACAGGCCTTGGCAAGGTGCTGCTGAACACGGTGCTTTTCTTTGTAGCAGCCATCATCATTGGTTTGGTGTGTCACCGTGCCATGAAGTGGTTGGACAACCGCAACCCCCACACCCAGCGTATCACCATCGTCAGCATGGCGTTCTGCTTTGCGATGGCCTATATTGCGGAGCAGTATTTCGGCATCGCGGATATCACGGGCGCGTACATTGCAGGCATCGTGCTCTGCTCCATTCAGGATGCCTCCTATGTGGAGCGCCGGGTGGATATCAGCAACTACACGCTGTTTGCGCCAGTCTTCTTCGCCAGTATCGGCCTGAAGACCGATATCAGCGGCCTGACGCCTGAGATCCTGCTGTTCAGCGTCTGTTTTGTGGTCATCGCGCTTGTCACCAAGATCATCGGCTGCGGCCTTGCTGCCAAGCTCTGCCGTTTCAGCTGGGGCGATTCCCTCAAGGTGGGTGTCGGCATGATGACCCGCGGCGAGGTGGCCCTGATCGTGGCCCAGAAAGGCCTGGAGGTCGGCGTGGTGGACCCGGTCTATTTCACTGCCGTCATCCTGCTCATCGTGGTCTCCTCGGTCCTGACGCCGCTGGCGCTCAAGGTCCTCTTTACCAAAATGCCCCCGCAGCCCCACCCGAGCCAGGCATAACAGAGGCATAAGAAGCATAAGAAAAAATCCTCCGACCTGTGTCGGAGGATTTTTTCGATATCAGAAATTTTACAACGTCTTGCAGAACTCTTTCAGGTAAGCGCGGAATGCCTCGCCGATCTCCGGGTGCTGCAGGGCCAGCTCTACCTGAGCCTCCACGACCTTGAGCTTGTTGCCCATGTCGTAGTGCTTACCGGTGAACTCCACTGCCGTCATGCCGCCGTGGTTGCGGGCGTACTCGGCCATGGCGTCGGTCAGCTGGATCTCGCCGCCGGCACCGGGCTTGGTGTTGGCGAGGATGTCATAAATCTCCGGGGTGAGCAGCACGCGGCCCAGGATGGAGTAGTTGCTGAACTCCTGGCCCTTTTTGGGCTTCTCGATCATGTCATCCACAAAGAAGTAGTTGTCGTGGATGGGGGTGGTCTTCAGGCTGCAGTAGCGGCTCACATCAGCCCAGGGCACCGCGCTGACACCGGCACAGGGACGGCCAAACTCTTCGTAAGCACGGATGAGCTGGGCGCAGACCGGGTCTTCGCCCCAGATGACGTCGTCGCCGTAGATGACCACGAACGGATCATCGCCCGTAAAGGCTTTGGCGACGCTGACAGCGTGGCCGAGGCCGAGAGTCTGCTTCTGGCGGACAAAGTAGATGTTGGCCATGTTGGCAATGCCAAGGCACTCTTCCAGCATCTTCTCCTTGCCAGGAGCGGCCAGCTTTTCCTCCAGCTCAGGGCTGCGGTCAAAGTGGTCTTCAATGATGCTCTGGTTGCGGCCCAGGATGATCAGAATATCGGTGATGCCAGAACGCACGGCTTCCTCCACCAGATACTGGATGGCAGGCTTGTCCACGATGGGGAGCATCCCCTTGGGCATTGCCTTGGTGGCGGGGAGCACGCGTGTGCCCAGACCCGCAGCCGGGATGACGGCTTTCGTGACTTTTTTCATGATTTGGACTCCTTCACAATTCTCTATAATGCGCAGCTGAGATCTCAGCCGGAAACGATGTCAAGCAGGGCCTGCATATTGGGTCCAAGCAACAGGGTGAAAGCGCTGCCCAGAACGAAGAGCAGAGCCAGGCTGCCAAACACGGCGGCCAGGCTGGTGCCGCCCTGTGCGCTAAGAACGGCCCGACGCTGCTCGGCATCCGGAAACTCGTTCTGGATGCGGCGGATGCGGGCGGCCGCGCTCTTGCGGTAGAGCCATTTGCCGTACATGCCCCGCAGCACCATCAGCAGAAAGCCCAGGAACGAGCACACCCGCGAGAGCATCAGCAAAGCTGAATTGCTCAGGCCGGGGGAGAGGCTGCTGCCGGTGATCTGCAGCATATCAATAAAGTAAGGGGCTGAGAGCAGCAGCTCGGCAAACAGGAAACCAAAGGCGGGCTTCCATGCCTTGCGGTAGAAGAAATAGAACGGGCCGAACAGCAGAGCGGAAAAGCTCATGGCGATCTTGCTGTGGGTCAGCTCCATCCGGCTGTAGGTCGTCATGTAAGACGGAGCCGAGCGGCCGATGTAGGCATTCCAGTCCTTGCAGGAGATGCCGTCCATCTGCTCTTCCTTGCCAAAGGCGGCCTGATAAGCCTCCTTGAGCGGGTCGGGCACATTGCCCTCCTCAAACTGGCGGTAGAAGCTGGCATAATCAAAATTCTGCTCTTCTTCAGCGCGGTCGTTGGGCTGCTCCGCACCCTCCGGGGGCAGCTTGGCCCCGCAGCAGCGGCAGTGTTCTTCGCTGCGCAGGGTGCGCTCGCCACAGCTGGGGCAGGTGCGCAGCTCATTTTCCTGGTACGGGAATTTCCATTCGTACCCTGCTGCGTGGGCCGGGCTGTGGATGCAGCGGCCCAGTTTCTCGTAACAGGTGCGGTGATAAGGCGCGCCGCAGTCGGGGCAGACAACGATGTCGTCCCGGAGGGTGAGCGGTTGGCCGCAGCCCTCACACGGGCAGCCATAATATTTCGGCATAAGTTCCTCCCATAAAATAAGGTAGTTGTTGTTATTATACTCCCCCAAAAGGGAAAAGAAAAGGTGAAAATCTTCAAATTTCCAGCATGATAGTAAATTTTCCCCTTTACTTTACCATGGATTCTCGGTATACTAATGAAGTATCTGTGTATAAACTGTATCTTTTACCGGTTTCAATATATAGGAGAGGACTAGACCATGATTACCACTGACGAACTGAAAGTGCAGCTGGCCGATTACGGTACCGCTGTCAAGGATCTGGAAGAGGCTCTGGCCATTGATGCTTCCCGCAAGCGTGTGCAGGAGCTGGAGCATACCATGTCCCGCCCCGGCTTTTACGATGACGCCGAGCTGAGCAAAAAGGTGTTTGACGAAGTCGGCGACCTGAAAGGCAAGCTGAATCGCTTTGAAAAACTGCAGGGCCTGTACGACGACGCCGAGACCATGCTGGTGATGCTGGACGAGGAGTACGACCCCGAGATGGTGCCCGAGGCGGAGGAAGCTGTCAATGCCGTGGGCAAGGCTGTGGACGAGCTGCAGCTGATGACCATGCTGAACGGCGAGTATGACCACAGCAACGCCATCCTGACGTTCCACGCCGGTACCGGCGGCACCGAGGCACAGGACTGGGCCGAGATGCTCTACCGTATGTACAACAAGTGGGCCGCTGCCCATGGCATGAGCGTGGAAGTGCTGGACTATCAGGACGGCGACGAGGCCGGCATGAAGAGCGCTTCCATGATGGTCAAGGGCGCCAACGCCTACGGCCTGCTCAAGAGCGAGAACGGCGTCCACCGTCTGGTGCGCGTCTCTCCGTTTGACGCCAACGCCCGCCGCCAGACCAGCTTTGCTTCGCTGGAAGTGATGCCCGAGCTGGACAACACCATCCAGGTGGACATCCGCCCCGAGGACATTGAGATGCAGGTCTACCGCTCCTCTGGTGCCGGCGGCCAGCACATCAACAAGACTTCTTCCGCAGTCCGTCTGATCCACAAGCCCACCGGCATCGTGGTCAGCTGCCAGACCCAGCGCAGCCAGTTCCAGAACCGTGACTACGCCATGGAAATGCTGAAAGCGAAGCTGTATCAGATCGCAAAGCAGCAGCACATGGACAAGATCGAGGACATCAAGGGCGTCCAGAATGAGATTGCCTGGGGCCACCAGATCCGCAGCTATGTCTTCATGCCCTATACCATGGTCAAGGATCACCGCACCAACTACGAGACCGGCAACGTCGATGCCGTGATGGACGGCGACCTCGACGGATTCATCTTCGCTTACCTGAAAGCCGCTTCCCGTGGCGAGCTGCAGGACACCTGATAGCGTCCTCGCCCTCTCCGTCTGCTTCGCAGACACCTCTCCCAAAGGGAGAGGCAAGAACGTCCCGGCAAGCCCCTTGGCTCTCCCTCTGGGAGAGCTGGCGCGTCAGCGCCTGAGAGGGCGAGCAATCTAAAAATTAGCAAAGGCACCCACCGTTTCACGACGGCGGGTGCCTTTTTGCTTGCAAAACACATCGGGATAAAGTATAATGAGCTTGGGATAGCTTGGCAATTTTATTATTTGGAGGTGTTTTGCATGAAAAAGAAATTTGCGGCGATTCTCTGTACATTTGCTCTTCTGGCAACGTGCTTGTGCTTTTCTGCATTTGCGGCGGGAAAACCAAGTATCGAACTGATGTCTCTATATGCAACTTGGAACAGCAATCGTGTGTACGCCCCTAAAATATGTTTTCGCGTGAATTCTGCGAAAACCATCAAGTACGCGGACTGGTACATTACGGCTTACAATCGTGTTGGAGATAGGATTTCAGATGATGTATTGGGCGCGACTAAAAAATTGACGGAGATAGGGCCGCTCACGACATTTTCGTTGCAAAGAAGTTCGGAGTATCCGCTAGAGACTCAATATGATGCATCAGAGGATAGCCCGTTTCGTCATTATAAAAGAGCTCCTTATAAAATTGCTATTGGTGATGATGTTTGTTGGGTTTTTCAAGATGAGTATGATAACTTTTTCGTTTGTCCGAGCGGAAATAGCTCGAATGAATGTGTTTATCTGAGCGAAGATGAAATCGTTAATGCAATGTTTGATTATGATGTTGCAGAATTTCCGGATATTGCTTGGTATAGCAGAGTAGTTGATTATTTACAAGTAGATAAAGTGGTACTTACTTATATAGATGGAACAACAGAGACCTTGACGAATGTTGATTCCAAGTATCGCGATATGTCTCTGCAAAACCCGCCTTTCGTCCAGCAGCTTGCCCAGTATCAGGCAGTGTACAACTATCAGGACTACCTCAATTGTAACCCGGATTTGGCGACGCAGTTTGGCGCAAACCAGAAAGCGCTGTTTGAGCATTTTGTAACGCAGGGCATGAAAGAGGGCCGGCAGGGAAGCGCAGAGTTCAATCTGAATGCCTATAAAGCGAATAACCCTGATTTGGTTGCTATGTTCGGTGACGACAACGTGAAATATTACGAACATTTCATTTCTTCGGGCAGGGCTGAGGGCCGCGTGGCCGTCTGAGAGGATTTCCTGCGACCTGTAAGAAAATAGAAAAAACGGAAAACGCACTCGTGTGGGAGAATCACTCCATCACACGAGTGCGTTTGATTTTTTAGTGTCCCGCTTTGCTGGGAATCTCCTGCAACTCAAAACGGTACTCCTGCGGGCAATCCGGGTACTTTTCTTGATCCACCTTGCTCAGAAACATCTCCAGCGAGCGGAGCCAGAGCCCGCCGTCGCCGTAAAGCTTGCGATAAATGACAAACGGGGCCCCAGTCTCGGAATCGTTGGCGACCCCCTCCACCAGATAATAGTCCCCTTTGAAGTGGCGGTATACCCGCCCAATCTGCAATTCACGCATGAGCAAAACTCCTTTAGGTCAGGTCTGCCAGAATATCCGGCCAGAGAGCTTCTTCCTGCCGCTGGGCCGCGAAGAAACAGTCCAGATACATTTTGTTGGCAGCGGCCAGAATGGTGCTGCGGAGGAGCCGTTTCTCGGTGGCGGCATCCACAGCGAGGTCCCGGATGGTATTGCGCGCCCCGAACACAAAGGGCAGGCAGTTTTCCATCTCGTCGCAGAAGTAGTTGTAGGCTTCCTCGGCGGTGCAGTGCGCGCGCTGCATCTGGAACAGCGCGTCGATGTTTTCCATCGAGAGCACGGTCTTGGAAACCGCAATATACATGAGAGAAGCAAGCTGCTCCCGGGTATACTTCTTTTTGACGGGGTGACTGATGATGCCTTTCTTCACATAGTTGCTCACCATGGAGGGGGTGAGCTCCACCCCGGGGAAATCCCGGAAATAGCCGTTGATGAACTGGACGGTCTGGTCCAGATACAGCCCCACCTGGGGCAGGTCACTGTACCGGGGCAGGGCAAAGCCTGCGGCACAGGCCGCAACGCGGCGGTTCAATTCCTGTTTCATGCTGCCAGTATAGCGCATTTTAAAATGAGGGTCAACGGGAAAACAAAAACTTTTTAAATAATTTTTGAAATCTGTTGACAGGTTTTTAAAAAACTGATATAGTGTTTTTACAACCAGAGAAAAAAGCGGCAGACGTCCGCTTGTAAGATAGGGAGAATTGCTATGAAAACCAAGATCGTTGTGGACTCGGCTTCCAGCCTGTACGCATTGAAAGGTGTGGACTTTGCCTGCGTCCCGCTCAAGATTATCACGGACGATGCCGAATATCTGGACGATGGCACGCTGGATACTGTGGGCATGGCCCGGACCCTGCGCACCTATAAGGGGAAAACGTCTACTTCCTGCCCCAATGTCAGCGATTGGCTGGCCGCCTATGAGGGGGCCGATGAGGTCTATGCCATCACCATCACGGGCACTCTCTCGGGCAGCTACAATGCCGCCCAGCTGGCGGCGGAGGAGTACCAGCAGGAGAACCCCGGCAAGCGGGTGTTCGTGCTGGACAGCCTTTCCACCGGCCCGGAGCAGTACCTGCTGGCGGAGCACCTGCAGAGCGAGCTTGCCGCCGGGCACGAGTTTGACGCCGTCTGTGAGGAGATGCTGCGCTACCACAAGCACACCCATCTGCTCTTTTCGTTGGAATCGCTGGCCAATCTGGCCCGCAATGGCCGGGTGAAGCCCGCCGTGGCCGCTGTGGCGCGGATGCTGGGCATCCGGGTCATCGGGCAGGCGAGCGAGATCGGCGAGCTGGATGTTCTCTGCAAGACCCGCGGGGAACACGGTGCTCTGGAGCGCATCGTGCTGGAGCTCAAGGACCACGGCTACAACGGCGGCAAACTGCAGATCTCTCACTGCGACAACCCTGCGGCGGCCGAGCGCCTCAAGCACATGGTGCAGGCGGTCTTTGACGGGGCTAAGGTAACGGTGACGCCCTGCGGCGGCCTGTGCAGCTACTATGCAGAGCTGGGCGGCCTGCTGGTGGGCTATGAGGACGGCGAAGCCTGAGCTTGATAAAACGGGAAAAACGCGCTATACTATCTTCATTCCAAAGAAACTGACCGGGGAGAGAGGTGGCGCGGATGTTCTTTCGACTGCCGATCGTAAAATTTTTCAGCAGACTTCTCAACAGGGCTACCATTACGGTGGCCCTTGTTCTGTTGCAGGCGGGCTGGCTGCTCTGGGCGTTCAGCTACCTGACCACAGGCCGGATATGGGTCAATGCGGCACTCCGGCTGCTCAGTCTGCTCATCGTGCTGTATCTGGTCCGCAAGGATGAGGACAGCTCTTATAAGATCATCTGGATCGTTCTGATCGGTCTGCTGCCGCTGCTGGGCGGAGCCCTGTATCTGGTATTTGGCAACAAAGCACCCTCCAAAGGGATGCGCCGCCGGATGCAGAGCGTGGAGAAAGCCCACACGGGAGATCTGGCCCAGCAGCCCGGGCCGGCGCGGCAGCTGGCGGGGGATCATTTTTCCGGCCTGAGCCGCTATGTGGCCCGGTACGGTCCGTTCCCGGTATGGGATAGGACACAGGCGCGGTATTTTTCCTGCGGAGAGGCCATGTACCCGAAGCTGCTGGCCGATCTGGAAAAAGCCAAGAGATTCATCTTTCTGGAATACTTCATTGTCCGCTCCGGCAAAATGTGGAGTGGCGTGGAAGAGATTTTGATGCGCAAGGCCGCGCAGGGGGTGGATGTCCGCCTGATCTACGATGATTTTGGCAGTCTTCTGGGCCTGCCCAAGGATTTCGTGGTCCGGATGGAGCGGCATCACATCCGCTGCATCCCGTTCAACCCGGTGGTGCCGCTGGTCTCCGTGGTGATGAACCACCGGGATCACCGCAAGATCGTGGTGGTGGATGGCAGTGTGGCCTACACGGGCGGCGTCAACCTGGCGGATGAATATATCAACGCGGAAAAACGCTTTGGCTACTGGAAAGATGCCGCCATCCGGCTGGAAGGAGCCGCCGCCTGGAATTTTACGGTCACATTCCTCAACGTCTGGAACGCGTTCCGCCCCAGTGAGACGGATTATACCCCCTTTGCCCCAACGCCGGAGCAACTGCCCGAGACTTCGGACGGGCTGGTGCAGCCCTACGCGGACAGCCCGCTGGACGAGGAAAACATGGCTGAGACGGTTTATCTGAACATTCTGGCCCAGGCCAAGCGCTATGTCTATCTCTATACGCCCTACTTCTCCGTGGGGCAGGAGCTGCTGGGGGCCATGAAAGGCGCGGCCAAGCGGGGCGTGGACGTCCGGCTCATCCTGCCCGGCATCCCGGACAAAAAGCTGGTCTTCCGGCTGACTCGCTCCTACTATGTGCCTCTCCTCCGGGCCGGGGTGAAAATATACGAGTACACGCCCGGTTTCCTCCACGCCAAGTGCTATGTCAGTGACGACCATGTGGCCGTGGTGGGCAGCATCAATATGGATTACCGCAGTTTGTTCCTCCACTTTGAGTGCGGCACCCTGCTTTACCGCAACAGCCAGATCCTGGCCCTGCGGGACGATGCCCTCAACACCCTGCGCAAATGCCGGGAAGTGCAGCTCTCGGACTGCCGAACCAACCTGCTGGGCACCCTGCTGGACAGTGTGCTCCGCCTGCTCAGCCCCCTGATGTGATTCGGTTGGATTCTGAACCATGAATATTCTTGGGAGCCTCCGGGTAAACTTTCCCCAAAAGCCTCCGCCTGATCAGGGCGGATGGAAAGGGGAGCGTAACAAATGAAACTGAAACACACGGCGCTTTGGAGCGGAGTGGTGGCAGCGGCGCTGCTGCTGACGGCCTGCGGCAAATCGAATTCCGGCTCCGGCAGTATGAGCTCGTCCGGCATGAGCAGCAGCACCGCCAGCACGGCTCAAAATGGGGCCTGGAAAACCGGCCTGGGAGTCCTGACCGAGACAACGGACGACCACCGCACAGGCAAGATCAACCTTGTGGCGGCGGCTGTCCTGCTGGACGGTGAGGGGAAGATCATCGACGTGACCTTTGATGAGCTGGAGAGCACCCTCTCTGCCGATGGCAGCGGGGTGCTCTCCATGCCTACGGATTACCGCACCAAGCGCCAGAAAGGGGACGATTACCCGTTGGCGGCGGCCTCCGGCATCAAAAAAGGGTGGACGGAGCAGGCGGATGCCTTTGCCGACTACCTCAAAGGGATGACAGCCGAAAAAGTTGCCAAGCTGGAGACGGAGGAAGACGGGAAGCCCAAGGATGCCGACCTGCTTTCCAGCTGCACCATTGCCATTGACGGTTACCGGGACGCCGTTGCGAAAGCCTGCGCCAACGCCGAGGCGCTGGGTGCCGCCAAAGGCGACCGGGTCTCGCTGGGGATTGAGGCAGCCAACGCTTCTTCGGACGTGACGGCCACCGATGACAAAGATGTCAACGCGCAGGTGGATGTGACGATCGTGGCCCTGACCACCGATTCCGATGGCCGGGTGACCAGTGCCATCGGGGATATGGCGGAGCCCGCCCTGACCGTGATGTCGGACGGCAATGTCATGGCTCCGGACGCCGTGAAAACCAAGCTGGAGCAGGGCGACAGCTACGGGATGCGGGGTGCTTCCTCTCTGGGTAAGGAGTGGTACGAGCACAGCGAGGGCTTCTGCTCTTACCTTAAGGGAAAGACCGCTGCAGAGATCGCAAAGCTCCCGACGGATGGCTCGGATGCGGACCTGGCTGCTCTGTGCACCATTGATGTGACCGAGCTGCAAAAAGCCGCCGCCAAAGCGCTGGAAGAAGCAAAATAAAGGATGATTTTTGAAGCCGCTCTGCAAAGGGCGGCTTTTTGCGATGTTTTGGAGAAAACTTTGGCAGAATGCTCGAAGTTGCGGCGTGCACTTTGGATAGAATGCCAGCCAAAGAAATGGTATACTAAATATGATACGGCCATTGGGCCGGAACGGAAAAGGAGAAACGAACATGAAAACGAAATTTGGCATCGTGGGCTGCGGTTTCCTGGGCAATATCGTGGCAGACGCCTGGAAAAACGGTCTGTTGGAGGATTATGAGCTGGTGGGTGTCACCAGCCGTACCCCTGCTTCCAGCGAGAAAACTGCTTCCAACGTAGGCTGCAAGGCCTGTGCGGATGTGGAAGAGCTGCTGGCATTGGAGCCGGAGTACATTGTAGAGACGGCTTCGGTGGAGGCGGTCCGTGCCATGGCCACCCCGGTGCTGCGCCGGGGAGTCAACCTTGTGATCATTTCCATTGGAGCCTTTGCGGATCTGGATTTCTACGCACAGGTGCAGCAGGCCGCCCGGGAGGGCGGGGCAAAGGTGCATCTGGCCAGCGGCGCCATCGGCGGCTTTGATGTGCTGCAGACCGTTACCCTGATGGCGCGGGCCCGGCAGCTGAGTGAGACGGCAGGCATCGAGACGCACACGGGGGCCAAGGGCTTCCGCAACACGCCGGTGTGGGCCGACCACCTGCTGACAGATACCGAGAAGACAACGGTGTTTACCGGCAACGCCAAGCAGGCCATTGCCACATTCCCGCGCCGGGTCAATGTGGCGGTCGCTACCTCGCTGGCCACCACGGGCCCGGAGATCACCGGCGTGACCATGCACTCGGTGCCGGGCTGGGTGGGCGATGACCACCGCATCACGGCCGAGATCGAGGGTGTCAAGGCAGTGGTGGACATCTGCTCCAGCACCAGTGCCATTGCAGGCTGGAGCGTTGTCTCCCTGCTGCGCAATCTGGCTTCGCCTGTCTGCTTCTATTAAAAAGGAGGAACTTTGCCATGTTTGAAAAACTGGTTGCCATTGAGCCCGTCAGCCTTATCCCGTCCGCTGAAGAAAAACTGCATGATTATGCTAAGGAAGTCGTCCTTTACCGGGATATTCCGGCGGATGACGAAGAGATCGTCCGCCGCATCGGGGACGCGGATGCCGCCCTGTTGAGCTATACCTCCCGCATGGGCAAAAATGTCATTGAGCGCTGCTCCAACCTCAAGTACATTGGCATGTGCTGCAGCCTCTACTCGGAGGAGAGCGCCAATGTGGACATCGCATATGCCCGCCAGCACGGCATCAAAGTGCTGGGCATCCGGGATTACGGCGATAAGGGCGTGGTGGAGTATGTGCTCCACGAGCTGACTGGTCTGCTCCATGGCTTTGGAATGCCCATGCTGCGGGACGAGCCGGTGGAGATCACCGGCCTGAAAGTGGGCATCGTGGGTCTGGGCGTTTCCGGTAAAATGATCGCCGATGCACTGGCCTATCTGGGGGCTGACATCTCCTACTACAGCCGCACCCGCAAACCGGAGGCCGAGCAGCAGGGGATGCAGTACAAGCCGCTGGCTCGGCTGCTGGCCGAGAGCGAGGTGGTGTTTACCTGCCTGAACAAAAATGTCCTGTTGCTGGGCAGGGAAGAGTTTGCCCGGCTGGGTGCGGGAAAGGTGCTGTTCAACACTTCCATCGGTCCCGGCTTTGATTCCGAGGCTCTGGAAGCATGGCTGGACCAGCCCGGCACTTATTATTTCTGTGACACCCGCGCCGCAGCCGGCCCGGTGGCCGAGGGCTTCTTTGAGCGGCCCAATGTCCACTGCGCCAATGTCTCGGCAGGCCGCACCAAGCAGGCCTTTGTGCTGCTGAGCCAGAAGGTGCTGGCCAACATTGAGGCGGCGCTGGCAGAGTAACCCCGCGGTACTTGTGCAGATTCACCGCCATAAGGGCGGAATGTCCCTCTCAAACCGTCAAACTGCGAAAAAACGCGTTTGCCTCTTGCAAAACGGAGGCAAACGCGTTATTCTATAGTCACAGTTTAACAATTTAGCATGGTAAAGCGGTGAAACGAAGCCGCCCGCCCCGATCGGTACGGGGCTGGTGCCATGGGACAATGAGAGGGGAATATCTTATGAAACGAATCGTATCTGCATTTTTGGCCGGTGCCATGGCACTGAGCCTGGCTGCCTGTGGTGGTGCTTCCAGCACGGCTGCTTCTTCCACTGCTTCCAGCGCGGCGGCTGGTTCTGCCGCTGCTTCCGCTGTCTCGGACGCGGACAGCGACCTGGCCTACATCCAGTCCAACGGCAAGATGGTCATTGGCTACACCGTGTATGAGCCCATGAACTACACCGATGCTGACGGCAACTTTACGGGTTTTGACACCGAGCTGGCAACCGCCGTCTGCGAGAAGCTGGGCGTGGAGCCGGAGTTCGTGGAGATCAACTGGGACACCAAGGAGACCGAGCTGGCCGCTAAGAGCATCGACTGCATCTGGAACGGCCTGACCCTGACGGATGACCGTGAGGAGAACATGGCCTGCACCAAGCCCTACGTCAAGAACGCACAGGTCGTTGTGGTCAAGGATGGCACCGAGTACACCTCCACCGCGGACCTCGTGGGGAAGACCGTGGTCGCCGAGGCCGGTTCCGCCGGTGAGACCACCATCCAGGAGGACGAGAACCTGGCACAGGCCGATTACGTTTCCAAGAGCGTCCAGACTGACTGCCTGATGGAAGTCGCCGCCGGCACCGCCGACGCTGCTGTGCTGGACCTGACCCTGGCTTCGGCCATGATCGGCGAGGGCACGGACTACGCCAACCTGAAAATGGTGGACGAGCTGAACGTGGAAGAGTACGGCGTGGCATTCCGCAAGGGCAGCGATGTGGCCGCCGCTGTGGACACCGCCTTTGACGAGCTCAAGGCCGATGGCACCATGGGCGCTCTGGCCGAGAAATATGGTCTGACTCTGGCGGAGTAAAAACCGAACGTACGTTTGAATTGATAGGTGTGTATTTGTGGCTGTGATTCTTGAGCGCCTTTCCGGCGCGTTTCTGCTCAACTGTGAGCTCTTTTTCTGGACACTGGTGTTCTCCCTGCCGCTGGGGCTGGTGGTGGCGTTTGGCTCCATGAGCCGCTGCGCCCCCCTGCGCGGCGCGGTCAAGACGTTCGTCTGGATCATCCGCGGCACCCCGCTGATGCTTCAGATCATCGTCATCTATTTAGGCCCGGGCCTGATGGGCTTCAATAACCCCTGGCCCTCCGGCTCCAATGGCCGTCTGGTGGCGGCGGTGGTGGCTTTTGCCATCAACTACGCCTGCTACTTCTCGGAGATCTACCGCGGCGGCATCGAGGCGGTGCCCAAGGGCCAGACTGAGGCCGGGCAGGTGCTGGGCATGACCAAGACCCAGATCTTCTTCAAGGTCACACTGCTGCAGGTGGTCAAACGGATCCTGCCTCCCATGGGCAATGAGATCATTACCCTGGTCAAGGATACCTCGCTGGCCAACACCATCGCCAACAAAGAGATCATCATGATGGCAAAGGAATACAGCGCAAAGGGCCTCATCTGGCCGCTGTTTTCCACCGCGATCTTCTTCCTCGTTTTTGTGGGAGCCCTCACGCTCCTGCTCAATTGGGCCGAGAAGAAAATGGACTATTTCCGCTGCTGAGGAGGGCAGAATATTATGGCATTACTCGAAGCCTCCGGCATCGGGAAAAATTTTGAGGACACCAAGGTCCTCAAGGACATTTCACTGACTTTGGAAAAAGGCGAGGCGCTGGCGATCATTGGTTCCTCCGGTTCTGGCAAAACCACCCTGCTGCGCTGCCTCAACTTTTTGGAGCGGCCGGATACCGGCGTCATCAAGGTCAACGGTGAGACCATGTGGGATGCCGCCGACCCCGCCACCCAGCGGGAGAGCGAGATCCGCAAAAAGCGGCTCCACTTCGGCCTCGTGTTCCAGAACTTTAACCTTTTCCCGCAGTACACGGCCCTGCAGAATGTAATGCTGGCCGGAGAGCTGCTGGCAAAGGAGCGGCCGGATTATAAGGCCAACAAAAAGGCCATCCACGCCGAGCTGGAAGCACAGGCCAGGGAGCTGTTGGCCCAGATGGGCCTCTCGGAGCGGGCAAACCACTACCCGCACCAGCTCTCCGGCGGCCAGCAGCAGCGCGTGGCCATTGCCCGCGCGCTGGCTCTCCACCCGGACATCCTCTGTTTTGACGAGCCCACTTCCGCGCTGGACCCGGAGCTGACCGGCGAAGTCCTCCGGGTGCTGCGAGACCTGGCCGATCGGAAGACCACGATGATCATCGTCACCCACGAGATGCACTTTGCCCGCGACGTGGCAGACCGCATCCTCTTTATGGATGGCGGCGTGGTGGTGGAAGAGGGCCCTGCCAAAGAGCTCATCGACCATCCCAAGGAGGAGCGCACCAAACAGTTCCTGGCACACTATTCCGAATAAAACGCATCAGAAAAGCCCGTTCCGTGAAAGCTTCGCGGAACGGGCTTTTTGTGTCATAGGGGAGGAAAATCAGCGCTTGTGGTACTTGCGGTCCTCTTCCTCATAAACCGGCTCACAGGTCAGGTACATGCCCAGCCGTTTGATGGTATCGGTGTCCACACTGGACAGGATGACGGTCGAGTGCATGTCGCAGCCTTTCAGCTTGGAGAGCTGGCGCAGGGCCTTGGCGGCAGTCTCGTTCTCGGCAGCCGAGCTGGAAAGGGCAATCAGGATCTCGTCGGTGTGCAGGCGGGGGTTCTTGCTGCCCAGATAATTGGTTTTCAGGGTCTGGATGGGCTCAATGGCGCGGCAGGAGACGAGGTCTTCTTCCTGGTCGATGCCGGCCAGCTTCTTGAGGGCATTCAGCAGGGCAGAGGAAGCAGCACCCAGCAGAGGGCCGGTCTTGCCGGTGACAACGGTACCGTCCGGCAGCTGGATGGCGGCAGCGGGAGCACCGCCGGTCTTCTCAGAGACAGCGTGAGACTGCTGCTCTACCGGGCGGCTGCCCACGGTGAGGCCTGCCTGATTGAGGAGCAGTTCCAGCTTGAACAGCTCACTGCTGGCGTTTCCGCTGACTTTCTGGTCGCACAGGGCCTTGAAGTAGCGGCGGACGATCTCATTGCGGGAAGCCTCGCGGCAGACAGCATCGTCCACAATGCAGTTGCCGGCCATGTTCACGCCCATGTCGGTGGGAGAGTGGTAGGGGCTCTTGCCCGCGATCAGCTCAAACATGGCGTTGACCACCGGGAAGATCTCAATGTCGCGGTTGTAGTTGACAGCGGTCTTGCCGTAGGCCTCCAGATGGAACGGGTCGATCATGTTCACATCGTTCAGGTCGGCGGTAGCGGCCT
>OODF01000363.1_pt1 | contig 33179 bp, 25 predicted proteins | sample 1671431 | NCBI WGS metagenome assembly OODF01 (sample SAMN06348156, study PRJEB24527) | human gut metagenome | biome: human gut; feature: ankylosing spondylitis patient; material: feces | host: Homo sapiens | place: China | collected 2015-10 | reverse complement strand
TGGTGATTGTTATCGGCTTGGCGCTGTTTGCTTTCATTGCGGGTGACGCATGGAAAGTGATGCAGCCGCATCAGGCGCATGACGTAGGTGAGGTGAACGGAGACGCTCTTTCCGCTCAGGAGTATCAGAATTTGGTGGAAGAATATACCGAAGTGGTGAAACTCATGCGTGGAGTGAACGCCTTGAACGACGAACAAACCAACCAGGTGCGTGATGAAGTATGGCGTTCATACGTAAACAATAAACTGATCGAAAAGGAAGCAAAAGCTTTGGGGCTCACTGTCTCCACTGCTGAAATTCAGGATATTCTGAAAGCTGGTGTGCATCCTCTGCTGAGACAGACTCCTTTCCAAAATCCGCAAACAGGCAACTTCGATAAGGATATGTTGAACAAGTTCCTTGTTGAATATGCTAAGATGAACGAATCACAGATGCCGGCACAGTATGCCGAACAATACAATAATATGTATAAATACTGGTCGTTTATTCAGAAAACTTTGATTCAAAGCCGTTTGGCTGAAAAATACCAGGCTTTGGTCGCTAAAGCTCTTCTTTCTAACCCGGTAGAGGCTCAGGACGCTTTCGACGCAAGAGTGAATCAATACAATGTGTTGCTGGCAGGCATTCCTTACTCTTCAGTAGTAGATTCTACAATCGTTGTGAAAGAATCGGAACTGAAAGAACTGTATAACAAGAAGAAAGAACAATTCAAGCAATATCAGGAAACTCGTGACATCAAGTACATCGATGTACAGGTGACTGCAAGCCCTGAGGACAGAGCTGCTATCCAGAAAGAAGTGGACGAGGCAACTGCTCAGTTGGCTACTACAACAGACGATTACACTTCTTTTATCCGCTCGGTAGGTTCGGATGCTCCGTACGTAGACTTGTTCTATAACAAGACTGCTTTCCCGTCGGATGTAGTGGCACGTTTGGACTCTGCTTCCGTAGGTGCGGTATACGGTCCTTACTACAATGGTGCCGATAACACAATCAACTCTTTCAAGATTGTTGCTAAGGCTGCCGTTGCCGACTCTGTCGAATTCCGCCAGATTCAGGTATACGTGGAAGACGCGTTGAAAACAAAGACATTGGCAGACAGTATCTACAATGCGATTAAAGGTGGCGCCAACTTCGTGGAGCTGGCTAAAAAATACGGTCAGACCGGTGATTCTAATTGGTTGACTGCCGCTCAGTACGAAGGTGCGCAGATCGACGGTGATAACCTGAAATTCATCTCTGCCATCAACAATACAGGTGTGAACGAATTGGTGAACTTACCGATGGGACAAGCAAACGTAATTCTGCAAGTAACCAACAAGAAAGCTGTAAAAGACAAATATAAAGTAGCTGTTGTCAAGCGTGAAGTAGAGTTCAGTAAAGAAACTTACAATCGTGCTTACAATGATTTCAGCCAGTTTATCGCAGCCAATCCCAGTGTTGAGAAGATGGTGGCTAACGCTGAAGAAGCCGGATACAGATTGCTTGACAGAGCAGATTTGAACAGCTCTGAACACGGTATCGGTGGCGTGAGAGGTACTAAAGAAGCTTTGAGATGGGCATTTGATAAAGCTGAACCGGGTGAAGTTTCCGGCCTGTACGAATGTGGCGAAAGCGATCACATGATGGTTGTAGGCTTGGTGAGCATCAAACCGGAAGGATACCGCTCTTTGAAGTCTGTACAGGATCAGTTGAGAGCTGAAATCGTAAAAGACAAGAAGGCTGAAAAGATTATGGCGGATATGAAATCGGCAAATGCCACTTCATTCGACCAATACAAGTCTATGACTAACGCTGTAAGCGATTCTTTGAAGATGGTTACCTTCGCCGCTCCTGCTTATGTTTCCGCATTGCGCAGCAGTGAACCGTTGGTAGGCGCCTATGCTTCTGTTGCTGAAATGAACAAGTTGAGCACACCTATCAAAGGTAATGCCGGAGTATTTGTATTGCAAGTTTACGGCAAGGACAAACTGAACGAGACATTTGACGCGAAAACGGAAGAAGCTACGTTGGCTAATATGCACGCTCGCTTCGCCAGCCGTCTGATGAACGACTTGTATCTGAAAGCAGATGTAAAGGATACACGCTTCCTGTTCTTCTAACTTATTTCGCCACAGAGGACGCAGAGGACACTGAAGGTGAAAAGAATATAGAGATGTGAAGAGAACATAGAGAACTCGAAGTTATTATATAATCAGGCATAAATTATACGTATCAGAAGAATACGTATAATTTATGCCTGATTTTTTTCTCTGTGTCCTCTGTGCACTCTATGGTGAATAAGCGAATTTTGTTAACTTTTACATTATCACTATACGGAAATCGACTTTATTTCCTTACATTTGCAGATATAAACCATCAACAGAAAGAAGAATGTCTAAATATCCCCTTTTAGGAATGACCCTCGTAGAGCTTCAAGCATTGGCAAAAAGACTGGGAATGCCCGGTTTTGCTGCCAAGCAGATTGCGTCCTGGCTTTACGAAAAGAAGGTGACCTCGATTGATGAGATGACTAATTTGTCATTGAAACACCGTGAGTTGCTTAAACAGAACTATGAGGTAGGAGTATTCCCTCCTGTGGATGAAATGCGTTCTGTGGACGGCACGGTGAAGTATCTGTACAGAGTGGGCGATAACCATTTTGTTGAATCAGTTTATATTCCGGATGACGACCGGGCGACGTTATGTGTCTCTTCACAGGTCGGTTGCAAGATGAACTGTAAGTTCTGTATGACCGGCAAACAAGGCTTTACCGCCAATCTGACTGCCAATCAGATAATCAATCAGATCCATTCATTGCCGGAACGTGACAAACTGACCAACGTAGTGATGATGGGGATGGGCGAGCCGCTTGATAACCTCGATGAAGTACTTAAGGCATTGGAAGTGCTGACCGCCTCTTACGGTTACGCATGGAGTCCGAAGCGTATCACTCTTTCTACAGTAGGACTGCGGAAAGGACTGCGGCGGTTTATCGAAGAAAGCGATTGCCATCTGGCTATCAGCCTGCATTCTCCGGTGGCGGCCCAGCGTTCCGAGTTAATGCCGGCGGAAAAAGCGTTCTCTATTACCGAAATGGTGGAACTGTTAAAAAACTATGATTTTAGCAAACAGCGTCGACTTTCATTTGAATATATTGTTTTTAAAGGACTCAATGATTCGCAGATATATGCCAAAGAGTTGCTGAAGCTCCTTCGCGGATTGGATTGCAGAATCAATCTGATTCGTTTTCATGCCATACCGGGTGTAAACCTTGAGGGAGCGGATATGGATACGATGACCCGTTTCCGCGATTACCTGACATCGCACGGGCTTTTCACTACGATCCGTGCTTCGCGGGGTGAAGATATCTTTGCAGCTTGCGGTATGTTGTCAACAGCGAAACAGGAGGAAAATAATAAGAGTTAATATATAAAACCGAACATCATGAAAAAGTACTTTTCTTATTTGAGCATTGCTTTGGTAACCTTTGTCTTTGCTTCTTGTGGTCTGAAAGGAAACCACACTTCTAGTGGACGTGCATACGAGCTTTTGGTAGTAGTAGACCACGGTGTTTGGGATCGTGCGGCAGGAAGAGCTTTGCATGATGCACTCGATTCCGATATGCCCGGATTGCCGCAATCGGAACCTTCTTTCCGTATCATGTACACTTCACCCAAAGATTATGACTCTACGCTGAAGTTGATACGCAACATTATTATTGTAGATATACAGGATATATATACAAAGGCCTCTTTCAAATATGCGAAAGATGTGTATGCCAATCCGCAGATGATATTGACTATCCAGGCTCCGAACGAAGAAGAGTTCGAGAAGTTTGTGGAAGAGAACAAAAAGACGATTGTCGACTTCTTTACCCGTGCGGAAATGAACCGTCAGATTACGTTCCTGGAAGGGAAACACAGTAATTTCATTTCGCAGAAAGTGGACAGTTTGTTCGGATGCGACATCTGGGTGGATGCCGAACTGGCTAATTCAAAGACCGGGGATGATTTCTTCTGGGCTTCTACCAACACAGGTAGTGCCGACCGTAACTTTGTGATGTACTCTTATCCGTACACTGACAAGGATACGTTTACCAAAGAATATTTTGTGCACAAACGTGACTCCGTGATGAAAGCCAATATCCCCGGATTCAAGGAAGGCGTTTATATGTCGACCGATAGTTTGCTGACCGATGTCCGTCCGATCAATGTACAGAACAGCTACACAATGGAAGCACGTGGCCTGTGGCGTATGAGGGGCGACTTTATGGGTGGTCCGTATGTGTCTCATACTCGTCTGGACGAGAAAAACCAACGAATTATTACAGCAGAAATATTTGTTTATTCACCTGATAAAATGAAACGCAACCTGGTACGCCAGATGGAAGCATCTCTGTATACACTGAAACTTCCGAATGAAGTTCAGCAGAAGCAGATTCCATTGGGAGAAGCATCTAAGGAAGCGGAACAAACTAATAAATAAAAACATGGAAGATAACAAGATAAGGATAGGTATCACCCAAGGAGATATTAACGGGGTGGGCTATGAGGTGATTCTTAAGACATTTTCCGACCCTACGATGTTGGAACTATGTACTCCGATTATTTATGGCTCACCGAAAGTAGCGGCTTATCATCGCAAAGCGCTGGATATACAGGCCAATTTTAGCATTGTCAACTCTGCTACCGAGGCGGGGTACAACCGTTTGAGCGTGGTGAACTGTACGGATGATGAGGTGAAAGTGGAATTTTCCAAACCCGATCCCGAAGCCGGTAAAGCTGCGCTGGGGGCTTTGGAACGTGCCATCGAAGAATATCGCGAAGGGTTGATAGACGTTATCGTAACAGCTCCGATCAACAAACATACGATTCAGTCGGAAGAGTTCTCTTTCCCCGGACATACGGAATATATCGAAGAACGTCTGGGCAATGGTGATAAGTCATTGATGATTTTGATGAAGAATGACTTCCGGGTGGCTTTGGTGACGACACATATCCCTGTTAGAGAGATCGCGACTACGATTACCAAAGAACTGATTCAGGAGAAACTGATGATATTCCATCGTTGTCTGAAACAGGATTTCGGTATCGGCGCTCCGCGTATTGCGGTGCTCTCTCTCAATCCTCATGCCGGAGACGGTGGTTTGTTGGGAATGGAAGAGCAGGAAGTGATTATCCCTGCCATGAAAGAAATGGAAGAGAAAGGAATCCTTTGCTACGGTCCTTATGCGGCCGACGGCTTTATGGGTTCGGGCAATTATACTCATTTTGACGGTATCCTGGCGATGTATCACGATCAGGGGCTGGCTCCGTTCAAGGCCTTGGCTATGGAAGACGGGGTGAACTATACGGCAGGCCTGCCGGTAGTACGTACTTCTCCGGCTCATGGAACGGCATACGATATTGCAGGCAAGGGATTGGCTTGTGAAGATTCTTTCCGTCAGGCAATCTATGTTGCCATCGATGTGTTCCGTAATCGTCAGCGGGAAAAAGTGGCTCGTGCCAATCCGTTGCGTAAACAGTATTACGAGAAACGTGACGATAGTGATAAACTGAAGCTGGATACAGTAGACGAAGATTAAAAACGAGTGATGACGAGAGCAGAGATACAACAAGTGAAACAGCGTTTCGGTATTATTGGAAATACTGAAGCATTGTCGCGCGCCATAGATGTTGCCATTCAGGTAGCTCCTACCGATTTGTCTGTGCTGATTACCGGAGAAAGTGGAGTCGGAAAAGAAAGTTTTCCGCAGATTATTCATCAATATAGCCGGAGGAAGCACGGACAGTATATTGCTGTCAACTGTGGTGCTATTCCGGAGGGCACGATTGATTCCGAACTGTTCGGACATGAGAAGGGTGCGTTTACCGGTGCGATTGGCGAACGGAAAGGGTACTTTGGCGAAGCCGACGGCGGTACTATTTTTCTTGATGAAGTAGGGGAGTTGCCGATGTCTACCCAGGCACGTTTGCTCCGTGTACTGGAGAGTGGTGAGTTTATGAAAGTAGGTTCGTCCAAAGTACAAAAAACGGATGTGCGTGTGGTGGCAGCTACCAACGTCAATCTGACACAAGCGATTGCAGAAGGACGTTTCCGTGAAGATTTATATTACCGGTTGAATACGGTGCCTATCCAGATACCGCCTTTGCGTGAACGTGGTGACGATGTACTCTTGTTGTTCCGTAAGTTTTCCGCAGACTTTGCAGAGAAATACCGGATGCCTGCTATCCAGTTGACGGAGGATGCGAAGAAAGAGTTATTGGCTTACCCGTGGCCCGGCAACGTTCGTCAGTTGAAGAACATCACCGAGCAAATATCTATCATTGAAACCAACAGGGAGATCTCTGCTGCTATCTTGCAGAATTATCTTCCTGCACAAAATACGCAACGTCTTCCCGCGCTGATGGGAACGCGTGAGAGTAAAGGCTTTGAGAGCGAACGGGAGATTCTTTATTCTGTTCTGTTCGATATGCGCCAGGAAGTGGCGGAGCTGAAGAAGATGGTGCACAACCTGATGGCGGAACGTGCCGGACAGGTGGGGCAGGTAGGGCAAATGGGAACGGTGGTTACTACTCCGGTAGTGACGGCGCATCAACCTTCGGTACCTGCTATCATTCACACCATGCAGCCTACGGTTTGCAAGGATGACGATGACATACAAGACACGGAAGAATATGTAGAAGAATCTCCTTTGTCACTGGACGAAGTGGAGAAAGAAATGATACGCAAGGCACTTGAGAGGCATCATGGAAAGCGGAAGAGTGCGGCCAAGGACTTGAATATTTCCGAGCGTACACTTTATAGAAAAATAAAAGAATATGAATTGGATTAAGAAAATAATACGCCCTTTGCTACTGTTCGGCTTGCCGTTGGTAGTCATTGCGTGCACTGTTTCCTATAAGTTTAACGGATCGTCTATCAATTATGATAAGGTAAAGACTATTTCGATAGCCGACTTCCCGATCAAGTCGGAGTATGTATATGCTCCGTTGGCAACCAAATTCAATGAGGACCTGAAAGATATCTTCATCCGGCAGACCCGTCTGCAACTGCTCAAGCCGAGTCAAAATGCCGACTTGCAGATTGACGGAGAAATCACAGGGTACAATCAGTACAACCAGGCAGTATCTGCCGACGGTTATTCTTCGGAGACGAAGTTGACTATCACCGTCAATGTGCGTTTTGTCAACAACACCAATCATGCCGAAGACTTTGAACAACAGTTTTCTGCGTTCCGTACCTACGACTCTACCCAGTTGTTGACTGCCGTACAGGACGGATTGATTGCTGAAATGTCTAAAGAGATCACCGACCAAATTTTTAATGCAACTGTAGCAAACTGGTAATATAAATGACTTCTGTTAACTTTCAACAATGGATTCAGCATCCCGAGACGCTGAATAGGGATACTTTGTACGAACTGCGCAATCTTCTTGCGAGGTATCCGTATTTTCAGTCACTTCGTCTGTTGTATCTGAAGAATCTGTATATTCTCCATGATATTAGTTTCGGTGGAGAACTGCGGAAAGCAGTTCTTTACATTGCAGACAGACGGCAGTTGTTCCGGTTGATTGAAGGTGACCGCTATGATGTGCAGGCACGGAAAAAGGGAGTACCTCTCACGGAGGTGCTGAAAGACGAACCGTCCGTAGACCGCACATTAGCATTGATCGACGCTTTCTTGTCCACAGTACCCGAAGAGGTGACTGCCCGGACCAGTTTCGACTATTCGATGGATTACACCTCTTTCCTTTTGGAGGAGACTCCGGCCACGGAACAGCCGGCTGAAGAAACGCCCAAACTCAAAGGCTTCGAACTGATTGACGATTTTATAGAAAAGAGCGAGAGCGACTCTCCCCTCTGCATGAAACCTTTAAGAGAAGAAATGCCATCTTCGCCAACCTCTTCGGACGAACTTACCGAAGAAGAAACGATGAAGGAAGAAGAGGAAGATGACAGCTGTTTTACGGAAACTTTGGCAAAAATCTATGTTAAACAGCAACGATATTCAAAAGCTCTTGAAATAATTAAAAAATTAAGCTTGAAATATCCAAAAAAAAATGCTTACTTTGCAGACCAAATCAGATTTTTGGAGAAATTGATTATTAACGCTAATTCAAAATAACTAAAAATGTACTTATTATTCGTTATCTTAATGGTGATTGCAGCCCTGTTGATGTGCTTCATCGTGCTGATTCAGAACTCAAAAGGAGGCGGACTTGCTTCCGGTTTTTCTTCATCTAACGCTATTATGGGCGTGCGCAAGACTACAGATTTTCTTGAAAAAGCAACATGGGGTTTGGCTATCTTTATGGTTGTAATGAGCATTGCTACCGCTTATGTGGTTCCTAGTTCGGCTGTTGCTACAGACGCAGTGTTGGAACAGGCACAGAAGGAACAACAGACTAACCCGTATAACTTGCCCGCAGGTACAGCTGCACCGCAAACAGAAGCTCCTGCTGCTGATGCGCCAGCTACCGAGACTCCGGCGCCAGCTACTGAAACTCCTGCTCCTGCAGCAGAATAATTAATAATTTGCCGTTATGCCAGTTTCCGTTCGGCGTTTCGCAGTACATTGGCATATTAGCATATTGTCACATTAACATATTGTTAGGCGCGGATTACGCGGATTACACGGATTCTCAATGTTCCGGGTGGTCAGTGTAATCCGCGCTTAATTGTTTTAGATTATTAATCACTTTTTAAATATAACAATGACAGAACAATTAAAAAAGAAATTGAATGACTCCGCAGTGTTACGCTGGAGTGTTCTTGCATTGGTCGCTTTTACTATGCTATGCGGCTATTTCCTCACTGACGTAATGTCTCCGCTAAAACCCATGCTTGAAAAAGAATTATTATGGGATAGCCTTGATTACGGTTTCTTCACAAGTGCATACGGCTGGTTTAACGTATTCTTGTTGATGTTGATCTTCGGCGGTATCATTCTGGATAAGATGGGTGTCCGTTTTACCGGAATGGGGGCGTGTCTGTTGATGGTATTCGGCTGTGGATTGAAATACTACGCCATTTCTACTACCTTCCCCGAAGGCGCCATGCTTTTCGGCTTCAAGACTCAAGTGACTCTTGCCGCACTGGGATATGCCATCTTCGGTGTAGGTGTCGAGATTGCGGGAATCACTGTTTCCAAGATTATCGTCAAATGGTTTAAGGGTAAAGAAATGGCGTTGGCTATGGGACTTGAAATGGCTACGGCACGTATCGGGACGACTTTGGCCATGGTGATGACTGTTCCTTTGGCGGACTTCTTCGGATATACGGACGAAGGCGGTGCGTTCCATACCAATATTCCTGCTCCTATTTTGTTTTGTCTCATAATGTTGTGTGTAGGTACAATTGCCTTCTTCATTTATACTTTCTACGATAAGAAACTGGATGCGTCGTTGGATGCGGAAGGATTGGAACCGGAAGAGCCGTTCCGTATGAAAGATATTGTGTATATTATTACCAACAAGGGATTCTGGTTGATTGCCCTTCTGTGCGTGCTGTTCTATTCGGCTGTGTTCCCGTTCATCAAGTATGCCGCCGATTTGATGGTTCAGAAGTATAGCGTGGACCCGAAATTGGCGGGAACTATTCCCGGGCTGCTGCCGATCGGCGCTATTGTGTTGACACCGCTGTTCGGTTCCTTGTATGACCGTATCGGTAAGGGGGCTACATTAATGGTTATCGGATCTGTCATGTTGATATTCGTGCATACCATGTTCGCTCTGCCTATCCTGAATGTATGGTGGTTTGCTACGATTATCATGATTATCTTGGGATTTGCTTTCTCATTGGTACCTTCGGCCATGTGGCCTTCTGTTCCGAAGATCATTCCGGAAAAACAATTGGGTACGGCTTATGCCTTGATCTTCTGGGTACAGAATTGGGGATTGATGGGTGTGCCTTTGTTGATCGGATGGGTACTGAATTCTTATTGCAAAGGTCCGGTAGTAGATGGCGCGCAAACCTATGACTATACATTGCCGATGAGTATTTTTGCTCTCTTTGGCATATTGGCTTTGATCATTGCTTTGATGTTGAAAGCAGAGAACAGAAAGAAAGGTTACGGTTTGGAAGAAGCAAATATTCAGAAATAAAAACGATGGCTGCCAAAGAGAAAACAAACCTGTTAGAGGTTATTCCCTGTCGCAGTGAACATATAACAGCAGAACGGGAAGGGGAGACTATTGTGCTCTCCTTTCCCCGTTTTAAGTATTCGTGGATGCAACGCTTTCTTGTACCGAAAGGGATGTCGAAAGAGCGTCGGATATATTTGGAGGAACACGGTACGGCTGTATGGGAACTGATAGATGGGAAACGTACGGTACGTGAGATTATAGAGAAACTCGCAGACCACTTCCATCATGAAGCGGGCTACGAGTCGCGTATCACTATCTATCTTTCTCAGATGCAGAAAGACGGATTTATAAAGTTAATGAAGTCGATTGAGTAAAGAGAAGAAAATTATATGGATAACGTGTTCCTTCTATTTTCCTTCTTCTCTGTCCACTTTAAGCAATCCTCCGGTATTCGGGTCAAAGTACACTTTGATAGTCGAGTTCTTATTGAATAGAACCGGAGCCAGATACTCTATTATACCAAACTGAGTGACAGGAAGTTCACCTTCATAAAGTTTCTTCTTTCCGTCGGTCAGTGTAACCAATGCCTGTCCGGGTACATTGTAAGCGATTCCTTCCAAGTCTTTTTTCTTCTTTCCGTCTTCTTGCGGTATTTTTACCGTTTTCAAGTCTTTCAAGCTGATATAGAACGGAGTTCCTGCCAAATCGTTGTTGGCAACCACGCCCAGTTTCTTGGAAAAGCGGAAAGCCACTTCATTACTGAACTCTTTATCCGGTGTAAGGCGTACGGTGAATGTCTTTTCTTCTTTTTCCCGTATGCCGGAGAACATTTTTGTCATGGCTTCTTCCTGCAAGTTCAGATTGTCTATCATGATTTTGAGCTGTGCGCCGTCCGACGGCATATTGTCGGCCTGTCCGCGTAATAATGCGTTTTTGCTTTCACGGATATTATAGATTTCTTTGGCTACCAGTTCCGCCATCTTAGCGGTGGAGTTTGCCATCAGAATCTCTTCGGTCAAGAAGTCGCGGGGATTGGCGCTCATCTGCCCGGCAGGAGCGGTCGGAGTATTCTTCTTTGCAGAACTGTTTTGGCTGTAAGGCACGTTGATGGACTTTACGATACCATCCTCAGTCAGTTCCATAAGAGGAGCTACCGTTTTATCTTTCAATTTCACAAAGTAAGTAGCGTCGCCATTGGGCACTCCTACGGATTTCACTTTTACGCTTGCCAGTTCCCAATACACTTCGGGATCGGTAGAGACGTTGTTCAACCGTAAATAGCGGTCGGCGTACTTACTGAATTCACCCGGAGTATACTTCACTTTATTCGCTTTTATTTCAAGCTCTATTTGAGTTTTAGGAAGACTATATACCACTCCGTAGTCTTTTCCACGAGTGACTCCTGTCAATACTTCGGTCTGTGCGTAGGCGGAAGTCGTCATCAGCAGACCCGCCGCTATAATCAGTTTTTTCATATTCGGTTCTTTTTTTAACTGTTTTGAAAACAAAGTTAATGAAGTTATTGAAATAAACACTAAGTTCTTAACTTTTATTCGCTTACAAGCCGCCAAGCTGCGGGCAGGCAGGTGATAATATCACTTGCAATCAGCCCGGTCATACCTTGTTTCTTCTGTGCGATGTCTCCTGCCAATCCGTGAATGTACGTACCTATTTTGGCAGCTTCGTCACTGGAGTAGCCCTGTGCGAGCAGCGCCAGAATCACTCCTGTCAGCACATCGCCGCTACCTCCGGTTGCCATTCCCGGATTTCCGGTCGGATTGAAGAAACATTTGCCTTCGGGAGTAATGATGGCGGAGTAGGCACCTTTTAGAACGATGTGAACATGGGCGGTATGGGCAAGCTCACAAGCCTTCGTCAATCGCTCGTAAGAATCCTGACATTTGCCGGTCAGGCGTTCCAGCTCCTTCGGGTGGGGAGTGAGGATAGAGCCTTTCGGCAGATGTGTGAGTGTATGGCGATGATTGGCAAGGATATTCAGTGCATCGGCGTCCAATACTACGGGAGTCTGGCAATGTTCCAGTTGCTCTATCAGGGCAGCTTCTGTTTCCTCGTTCCGTCCCAGTCCCGGACCTATGCCGACTGCTTGGTAATCATCGGTGTCGGTCGGCACGGCGAAATAGTTTTCGCTGGCGTCCGTCTCTACCATAGCCTCCGGTGCGGACATTTGTAAAATATCATAATTGCATATCGGGGCATGCACGGTCAGTAATCCTACGCCGGAACGGAGGCAGGCGCGGGCGGCAAGTACGGAGGCTCCCGCCATTCCTTTTGACCCTGCTATCAGCAGTGCGTGACCGAAGTTCCCTTTGTGTGCAAACTGTTTGCGTGGCTTGATAAGTGAACGGATTTCTTCTATCTCTAGCATTTCGTAGTTTGTCTCCGTTTCTTCGATTCCTTCTTCGCTCAACTGGATATCCAACAATTCCCATTCACCGACAAACTCTGTATTTTCGGCAAAGAGGAAGGCAAGTTTCGGTAGTTGCAGGCTGAAAGTAACGTCTGCACGGATGATATTGCTTTTCACGTTGAACGTGTTCTCTTCTCCCATCAGCCCCGAAGGAATATCGATGGCTACGACTGTGGCGGGAGAAGCATTGATATATTTTACTACGGCAGCGAAACCTCCGCTTAACGGCTTGTTCAGTCCCGACCCGAATAGCCCGTCGATCACCAAATGTTCCGATGTCAGAGTCGGCGGTACGAACTGCGTACTGATTTCGTGGAATGTAACTTCTTCCATCATCTCCACCAATTCCTTGTTCGTCTGGCAGTCGGGTGAAAGATTTCCTTTAGTATTAAAGAGGTATACTTCTGTCTTATATCCTTTTTCAGCCATCATGCGGGCTATGGCTAACGCGTCTCCGCCATTGTTTCCCGGTCCGGCAAAAACGGTGACGGGGGTATCCGTGCTCCATCTGTCTGTGATGGCTTTTGTCAGTACTGTTGCCGCACGTTCCATCAGGTCAATTGATGCAATCGGTTCGTGCTCAATGGTATAAGCATCCAATTTCTTGATACTGCTGCTTGGAAATATTTTCATTGTGATGTTCTTTTTTAGTTTTTTACCCACAAATGTACATGATTCTTCTGACTTTTCCGGTTTGTTATAGGAAGAAAACACATTTATTGTAGGTAGACGACCGGCAGAATATAGGTCGATAAGTTTTTTCTACGGGATATAAAGTTCTTTTGTATAGGTAATAAACTTTCTTTTATCAGTAATAAAACTATAAACGAAGCCTCTGATTATATAAATGAAACTTTCGTTTATATAATCAAAGCCTTCGTTTTTATAAACGCAAGCTTCGTTTATAGTTTAGGAATAGTAGAAAAGAACTTTATAACCTATCGTTAGTAAGTTTACATTCAATAGAGAGTAACTTTTTTAAGGCATTTTATTTAGTTTTTTGTACCTTTGCGCTCCATAAACTACTAAAAAATAAACTCATGAGCGCATTGAAAGGGCATCCTAAAGGCCTTTACCTGATTTTTGCAACAAGCACGGCAGAACGCTTCAGCTACTACGGTATGCGTGCGATTTTCATTCTCTTTCTGACTCAAGCTTTATTGTTTGATAAAGAAGCGGCCGCGTCTATTTACGGCAGCTATACCGGATTGGTTTATCTGACTCCGTTGATTGGCGGATATATAGCCGATAAATATTGGGGCATTCGCCGTTCAGTGTTCTGGGGTGCGGTGATGATGGCCGTCGGGCAGTTCCTGATGTTTATGAGTGCTTCCACATTGAATAATACCGAACTAGCACATTGGCTGATGTATGGCGGACTCGGCTTTTTGATTCTGGGTAACGGTTGCTTTAAGCCGACGGTATCATCGCTGGTTGGACAGCTTTACGAGCCGGGCGACAAACGGTTGGATGCGGCATATACCATTTTCTATATGGGAGTGAATGTCGGTTCTTTTGCTGCTCCGTTGATTTGCGGTTACTTGGGAGATACCGGCGATCCACATGATTTTAAATGGGGATTTCTGGCAGCCGGAATCATGACGCTATTTACCGTCGTACTTTTTGAGACCCAAAAGAATAAATATCTTTTCTCTCCATCCGGCGAAGCTATCGGTATCATTCCTGATGCAAAACGTGAGAAGAAAGAAGATAAAGCCGATCACATCTCTCACCCGAAGATGGACGCACGGACAAAAATACGCAATCTCATAATAATAACTGTCTTGGCTGCTGTTCTATTGGCATTCTTTGGCTACATATTCACAGGCGACTGGATTAGTGTCGGTATTTTCACGGCTTGCATCGTCTTTCCGGTACTTATTCTGTTGGATGGTTCGTTGACAAAGATAGAGCGTAGCCGTATTTTTGTCATTTATATCGTCGCTTTTTTTGTGATTTTCTTCTGGGCTGCCTATGAACAGGCGGGAGCTTCTCTGACCCTTTTTGCCTCCGAACAGACCAACCGCGATATTTTAGGTTGGGAAATGCCTGCTTCCTGGTTTCAATCCTTTAATCCGCTTTTCGTCGTTGTACTGGCTTACATCATGCCGGGAGTATGGAGTTTCCTGAACAAACGGAAAATGGAACCTTCTTCCCCTACTAAGCAGGCTATCGGCCTCCTGCTACTCTCTTTGGGATATCTTTTCATCTGTTTCGGAGTGAAAGATGCGGTTCCGGGAGTGAAAGTAAGTATGATTTGGCTGACGGGACTTTACTTTATCCACACTATGGGTGAAATTGCCCTGTCGCCTATCGGGCTTTCTATGGTGAACAAACTGAGTCCGTTGCGTTTTGCTTCCCTGATGATGGGTATATGGTATCTTTCCACTGCCACCGCCAACAAATTTGCCGGTATGTTGAGCGGCCTTTATCCCGAAGATGGAAAAGTAAAGACCATTCTGGGCTTCCAGATTGCGACGATGTACGATTTCTTTATGGTATTTGTGGTAATGTCGGGCGTCGCCTCACTGATTCTGTTCCTGCTGTCGAAGAAATTACAGAAGATGATGCACGGAGTAGAATAAGGTATTATATGTAGACAATGTGCAAAAAGAAAGTGATTACCTCATTTTGTTATACTATTTCTTTTATAAGATAGAAAAAACTAACATAATATATATGCCGAAATGATTTTTTATTAACTTTGCTCTTGATTTCTTTAATTAAGAGCAAATAGCTTATGGCAAAACTATATGATTTATCAGATAACAGCCGGATTGTAAAAGCGTTGAAAAAAGGAGATTCAACGGCTTTTGAGGCTGTGTATAAAGCATATAGTGGCTTGCTGCGGACTTATGCAACAAATATTTTACAAGATACCGATGCGGCTTATGAAGTGGTGCAAGATGCTTTCATGGCTATTTGGCTAAATCGTAAATCGTTGGATGACACGAAATCATTACGGAATTATCTGTTAAGAGCGGTTCATAATAATTCATTAAGATTGATTAAAGCGGAAGAAATACGGAGGGCCCGTGAAGAAAAAGCTATGGAGGAACAAATGATGGATTGGGAGGAAGTGCCTGTTTCTTCACAAAGAAACGAATTGTTGATTCCTGCCATAGAACGTCTGCCGGAACAGAGCCGCAAAGTACTTCAAATGAGTTATTGGGAAGAAAAGAAAAATGCAGTTATTGCTGATGAACTATCAATATCTATCCGTACAGTTGAGACTATTTTATATAAAGTAAAGAAGAAGTTACGGAAGGAAATCAAGAAAAAATAACCTTTTCTCAAAAAAAATATCGAACCGGATACGTAAATTCATCAGGTGCAGTATTATATATAATGAGTAAATTTCATTATATATGGATACAAAACACGATATCCCGCACCGGGAGATAGGTGAACAAGACGATGAACTGCTGGAACAATTGTGGAAGCAGTTGCCCGATTCTCAGGAAGATCCTTTTATAGCCGATCAGGGGTTTAAAGACTTGCAAGGTCGGATTCAGAGAAAACTTCGTATAAAACGCAGGTTTCGTATATTGACAGCCGGTAGTATTGCTGCGGCATTGATTACAGGCGTTTTGATTTTTCGGACACTTATTCCGTCGGAACAGGTTTCTACTGCCATTGCGCAGTTACAGGATATGGGGGTCACTATATCTGATGATCAAGTTATATTAAAGATGGGGAATGAGGTTGTTATGTCCCTTGACAGTGCAGCACGTATTGAGCAGAATACAGCAGATGATGTGGCTCTACAAACTGCTGCCGGTAAAAAGCTGGCGTTGGCAAGTGAGCGTATCTTGAAACTAGAAGTTCCTGCCGGACGTCACTTTCAGATGACTCTGTCGGACGGTACGAAAGTATGGCTGAATGCTTCTTCTACATTGGAGTATCCTGCTTCGTTTGAAGGTAAGAAAGAACGTAGGGTGAGACTGACGGGAGAGGCGTTTTTTGAAGTCAGTCGTAATGAGAAATGTCCGTTTTATGTAGAAACTGGTAATCAGGAGTCTGTACAGGTATTGGGAACTAGCTTTAATATAAATGCCTATCCGGAAAATAGTAAACATTTCACTACGCTTGTAACGGGAAAAATCAGTTATCAGGTAGAGGAGGGGAAAGAACCTGTCATCTTATTTCCTGATCAACAAGTGAGCTTCGATTGTGTGTCTGGAGATATGAAGGTGGCACAAGTAGACGCTTCGGCTTTTGCGGCATGGAAGGATGGCTGGATTTACTTTGAGGATGAAACTCTTCCGGACTTGGCAAAACGCCTTTCAAGGGTATATGGGGTTGAAATAAAGGTTGCCGAGCGATTGAGAAACTATTCCTTTTCCGGGAAAATCAGTTATGAACGTGGCGTTGACTATATTACTCGCCTGATGGAGGAAACCAATGGGGTTGTCTGTGAGGTTGAGAATGGGGTGCTCTGGTTGAGATGAGAGATACAACAATATAAAAAGAATGAGATAAGAGTATGAAAAGGAAGAAAAGTTTTATTCACATTGATTGGAAGATAGGGCTTATATTTCTTGTGTTTTCAGTCTGTTGTCGTACTGTGTATGCTCAAACGGTAAGTGTGGAGCTGAAAAAAGCGACAGTGGCGGAAGCATTGAAGAAGATGAGTGCTGTCACAGGGTATGAATTTTTTTATAATTCAAAACAATTGTCGGAATGTCCGAAGAGGATAACAGCTAATTATCATAATATTTCTTTGGTACAGGCACTTCAAGAAATTCTGTCCGGTACAAATTTCACTTTTAAGGTTGAGAATCGTACTATCATTATTGTTCCGCGACCTGCTTCCGGAAAACAGGAACTGCGGGAAGAAGAGAAGGAAATGGAACTTAAAGGACGGATTATTGATGGAAGTGACCGATCTCCGATGATCGGAGTTTCGGTAATAGTAGGAGGAACAGGACCGGGAATGTCCGGCACGACCACGGATCTGAATGGAGAATTCAGTATAAAGTTACCGGTAGAAGGCTGCGACCTAACTTTCTCTTTTGTCGGTTATGAAAAGATTACGAGACATTTTAACGGAAAGAATGCTTCATCTTTTGCAAATATCGTAATGCAACAACAGTTGCAGGAGATTAAAGATGTGGTGGTTACGGGAATCTATCAACGTAAAAAAGAAAGTTTTACAGGTTCTTCCACAACATTTAAGGGGGAAGAGTTGAAATCGGTAGGTTCGCAGAATGTCTTGCAAAGTTTGCGGACACTCGATCCTTCTTTTAAGATCATGGAAAATAATCAGTTCGGTTCCAATCCTAATCAAATGCCGGATATCGAGATACGGGGAAAGAGCAGTGTAGTAGGGTTGAAGGAAGAATATGGTACAGATCCCAACCAGCCGTTGTTTATTTTAGATGGATTCGAGACTACGCTGGAAACTGTGATGAACCTGAATATGAACCGTGTAGCTTCTGTTACGATATTGAAAGATGCTGCCTCTACGGCTATTTATGGTTCGAAAGCTTCCAATGGAGTAGTGGTAATTGAAACTAAAACACCGGAGAAGGGACGTCTTCAGCTTTCGTATAAAGGAGATTTTGGAGTAGATATAGCCGACTTGTCTGACTATAACCTGATGAATGCCCGTGAAAAATTACAGTTTGAAACATTGGCAGGAGTATATGAGGACAACACCAACAGTCCTTCCAATCAGTTGCGTTTAAATAGCTTGCGGAACGAGCGGCTGAAGGAAATAGAAAGAGGAGTAGATACTTATTGGCTGAAAGAACCGGTACGTAACGGGTTTACGCACAAACACAATATCTATGCAGAAGGTGGTGAAGAAAAGATACGTTATGGAATAGGATTAAGCATAGGTCATGTGAATGGGGTAATGAAAGAATCCGAACGCCAAACGATTGGAGGAAATATCGATTTGATATATCGTACGGGAAAATTTCAGTTCAGCAATAAGCTGACAATTGATTATTTGGAGACGGTCGACCCAACTGTTTCCTTCTCGGAATATGCACAGGCGAATCCTTATTATCGGAAATATAATTCGGCAGGTGAGATAGAAAAATACCTGTACTATCCGGAGGATGGCATAAATGATTCTTCTGTTTCCAATCCGTTATGGAACGCTCATCTGAACAATTATAATAAAGGGCAGGAATTTGGATTTACCAACAATTTTATCATCGAGTGGTTTGCTACACATGATTTTCGTTTAAGAGCCAAATTCGGCCTGACGAAATCGGATGATACGTCGGATGTCCGTTTGTCTCCGTTACATTCACAGTTTGATGATGTAAGTGATACGGAGAAAGGGTTATATACGCACACACAAACCAAAGGATTAGTATATGAAGGGGATCTGGCCGCTACATTTGGTCGTTTATTTGCCGATAAACACATGGTTAATGCTGTGGCCGGATTCAATTTTAGCAGTACCAAAAGAGAAAATTATGGATTCTCAGCCAATGGTTTTACGGATGATCAGTTTGATTCTCCATCTTTTGCCAATAGCTATCCAAACGGGGAAAGTCCGGATTACAGTCGGACGGAGAAACGTGCGGCAAGTTTTTATATCAATGGCGGTTATGCTTATGATAATCGCTACTTGCTTGATTTTAATTATCGTAGTGATGGCGCGTCTATGTTCGGCACGGATAACCGTTTTCGGAATACATGGTCTGTCGGGCTTGGTTGGAATATTCATAATGAGAAGTTCCTCAGAGATAAAGATTTCTTTCAACTTCTCAAGCTGAGAGCTTCTGTCGGAAACCCGGGAAACCAGAATTTTGCCGCTTATCAGGCATTCTCGACTTACAAGTTCAATGGCTGGATGACGAATGTATTCGGAACAGGTGTGATTCTGAATGCATTGGGAAACAAAGACTTGGGATGGCAGGAAACAATCAATTATAATATCGGTACTGATATTACGATGTGGAATAACCGGATCAATGTGACTTTGGATTATTATTGGAAGAATACTGATCCGTTGCTGGCTGTCATCACGACTCCGGGTTCTATGGGAGTAACAAGCCTGACAATGAATGCCGGTATGCAAAAAACAAAAGGTTGGGAAGCTACATTGAAGTTTTCTCCTATTTATCTGCCGGAACAGGGAATCAATTGGAATTTGAGCGTGAATGCAACTCACTCTCGTTCGAAATATGCCAATATCGGTGACTCTTTTAGTGCTTTGAATAAGAGCGGACAGGCTTCATTGGCGGGTACTACCCGTTATTATGACGGGGGAAGTCCTACAGCTATCTGGGCTGTGCGGTCTGCCGGAATAGATTCGGCTACCGGTAAAGAGCTCTTTATAAAGAAGGATGGTACATATTCTTTTTCCTATGATGTGAATGACGAAGTAGTGGTAGGAGATACGGAACCTGATATAGAAGGATTGTTCGGGACTACATTCTATTATAAAGGCTTTTCACTCAGCTGTTTTTTCCGTTATCAAATAGGCGGGCAGTTATTCAACACTTCTCTTTTCGACAAGGTAGAGAATATAGGTACAGAAGAAGTGTACAACAATCAAGATAAGCGTGCGCTATACAATCGTTGGTCGGAGTCCAACCGTGAAGCGCAGTTCAAAGGTATATCTATGGTGCAGACTACTGAGAAATCTTCTCGTTTTGTGATGGATGAAAACACACTGACTTGCGAGTCTGTCAGTCTGGGCTATGAGTTCAATCAAGGATTTGTCAAGAAGCTAGGTTTGGCAGCTTTATCTTTACAGGCAAATATGAATGATATATTCCGTTGGTCTACCGTTAAGGCGGAACGTGGAATTGATTATCCTTTTGCACGAACGATCTCTTTGTCTATCGGTGCCACCTTTTAAACAATGGAAGAGAAAACTTATAAAAACGAATGAGTTATGAAGAATAAAATATATACAGGTATGTTGCTCGGTTGCTTTCTGCTATGTGGCTGTAGTGACTGGTTGGATGTGAAGCCTTATGATAAGATATCGGATGACGAACTGTTCTCTACGGAGGAGGGATTCCAAAAATTATTGAATGGCGTATATGTGGAATTGAATAATGACAAGCTATACGGATGCGCTTTGACTGTGGAAATGATTGAAATAATGGGAGGTGCTTATACAATAGGGACGGACAATTCCGTGTGGGGAAATTACAAAGATCTTGCCGACTATCAATATGAAACGGAATATTGGCGTGGAAGACTGAGCGAGACGTGGAATGAAGCGTATGCGATGATCTTGAATTGTAATGAGATTCTTGAGAATATGGAGAGCAGGACATCTCTTTTTACCGGTGATAATTATAATATTATACGCGGAGAAGCACTTGCCCTGCGGGCTATGCTACATTTTGACATGCTTCGACTGTTTGGTCCGGTGTATTCACGCAATAAAGATAAGCTGAGTATCCCCTATTATACAGCGCAGACCAATTTGCCGGAAGAACAGCTTCCTGCTTCAGAAGTGATTCGAAAGGTAATAACCGACCTAGAGGAAGCGCGAATCTTATTAGTGAATGATCCGGTAAAGACGGAGGGTACGATGATGAGTGGAGATGTAAATCAGAATTCTAACTTTTTGCGCTATCGTGCTTTACGGATGAATTATTATGCGGTGACAGGATTATTAGCACGTGTTTGTCTGTATGCAAGTAGCAATGATGAGGAAGGTGGAAGTGCAAGAAAGAAAGCATTCAACTATTCTACGGAAATCATAAAAGCGGTAGATAGCGGTATTTTTCCGTTTGTAGATAAAAAACTGGTTACTGGTTCACCGGATGATCCGGACCGTATTTTCTCTTCTGAAGTGATCTTTGCTCTCTCTCATGCAAGCCGTAACCAATTGTTTAAAAATTATTTTGACCCGACTCGTGTTCCTAACTATGTATTCAGAATGGATAATGATCTGATGAATAATCTCATTTTCGGAGGCACAGCTACCGGAGGCAACCAGGACGACTACCGTTATCGAGTGAATTGGGTGGCTTCAGGTTCTAACAGGTATTTCTATAAATATGCGGATATGGAGGATACCGGAAAAATAGAAAATACAATGATTCCAATGTTACGTATAGGTGAGATGTATCTTATTGCAGCCGAGAGCCAGTCTACTTCTTTGACGGCAGGTTCCAGTTATGTCAATACGTTGCGACGGAATCGTGGGGTAACTACTGTTTCATCATTGACCCAAGATTTGCTTGTGTATGAATATATACGTGAGCTATACGGTGAAGGGCAACTCTTTTATCTCTATAAGAGATTGTACAGACCTGTTTTATTCTCGTCCGTATCTAGTAAAAATCCGGAAGCAAGTGATCAGATATTCGTAGTCCCTCTTCCTGATTCGGAAACAGAAAATTGAAAGTAAATGCTTTTAAATGAACAAAATAAGATGTATGATGAAAATGAAAAATAGATATATCGTGGTTTTTCTTAGCCTGCTGATTGGTCTGTCGGCCTGTGACGAACGCGAGCCCGGTACTTTTCAGAATATTAGCGGTATTTATTTTAATAACCGTTCTTCTGCGAGTGCTTTGCAGGATAGCATAGATGTTACTTTTGTCTACGAGAATGGAGATGATATGGAAATTCCTGTGAAAATCCAGTTGTTGGGACGTCCTGTAGATGAGTCCCGCCCGGTAGATATCCGTGTTAGCTCCGAAAATGCTGTAGAGGGAACGGATTATGTGTTGTCGGATAAGGTAGAGATACCGGCCGGAGCTTCAGGTATAAATTATATAGTTACTCTAAAACGCACGGAATCTTTGAAAACAATGAAAAAGACTATTTATATGGAGCTTCGTGCGAACGACTATTTTGCACTTCCTGTAACGGAAGAGATACAAGCTGGAGGAGATACAGTATCTACCTTGCGCTACCGTATTATATTTTCAGATATGTTTACCTCTGCTCCTGTAGCATGGGAAGAAAATCTGTTAGGAGCATTTTCGCAACAGAAGTTTGAATTGATATGTGATGTGCTGGATGTTGCACCGGCTGATTTTAATGACGTGTCGGTAATGACCTTTGCCATGCAGGTATATATTAGTTCGGAAATGACTCAGTATGTGAAGGAACAAGAGGAAAAGAAGAATGCAGGTGAAGAGTTTGATGAAAATGCCTTTGATGGAAATGGAGACCCTTTGACGTTTAAAAAGAACTGATATGATGAAGAATTTGTATAATAATTTATGGAGGATTCTGGTAGCAGGCTTTCTATTGGTGGCTTGTACGGAAGATAAAGGAAATTATGATTACCGTAATCTGACAGAACTTGAAATTTCCGGAGTGGATGATAATATTTCTGTCTTGACTCATAACCGGTTACAATTGACACCGGATTTTGGTACTTCTGCTCTTCCTGACGACAGGTATGAATTTGAGTGGAAGGTAATCAATCAGGATATAGAGAATGAAGTGGAAACTGTGATTGGCAATACTCGCAATTTGGACTATGAAGTAACTTTGAACGCTGATGTATACACCCTGTATTTTACGGTGACGGAGAAGGATACGGGCATATATTGGCAAAAAAATTATACTTTGACTGTCAGCGATACTACTTCTGAAGGTTGGATGGTGCTTTGTTCAGATGAAGAAGGACGTGCACGTTTGGATATGGTTTCTAAGGTTACAGGAGATACATACTTTGATCTTCTGAAAAATTATAGTGAAATCTCTCAATGGAAAGGTCCGCGAAAGATTCAATCTCTTTCATCGACAATGACGGATGCCCAGTCTCCTTTTTACTTGTTGACAGATGATGGAGCTACTCGTTTGGGAAAGAATAATTTCGAGTGGAAGGAAGAATATAATTTCGCTTATGAAGCAGCTGTAAACGGTGCATCTTTGCGTCCTTATTCTATTACTGCTGCTGGTTTGGGTAAAATGATTGTCAGTGGTAAAGAAGCCTATTACTGTGAAAGGGGGATGGGGATAGATGGTCTGTATCAGAGTGTGGTGAATAAGACTTTTGATGTAGCTCCCTACGTGGGGGCGAATGTGGCAGCATCAATGTATGTAGCTGTGTATTTACTGTATGATACGACTAATAAATGTTTTATGGCGTATTGTCCGATGATGGCTTATGAAGATTTAGGTAGTCTTGAACCTTTGGTAACGATGGATAAAATGGAAGAAATAGCTACCAGTTTTAAAGGTGATAATGGAGTGGTGCATAGTGTGTCTTATGATTATCCTGAAGGGTATGATTATGTTTATATGGAGAATACGAAATATGATCCGGGTAATGCCAAAATGGGGACAACTTATACTATTCTGACTAAGGATGGCAGGTCTTATCTTTATGGCATTCAGTTGGGGGATTTACTTTTATATGCAGATTGCACTTATGTGTTGGGAAAATCCTATTATGGTGACTTGTCCGGTTGTACGGGAATAGGGGAAGAGGGCACTTTGTATGCTTTTAGCTCTTTGAAAAATTATATGTATTATGCTGTGGACAATACGGTTTACCGGGTCGACTTATCTGTTTCACCTTTGGAAGCAGAACGGCAATTTGCATTGAATGGGGAAACTATTACTTGCCTCAAATTTAATCTTTATCGGGAAAGTGCCAATGCCTCTCGTTCATATGATTTGGTTGTAGGAAGTGTAGATGGTGCTGGAAAGGGAATATTACGGGTTTATGAAGGATTGGAGTCTGAAGGTGATTTCAGTTCTGTTACACCGGAAAAGTATACTGGGTTTGCTCGAATCGTAGACGCTACCTATCGTGAAAGGAATAATTAAATTTTTACTAAAAAGGAAATATATGAGAAATTGTTTATTTGTAGTGTTGTTGGCCGGTTTGATAAGTGCTTGTACCTCTTCCGGTAAACCGGATAACATTGTGGTTACATTTGATGTTAAGAATCCTACAGCTACCGAAGTTGTATTGGTGTATCATAGAACGATAAATTCAGTTCCTCTGAATGAGCAGGGATATGGAGCGGATACAATTTCCGGTGTAAATGCTTTATATGCTAATTTGTTCTATGGCCAGAACGAACGGAAAATATATTTGGAAAAAGGAGATCGTGTACACATTACTTTTGATGGCAATGATTATGTCGGAACGTTTAAGTTTGAAGGTGAAAAGGCACCAGTAATTGATTATCTGAATACTGTTACACTCACGTCGTTGTCGGATGAAACGTATGCTCTTCCTCTGAATGAGTATATGCAGAAAGTAGAGCAGAAAGAACAGGAAGCATATAAATTGCTGAATGTTCGCGGACTGGATGACATTGGTAATTTTAACAAAATGGAGGCGGCGCGTATTCATTATTCTTATGGAACAGGAGTAGTCATGTATCCGATGGGACATATTATGATGACGCAAGATAGTACTTATCGCCCGGATGAGGCTTATTACGATACTCTCCGGAAGTATATGGTGGAAGATGAGGATTGGCTGGATATGGATGAGTACCGTGACTTTGTTGTGGAACTGTCTCATATACTTGATACTCCTAATCGGGAAGTTACCGACTATTATCCGAAAACCGTTGCTCAAATGCGATACATTGCAGATAATTTCAAGAATGAAAGAGTCAAAGAAGTGTTGCTGAACAGTCTGGCTGCGGAATATGTAGAAAGGTTTGGCATTAAGAATATTACAGATTTGGAAAATATTTATCATACTTATGTGAAGGATACTGTGCTTTTGGCAGATTATCAGGATAAATATGAGAAATGGAATTTGTCTTCTCCCGGTAAGCCTTCTCCGGATTTTCAGGCGGTTGATATAAATGGAAAGTCTTATTCTCTAGCTGATTTTAAAGGAAAGTATCTTTATATAGACTTGTGGGCTACTTGGTGTGGTCCATGTCAGAGGGAATTACCTTTCCTAAAAAAGTTGGAGTCAAAGTTTGAGGGGAAGAATATTACTTTTTTGAGTCTTTCGATAGATCATGATAAGGCAAAGTGGGAGGCAAAAGTAAAAAGTGGAGATTTGTCCGGTGTTCAGTTGCTTATCGGTCGTGGAAGCTCTTTCCAAAGAGCATACAATATTGAGGGAATTCCCCGTTTCTTGCTTTTGGATAAGGAAGGAAAGATTATAAACAATGATATGTTACGTCCTTCATCAGATGATACAGAGCGTATATTGAATACTTTGGAAGGTATCTAAATTTGTTGGATTAATATAAAAATCTGTATGAGAATATTTTGATATACTTTACAAATATTTGTACAACTAATTACTAATTTAAAATTTACTGGTTATGAAAAAAATCTGGTTATTGATGTTGATGGTATGTACAGTGATCGGTACATTTACAGCATGTTCATCTGATGATGATGGTGATCCAACTCCACAACTTCCAGTTAGCGGTGTGAGTATCCCTGCTACAGCAGAAGTTGGTGGTGAGGTTATTATTAGAGGTACAGGATTTACGGCTTCTGGTATTAGCTTGTATTTAGAGAACTCTTCTAAAGAGAAAACAGCAATAGATGCTGCTTTTTCTAATGCAGGAGTTACATTTACTGTCCCTATGTCGTTAGTAGCAGGAGTTTATAATGTGATATTGACACAAAGCGGCAATGAATGGACACTTGGTTCTATTACTTTGACGGATGCAGATAGTCCGATTACGAGTCCTTCGTTGTCCAATGAAGCGGTAAGTCCAGGAAGCGAAGTGACGCTTGGAGGTAGCGGATATGCGGACGGTGATAAGATTGTGTTGAAAGCAGAAGGAGCAGAAGCTATTGAAATTTCCGAAGTTACGGTTACTGCTGATGGATTGACATTCACTTTGCCGACTGATTGTCCCGAAGGAGAATATACCGTAAATCTGGTTCGTGGAGCCAATTCTTGGAAATTGGAGAATGTTGTGCTGAAGGTGCAAAAGGCTATGAGAGTAAAATCCATTAATATGGATATGGGAGAAATGGGCTTTTTACTTCTTAAATTAGGATATGATGTGGAAGGACGTTTGGTCAGCGCTACGACAGATGATAAGCTCTTAAACCGTGAGTTTAAGTATGAAGGAAATACGATAACGGCAATTAGTCCGGATGATACGAAGGAAAATTTAGTTTACACATTGCAAGACGGTAAAATAGTAAAAGCTACCGCTGCCGATAAGTATGATGAAACGGAAGAATTTAATACTTGGAGCTATGAAGGTGATTATTTGTCTTCTGTTACAAATCCTGGAGATTTCTATGAAGGTATGAATCTGACATTTGCGTATAATGCGGACGGTAACTTGGAAAATTTTGTTGGTGATATACACTATAACTATGGAGAGGCTTCTCTATCGGTAATTCCCAATACAATAGATCCTGCTATTGCAATTCATTTGTTTAACTTGATTATGAGTAAAGAAGATGCCGCTTTGGCATTCTTGTTGAACAAGACGGGAAAGGTATCCAAGAAAGTACCTGTTTCAGTGGTATTACCTATTATGGATTGGGATACGGGAGAGACAACTGAGCAGACTATTGATATGAATGTGACGATGAACAACAATGTTTTGTCCATCGATTGTGGACCGGAAGCTCTGATGAATGCTTATATTCCTAAAGTAGAGATTACTTATGAAAAATAGCTATAGATAAAGAATTCATACTATAACAAGTAGGAGAGGAGGTGTGTGCAAGAACACATCTCCTTTTCTTCTTATAAAAACGTCTATATAGATTTCACTAAGTAGAATAAAAATTGTATTTTTGCGACAACTTTTTTAAAATAACCGGTTATGGATACCATTCAGATAAAAGACAAACAGTTTACCGTTTCTATTAAGGAACAGGATATTCAGAAAGAAGTGATTCGTGTAGCGAACGAAATCAATCGCGATTTGGCAGGTAAGAATCCGCTTTTCCTTAGTGTGTTGAACGGTTCTTTTATGTTTACCGCTGACCTATTGAAGCATATTACGATTCCTTGTGAGATCTCATTCGTGAAGCTGGCTTCTTATCAGGGAGTAACTTCCACAGGAGTTATCAAAGAGGTAATCGGCTTGAATGAAGACATTGCCGGACGTACGGTTGTCATTGTAGAAGATATTGTGGATACGGGGCTCACCATGCAACGTCTGCTGGATACATTAGGTACACGCAATCCGCAGGAAATTCACATCGCTTCTCTGCTGGTGAAGCCGGAGAAGTTGAAGGTAGACCTCAACATCGAGTATGTAGCGATGGAGATACCGAATGACTTTATCGTGGGATACGGTCTGGACTATGACGGCTTCGGACGTAACTATCCCGACATTTATACAGTAGTAGACTAAATTCAAATACAAATTAATTTTTTAGGTAAAAAAGATGTTGAACATTGTAATTTTCGGTGCTCCGGGTTCCGGTAAAGGGACGCAGAGCGAACGTATTGTAGAAAAGTATGGAATCAATCACATCTCAACCGGAGATGTATTGCGTGCTGAAATCAAGAACGGCACAGAACTAGGTAAAACGGCTAAAGGTTATATCGATCAAGGCCAATTGATTCCCGACGAATTGATGATTGATATTCTGGCAAGCGTATTTGATAGCTTTAAAGATAGCAAAGGTGTAATTTTCGATGGTTTCCCAAGAACAATTGCACAGGCGGAAGCATTAAAGAAAATGTTGGCGGAAAGAGGACAGGATGTTTCTGTAATGCTCGATTTGGATGTTCCAGAGGATGAACTGATGGTACGTCTTATCAAACGCGGTAAGGACTCCGGCCGTGCTGACGACAATGAAGAGACGATCAAGAAACGTCTGCACGTATATCACTCGCAGACTGCTCCGTTGATTGACTGGTACAAGAACGAAAAGAAATACCAACACATCAACGGTCTGGGCACTATGGAAGGTATCTTTGCGGATATCTGTGAAGCGGTGGACGGACTGTAGTCTTCTTTAAATATAAATCACTAACCAATTAATCATTAACCAACGTGGCTGAATCGAATTTTGTTGATTACGTAAAGATATACTGTCGCTCGGGTAAGGGCGGAAGAGGCTCTACGCACATGAGGCGCGAGAAATATTGTCCTAACGGAGGTCCTGATGGGGGCGATGGTGGAAGAGGAGGTCATATCATCTTGCGCGGTAACCGTAATTACTGGACATTGCTGCACTTGAAGTATGACCGTCACGCAATGGCCGGTCATGGTGAATCGGGGAGCAAAGGACGTAGCTTCGGAAAAGACGGCGCGGATAAAATAATAGAAGTACCCTGCGGAACGGTGGTTTATAATGCCGAGACAGGGGAGTATCTTTGTGACGTAACAGAAGACGGACAGGAAGTGATCTTGCTCAAAGGCGGTCGCGGTGGTCAGGGTAACTGGCATTTTAAGACGGCCACCCGTCAGGCACCGCGTTTTGCGCAGCCGGGAGAGCCGATGCAGGAAATGACCGTTATCATGGAGCTGAAACTGCTTGCCGATGTCGGTCTGGTAGGTTTCCCGAATGCGGGAAAGTCAACTTTGCTTTCTTCCATTTCGGCTGCCAAACCGAAAATTGCCGATTACCCGTTTACTACGCTCGAACCCAACTTGGGTATCGTTTCCTATCACGGTGGAAAATCCTTTGTGATGGCGGACATACCGGGTATTATCGAAGGAGCCAGTCAGGGAAAAGGTTTGGGACTGCGTTTCTTGCGTCATATCGAGCGTAATTCATTACTGCTGTTTATGGTTCCGGCAGACAGCGACGACATTCGTAAAGAATACGAAGTCTTGCTGAACGAACTGCGTACCTTCAATCCTGAAATGTTGGACAAGCAACGTGTGTTGGCTGTCACCAAGAGCGATATGCTCGATCAGGAGTTGATGGACGAGATTGAACCTACATTGCCGGAAGGCATTCCACATGTATTCATATCTTCTGTTTCCGGTTTGGGCATCTCGGTGTTGAAAGACATCCTTTGGGAAGAACTGAACAAGGAAAGCAATAAGATAGAGGACATTGTTCACCGTCCGAAAGACGTGACCCGTCTGCAACAGGAACTCAAAGACATGGGCGAAGATGAAGACATCGTTTATGAATATGAGGAAGATGTCGACGATGACGATGATATCGATTATGAATACGAAGAAGAAGATTGGGAAGAAAAATGATTTCACTTACAAAACATAACGAGTTGAAGGGATATAAGTCACTGGAGGCATATCCCGAAGTAGCTCATTTTGTAACTACGCGTCACGAAGGTATAAGCACCGGAGCTTACGGCTCTTTCAACTGTTCGCCTTATACCAATGACTCATGCATGAACGTCAATCGCAATCAGAGCTGGTTGTTTCAGTGCATGAATCATCAGATAAAGGAATTATTTATTCCTGAACAGAATCATGGCTGTGCCAGTCTGATTATCAATGAATCATTTTTTAAAGAATCATTGGAAATGAGACGGCTACTTTTGCGAGGAATGGATGCTTTGATAACTAATGTGCCGGGATATTGCGTTTGTGTCACGACAGCGGATTGTGTTCCTGTATTGCTGTACGACAAAAAACAACACGTTGTGGCTGCCGTTCATGCCGGATGGAAGGGAACGGTGAAGCATATTGTCAGTCATGTGATGGACCACTTGAATAAGATGTTCGGGACGCAAGGCGAAGATGTGATAGCTTGCATCGGGCCGAGCATTTCGCTCGAATCATTTGAAGTAGGTGATGAGGTGTATGATGCTTTTGAAGAAAGCGGCTTCGATATGTCTCTTATTTCTATGAAGAAGAAGGAGACAGGCAAATATCATATTGATTTGTGGGAAGCCAACCGGATTGAATTACTGAATCTCGGAGTGCCTGCAGAACAGATAGAAGTGGCCGGAATCTGTACCTATATTCATCATGATGAATTCTTCTCTGCACGTAGACTGGGAATAGATTCCGGTCGTACATTGTCGGGAATAATGATTAGAAAGTAATAATTGGTGTCCGTTATTGCAGGACGCTGATGATTGGTTTATGATAAGTTATGTTTGAAATAAAAGTATCTAAAGAAATAAAAGACGCATGCCCGGTTTTTGCCGGAGCCGCCGTGTATGCTGCCGTGAAAAATACAGCTTACAGCGAAGGGCTTTGGCAGGAAATCGACGCTTTTACCAGGCAACTGACTTCCACAACACAGATGGAAGACATCAAACATCAACCCGTTATCTTTGCTACCCGTGAGGCTTATAAACGTTGTGGCAAAGACCCCGGACGTTATCGTCCGTCAGCCGAAGCTCTACGCCGCCGCCTGATGCGTGGAATTCCTTTATATCAGATTGATACGTTGGTAGACCTTATTAATTTAGTGTCTCTTCGTACGGGACATTCGATCGGTGGTTTTGACGCGGACAAAATACAAGGTACGCATCTTGAACTCGGTATCGGCAAAGCAGGAGAACCGTTTGAAGGTATCGGACGCGGGGTATTGAATATCGAAGGATTACCTGTATATCGCGATTCTTTCGGAGGAATCGGAACCCCGACAAGCGATCATGAACGTACGAAAATGGATCTTGGAACCACTCATATCCTAGCCATAGTCAATGGTTATAACGGAAAAGAAGGGTTGCGAGAAGCTGCTGAAATGATACAGACCTTATTAAGAAACTATACAGAATCGGATGGAGGCGAAATCGTATTCTTCGAATAATTAGAATGAGTGCTCTAAGAAAAAAGACATGAAAAACATACTTATCTTACTGACAGTTTTATTATTGCCACTGACTGCCGACGGGCAGGATAAACCTTCCTTCTCTGCCCGCGAAATGGCTGATGTACGGGTAGCTACTCCCGGGTTATTTGCTAAAAGCAATCATATCTATCTGCATTTGGATTCTCTGAAAGATCACGAATATGCTTTTCCATTACCCGGAGGAAAAGTAATCTCTGCCTATGGAACTCGTGGAGGACATTCGGGAACAGACATTAAGACTTGTGCAAAAGATACGATTCGTGCTGCTTTTGATGGAGTGGTGCGTATGTCGAAACCCTATTATGCCTATGGCAATATCGTTGTAATCCGCCACGCTAACGGATTGGAAACACTTTATAGCCACAATTTCAAGAATCTGGTTAAAGCTGGTGATGTCGTAAAAGCCGGACAAGCTATCGGGCTGACAGGACGTACCGGTCGTGCCACTACCGAACATGTACACTTCGAAACCCGTATTAACGGGCAACATTTTAATCCGAATCTCATTTTTGACTTAAAAGAGAGAACATTGCGGAAAGAATGTATCAAGTGTACCAAGAACGGGAGTAAAATCGTTGTGAAGACTCAAATTCCTGACAATCGGATTGCTCAAAATAAAAAGTAAAGGGCTATCAGTAGTTGATGAATAGCCAGGAGATTATGACAAATTATGGCACAAATTTTATGCAGACCGGCTTGTCTACTTTAATATCCTGCTGTACATCTGTTAATAGTCCTGTATCTGCATCTCTTTCATAAACTTGTATCACATTGCTATCTCTGCAAGCAACCAACAAGTATTTGCCATTAGGCGTGATGATGAAATTGCGTGGATGAATCCCTGTCAGTTGATAGCCTGCTTTTGACAACATTCCGTTATCCGGGTGGATATTGAATATGGCAATACCATCTGCTTTCAAACGATTGCTGGCATACAGGAATTTTCCATCCGGGCTGATATGAATATCGGCGCTTCCTTGTGCGTTTACCGTATCGGCAGCGATTGTCTGGATCTCTTTTAAATCTCCGTCTTTATATTCAAAAGCGATTACTGTGCCCGATAACTCATTAATCAAATAGGCGTAATGACCGTTTGGCGAGAAAGTCAGATGGCGGGGACCCGAACCGGCTTTCACTTTAAAGGCAGCAGGCGATCCTTCTTTCAGAAATGCTTCCTTATTTTCTGCATTTGCAGCTGGGTTAATGATAAACTTATGTATTTGGTCTGTACCCAAGTCATCGGCAAACAAGTATTTACCATCCGGAGTGATACGGACACAATGCAGATGCGGTTTCTCTTGTCGTTCCTTGTCTACTCCCATACCTTTGAATTGTATAATATCGGAAGCGGGTAGGAGCGAGCCATCTTTTGCGATAGGGAAAACAGAGATGCTGCCACCGCTGTAGTTGGCGGTTATCACATTATTTCCACTGGCGATGATATAACAGGGATCTTCACCTCCCGTTTGCTGTGAATTTAATAGTTGCAAAGTACCTTTTTCTTTATTGAAGGCAAATGCATTGGCGGCAGCTTGTGTATTGTTGAATTCACTGACTGCATAGACGAATTTTCCGTCGGCAGATGGAACAAGATAAGAAGGATTTTCAACTTCCGTTTCACTTAACGGAGTGGCAGTCCCGTCTTCTTCGTTGAAGCGGTAGCTATATATCCCTTTACTGGTTCCTGATGTGTAAGTACCCACCAACATGGTTAGTTCGTTTTCCGTTGTATCGGTTGTTTCCATAGGAGTCTTTTTTTTAGAAGTACAGCCACTGATACTGATTCCGAATATGCAAACAGCGGCAAATGCTTTGAATATAGATGTTTTAGATAGATATGTCTTAATCATAAGTAGCTTATTATTGGTTGATTTTTCATGATGCTTTTTCACCTTAAATATAAAATAGCTCCGTAAAGATAGTGCTTTGATATAATATTTGCTAACGTCTTCTCGTAAATTAGAAAACATTTCTTATCTTTGCACTCTTGGAAAGCGTTCTAAACAATCGCTATTCTGTACGAATAAAAATTTGGGCTTGACTGGATTTGACAGCGGGCAGAAATGGTAGGTAAGCATGCAGTGGGT
>OODF01000359.1_pt1 | contig 33440 bp, 17 predicted proteins | sample 1671431 | NCBI WGS metagenome assembly OODF01 (sample SAMN06348156, study PRJEB24527) | human gut metagenome | biome: human gut; feature: ankylosing spondylitis patient; material: feces | host: Homo sapiens | place: China | collected 2015-10 | reverse complement strand
CTTCCGATCTTTAGGGGAAGCTATGTCTTTAAAATGAACCATATTCACCTTTATTGATTCACTCTCTCAACTAAAGAGGAATTTCTATACTCTACAAATTCCTCCTGAATATCAAAAACAAATAATACAATAAGCTCGTTTGGATAGGCCTATATGTAAGCCATTGATTGGTAGCTGTATAGAAACACCATAATATTTAGTGGATTTCATGTACGTGTTTTCCAAAAAACATGTACGTCTTTTCAGGAAAACATGTACATGTTTTCCTGAAACGTTCCGTGTGGTCTATTGATATACTATATAAACGACAATAAAATGTTGTTTAACGTTTCTTCTCCGCTGACGTTTTTGAAACGCTAAACCTTATTCCATAAATAAGTCCACGGGCCATTCTTGCCGTTAGTTGATTTTAGGAAGTTGGGTCTTGAGGGGCAGAAGGGTGAGAAGATATAAGATTAACAACCATAATGAATAAGAAAGAATGAAGAAGACGATTTTCATGCTATTCTTGTTGGCAGTCCCGTTTCTTTCGAGAGCGCAGGGGGTGCCGGTCGAAGGGAAAGGCTCCATGATTGGGATCAAGAGCAATATTCCTTATTGGGCTACTGCCACGTTTAATTTGGGGGCTGAAGTTTATCTCGCCCGTCATTGGACACTTGAGTTGGAGGCAGGCTTGAATCCGTTCAGCGGCAAGAACGATGATGGGAGTTATGGCCGCTCACTGAAGCATTTGCGTCTGCACCCGGAGTTGAGGTATTGGTTTTGCGAGACGTTTAACGGCCATTTCCTCGGCGTGCATACTCCGTACCTATTATATAATGTAGCCGATATCAAATGGCTGGGTACAGAGGGCGAGCGTCACCAGGGATGGGGCGCGGGAGCCGGTATCAGTTATGGATACTCGTGGCTGCTGTCTCGCCATTGGAACTTGGAGGCCACGGTGGGCGTGGGCTATCTGTACTTGAAGTCGGACAAGTATCCCTGCGCGAATTGCGGTCGCAAGCAAGAAGGGATCAAGAAGCATTACTTCGGGCCTACGCAGGCGGCGATCAATCTCATTTACCAATTTTAAATCGATGGAGGACTGAAAAATGAAGAATCTACAAGGATGGATGATACTTGGGATCGCCTGTTTGGCCGGTTGTGTGGGTACTACGATTCCCGTACAGGCGCAGCAGACGGCTACCGCCATCGTCGTGAAGGAGCGGTTGGTGGAGCATGTGGGCGATCGCTTGATAATTGATATGAAACTAGCGTTGGACGAGTTGTCGCTACCGGCCAACCGGAGTTTGGTCTGTACGCCGCTGATCGAGCGGGGCGATAGCGTAAGGGCTTTGCCTCCCGTGATCGTGAACGGGCGTAACCGCCAGATCCAGTACGACCGGTCCGGGCGCGACGCGGCGGCGAACGGGGAGTTTGTCTTACGCCGTTACAATGGGAAGGAGCAGACGTTCGATTACCATGCCTCCATTCCTTTCGCCAAGTGGATGGAGCGTTCGGAGGTGTCGCTGGTAGCCGATTTTTGCGGTTGCGGCTGGGAGGCGTTGAGCAATGACAAGTCGCCGCTTTTCCCGATCCGGATCGCGGAGCCTGTGGTATTGCGGCCGCTTTTGGCCTACGTCACGCCGGAGGCGGAGCGTGTGAAAGAGCGTGTGAAGGAAGGAAGCGCCTTCCTCGACTTCCCGGTAAACCGCACGGAGATATATCCCGAGTATCGCGATAATCCCTCGGAGCTGCGCAAGATCCTTGAGACCGTGTCGTCGGTGAAGGAGGATCCTTACGCTACCATCACGGAGGTATATATCAAGGGTTTCGCATCGCCGGAAGGTACCTATAAGCATAACACTTATTTGGCCGAGCATCGCGCCAAGGCGTTGATCGAATATGTGAAGGGCCTTTACCACTTCGAGCAGGCCCGTTTCACGGTGGATTTCGAGCCGGAGGACTGGGCCGGATTGGAGAAACGGGTGGAGAACTCCTCGCTTGCGGACAAGGAGGAGCTGCTGGCCATCATTCGTGCGGACGAACCGAAGGATTACGACCGCCGCGAGGCGAAGCTGAAGGCGTTGAACGGGGGGGCCTCGTATCGGGTGCTCTTGCGCGATATTTATCCCGCCTTGCGCCATTCGGATTACGCGGTGCGCTACACGATCCGCTCGTTTACGGTAGAGGAGGCCCGTGAGCTGATCTATTCGGACCCTAGGCAGTTGAGTCTAAACGAGATGTTCCGGGTGGCGCAGACGATGGAACCGGGTAGCGACGCTTACCGCGAGGTGTTCGAGATTGCCTTGCGCATGTATCCGGAGGATCCGGTGTCGAACCTGAACGCCGCCCTTACGGCGATCGACGCGGGTCGCTTGGAATCGGCCCGCCGTTATCTGGCGAAGACTTCCGATTCCGCGGAGCGTACCTTGGCGGAGGCGGCCATCGCCATGCTGGAGAACCGCTTAGACGAGGCGGAGGCTCTGCTGGGTAAGTTGTCCGACGATCCTTCCGTAGCCTCGCAGGTGGAGGAGAACTTGAGGCAGATCGCCGCGAAGCGGGAGGAACTGGCGGATTGATGACGAGAGTTGTGATTGCAGAATGATAACAATAAATGTCAAAAATAAAAACGGATGAGAATCATGAAAAAGAACTATTTATTAAGTGCGGCCGCCGCTTTCTTGCTGGCGGTTACGGGTTGCTCCGATGATATCGAAAACGGAGGCAATTCCGGTGGTGAGGACGATGGCAATCATGCCTACATGAACGTGCGTATCTCTACAGTTGCGGATGGACCGATGACGAAGGCAGATCCCTCTTCTCCTAATGGCGATGGTTCCGGTTGGGGCGAGGACGGCAACGGCTGGTTGGGTGAGCTTCCGGGCAAGAATGAGGGCATGGTGTATAATGTTAATATTTTCTTGTTTGAAACAAACGCAAACACATTGTCCAAAGCTGATCACTTGGATTTTCTTAATGGCGAAGAGAATCCTACCGTTGCCGGATATGGTTATTATGATGTAAAGACGGGAGATAGTAGTGGTCTTGATGCTAGTGAAGGTGGAAGCGAACCGAATCATGGTAGTAGAAATATAAGAATTACCATGAATAGTGATTTGGATGAAAATCCGAAAAATTATCAAGTATTTGCTATTGTGAATGCTGGTACGGACTTAAAGACAAAGATTAAGTCTTTAAAAGAGCTGCGCGACTATGTAGCAGAAGGTAATGTCATTGCTAAAAATGGAACAGATGTTGCTAATGCGAATGAATTCCTGATGTCTACACACAAAATGGTGAGTGATGCAACGCCTGCCAATTTTCCCTCTATCGTAAGCCTTTCCTCTCAAAATACAGCGGAAAACCCGGCGAAAACCGCTGTTTATGTGGAGCGTCTGGCGGCACGTATCGATTTGACCTATAAAACACCAGTAGAAGGGAAAGTTGCGCTGGATTTTGATAATGAGAGCTCTCCGGTAAATAAACAAGGAACTTTTCATTTGACAGGTTATACGTTAATAAACCAGTGGCAAGGAAATACTAAGATGTTCAAGCAGGTTTCTCCTACAGTGGATAGCTATGAAAAAGATTTAGAAATGAATGATCAATACAAAGAGGGCGATCCTTTGCAATACTTGGGAGATGAGATATGGCAATGGGATCCTGCTTCAAAGCCTAACGGCTCATTTAATTTCGTATTGTCTGAGTCTTTTAACGAAAAGACTCTCGCTGACGTTGCAAATGATAAATGGGAAAAACTCTATAGGAACTACTTCAACGAGGGCTTGAACGATGTTAATAAGGTGACTGCTATTCCTTTGAATAATCCGCCAGTATCTTATGAGGATCCGGTAAATAACAAAACTTATTATCCGATCTCATACGTCAGAGAAAATACTTTGAATACAAGCGCACAGGTGCATGGTTATTCTACCGGTGTTATCTTTAGGACGAAATTTACTCCCAATGAAGATTTTAAAATGACAGAATATGTTAATGGTGCTATCTTCGATAAGGCCCAATTGGATGACACAGAAAACTTCGTATTCCTTACCGCAGAACATTTTAACGGCAAAGAGGCACAGAAGCTTTCAATATACCTGATGGTACTGATAAAACAAACTTGTTGAAAGGAATCATGGAGGGTTGGACTGATGATGTCACTTCGACGTTAGCGGATGTAAAAACGGCAATCGAGGGTATGTCGATTAAGAATAAGCTGGAGGAGAAGTTTAAGAAATATTTGGAAGATCAACTGAGCACTGCGACTGACTTGACTCCAGATTTAAAGAATAGGTTGACCTATAAAGGGTTTGTTAGCACTCAAGATCAAAAGTTACAAGCTATTTTGAACAAGACGGATAATATGAGTTCAATTACTACCGACGAAATAGGACCTTTAGCCGAAAACTATGGCGTATCTTTCTTCCGTAACGGACAAAGCTACCACAAGTTCTGGATCCGTCATAACGATAACATGGCAGACAAAAAGATGGGCGTGATGGAGTTTTGTATCGTGCGTAACAACGTTTATCAGCTGTTCGTAAAGGGTGTACGTGGCTTGGGCGACCCGCTACCTTATACCCCGGGTAAGGATAAGCCCGACACGCCGGATGAGAATAACGAGCTTACCATTGATGTCACCATCTACGTAAAAGACTGGGTGAAACGTACCAACAAGCCTATCATCCTATAACCCTACCCCTTCGGGGGATTCTTTCGATGGGCATTGTAAGCTCCTTACAATGCCCATCATAAGAACCTTATAATGGGCATCATGGTTTACCTCCATCCCTGATAGTATGGGCGGAGGATTACTGAGTATCTTAATAAAATGATTATGAACCGTTTATTTCATACCTGCAAACAGTGGATGGGCATCGTGGCTGTAGCCGCGGGGTTATACGCTTGCGATTGGATACACGACGACTCGCTGCCGCTTTGCGAGTTCCGGCTGTATTTCAAGTACGACTATAATATGAAATTCGCTGACGCTTTCCAGCACGAGGTCGATTACGTCACGCTCTTCTTCTGCGATCAAGAAGGAAACTTCCTCTTCCAGCGGCGGATCGAGAAGAGCGAGCTGGATGAGTGGAACTCCATCGCCCTCGACATGGAGCCGGGTACTTATCAGGTAGTCACCTGGGCTGGGCTGGACAAGGGCAGCTACGCATGGGACGATCCCGCCGAGGAGTCGCAGGCTGTCGGGAGAGTACGAGACGTCAAGGTACGTACCTTGCGCGAGGACGATACGACACAACCCAGCGAGCTGCGCCCGCTTTGGCATAGCCTCGATACCTTCACCGTGACACGCGATAGGCCCGAGGCCGACACTATCTCGCTCGCCAAGAATACCAACAAGCTGCGTGTCGTGTTGCAAAACGTGATGGGCGAGGATATGGACGTGAACAACTTCTCCTTCCAGATCGTCGCCGACAACGGGTATATGGATTACGACAACTCCTTGCTGGAGGATCCCGAGATCCACTACCTCCCTTATTACGCCGAGAACGTGAGGCTGGGCGCGGACCCGACCCCCGGGGCTACCGTGGGCGGGCAGTTCGTGGCCGTGGCCGAGATGAATACCATGCGGCTGATGGCGGGGCGCAACTACCGCCTCATCATCCGTCACCACGGATGGAAGAAGGACGTGCTGAACGTGAACCTCAACGATTACCTCCTGCTCACCAAGATGGAGGGGCACCGGATCTCCGCGCAGGAATACCTGGACCGGCAGGATGAGTACTCGATCATCTTCTTCCTCACGCCGAAGGTATGTCCCGATTGCCCGGATCCCGATCCTGACCCCGATCCTGATCCTGATCCTGATCCTGATCCCGATCCTGATCCCGATCCTGACCCGGATCCGGAAGACCCTACGATCGTGGGGTACGCCTGCTTCAAGATACAGGTGAAAGACTGGGTAATCCGTATCAACGACGGTATATTGTAAATCAAGAATCTTAAAACATCGCTAATGATGAGACGCTATATCCTATATGACTTATTGGCGGCGATCGTCGCCGGCCTTTGCCTCTGCGGGCTTTTTACGGCCTGCGGCGAAGACCGGGGTGGCGATCTCCCGGATGACGACCCGAACAGTTGTATCGTGACCATCACCCTGCGGGCTTCCCAACCGGTACGCCCGCCGCAGACGAAGGCCGGCGAGACAATTACTTGGGCAGATGATGAAGAATACGAGGAAGAATACGAGCGAGACATCACGGACTGGCTGGTGGTGGCGTATGACGAGAGTGGCGTATTGGCGGGATATACGTCCAGCGAAGGTACCTGGGCACCAACAGATGATGATTCCCACACGTTGGTGGAGATGAGGTTACCAGTCGGCACGTACCGTTTCTACGCGTTCGCCAACTTGAAGTCGTTGGAAGGTGGTGATGAGCTTCTTAAACAGATCAAAAACACGAACCCCAACCCGGGAGACCTGGGCTTGTCGGAAGAGGCTTTGGCAAGGGCGGTGAACATTCTGGCCTCGGGCAATAGTATAGACGGGCGGAATGGTACACCGGGCAAGTTCGGTGGTGTTACTGCGGACAATAAAACGAATGAAACGACCCGAAGGCGTATCCCTATGAGCAGTTACGCCCAAGCGCATACGCTGGCTCCCGCTCCGAAAACGAACAGCTTCGAGATCCCCTTGATCCGTATGATCGGCAAGGTACAAGTGGAGATAACGAATAACTTATCCCAAGCGATCACCGTAAACAAACTGGACATCATGAACCTCCGCAAGGGAAGCCTGCCGATCTGGCTCTTGCCTTGGGGAGCGGATAAGTATCTGGAATTTGAGAGCGGCGCGGACTTGGAGCAACCCTTGGCTCCCGATTTCCCGAATAACGCAACCCCTCCGACGGTAAACCCGGAGGATCTTTTCACGGAAACGATCGTGCCCGGAGACAATGAAAAACAAATACCGAGTAAACCGGGCGGCAACTCGACTGCCACTACCCAATCATACACCCGCTACATCCCCGAGACCAACGCAGCCGTCGGGACGGGCGGCGGCGGTATCCGGCTGGGTGTCGAGATAGAGGGCCGTCCTCGCACGGAGCATCTCACGGGCTTCGACTTCGTGCGTCGCAACGATTTACTGATCATTCCTGTCCGGCTGACCAATATACAGACTACGTTGGAGGTTGCCGAGCAACGCCTCCCCATTGGGGTCTACCCGACCGCCTTGGTCTATGGTGCGAAGGATGGCGTGCAGGTATTGTCCCCCATAACGCATACCCTGCAAGCTGCCGGCGACTTGTCGATCCGCTTCACGATCTCCAAGATAGATGGCGTGGAGGGAGATTTCGAGATCAAAGGTCTCCCGCAGGATGAAACAGTCCCGGAAACGGCGAAATTTAGTTCGATCCAAGTGGAAAGTAACGAGAAACACCTCATTACAGCTGTAAACGGAGAGGATTGTGCCGAGAAACAGCATTTCTACCTTCCCGAGGCTTTGATTACGGTTAGAAACGAAGGCTCCTTCACGATCCGCACCCAAGAGCTGGGCGGAAAGGTGGAGGCCACGATCATTCTCACGCTCATTATAAACTATGGCGTGGAAGGGGAGAAGCAAGAGATGCAAATCCCTTACACCATCAAGATCAGAAATTACGAAGAACAACAACCATAAAAATATCACAACAACCAAAGAAAGGAGGACCTGACGGATGAGACCATCAATCAACCTACGATATAGATCTTTGTTATTAACTTGCTTGCTAATCCTCGCCATGGGTGCGGTTGCGCCGGCGTGGGGGCAGTATACGATTATTCCCAGTACACAAGCGAAGGTCACTGAACGTGTGGATACGGTGTATGTAAAAGATGGGGTGGCGAGGGAGTTGTTTGTGCCGGAGTTGAGGAATAATGATGGGTGTGATGTCGATCAACGTTATCGATGGTATGTACGTTGGTATTTGAAAAATGGAGAGAATGTAAGTTCTTCACTAACCTCAACATCGGTTACGGTTACCAACGAGAAACTCGTGAAAGGAGGTACTGCAAAAGAAGGAGTTCATAGTGCTTCATTAAAATTAACATCTGATGGTAAATCGTTATTTTGGTATAATGGTTTTTACTCTGATTTTACCTCCACCGCAACAGGAGCATCTACGGTTTCATACTTATCATCTAGTGTGAAAGATGGTGACATTGTTGTATGTGATGTTAGTTTAAATACGGTGAATGTCTCAGGATCTACGATTACAGAACCTGTGATTTCCATGCGTTACAAATTTATCATTCGGCGTGCAGAAAATATAGCTGAGCGAATAGCGGCAATGAGTGACTCTCCTTTTATTGAGGAAAATATATGGACTAGTGAGGGTGATGAGAATATTAACGTACAATTGGGAATGACTGCTAATAATTATGCGTGGTATAAAGATGGAACTACTCAAATTGTGGTAGGAGACTCTTATCAATATCAGATAAATGGAGGACCGTCTCAGAATCTGAAATCTTGGGAGCAGATAATAGATTCTTTAAAGATTACGAATGAAACGACATTGCAAATTTGGGCTATTAATGGTGTGGATAGAAGCCCTTTGCTTTATAAGTATACACTTGCTCCAATCAGTGGTTCAGGCTTTATGCTGGAAGATAGCATGTTGGTACAGCAACAAGAGAATCGGCTGGATATGAGGAGGGAACCGGATAAGCATAAGGATGTATATGAGATGATTGGTTATATTAATTTCGATAGGAATGATTCGATAACCCTTAGCGAATTAGATGCTGATAAATCAAGGAATATCGTATCCTGTAGTTTCGCTAAAGATGCATCTGATAAAGGCAATTGGTTGGATCCGGAAGTTACGGGTTATGCGCCGTATAATTATAATACACAATATGAGCCATACTCTCGTATACAAACGCTGCAGAACCAATATGGATTGTTCCGTACGGCCAATTTGAAAAATTATTCTAGAGAGAAGCAAGTGTTTGGTAATACAGGAAAGTCTTATTATTGGTTTGTAGCCAAAAAATATACTGATAACAAGATCGAAAACTCGCCAGAAATATATGACCGGACTTATTATAATACGGATAAAAAATCATTAGGGTATTTCTTTTATGTGGATGCAGCCAATCTTCCCGGAAGATTGGTGAAGATTAAATTGGATGGTACAATGTGCGCTCATACGGGTATCCTAGTAAACTTTTGGGTAAATGATATGACAACAAGAGCGAATGAGACTCATTCAGGTTCAAGAGGCGGTAAGCCTCTTCCTCCCAATATCAATATGAATTTCATTGGACGGGATAGCCAAGGTAATGATGTTGTCTTGCACCGTTTCACTTCGGGAGATGCGTTGACGAACTATTCGAAGAAGGATCCCTATAATGTTCCGGCTAATCTTACTTCAGATAGACAGCCTCATTCGTATGAGACCAATGAATACATCGGCAAATGGCAGCAGTTGGCCTATTCTTTCAGCTTATCAGAGAATTTGAGTAACTATAAAGAATTCTACTTAGAGGTACAAAACAACACCATTCATGCGAATGGTTCCGATTACGCCATCGATGGTCTGCGTGTCTACCGTACCAAGCCGCAGATCGATGTAAAGCGAGTGGACGCTTGCTCTTCCGCCCAGCTGACTGTTTCTACAGATTATGATCTTTTGTTGAGAAATATGGGATGGAGCCTTAATCCGGATGTATTGGCAGGATTGAATATGGGGAACAATATTACTGAAGAGTCTAAACATCTGTGGAAATATCGTTATGGGCTATTAGGTAATGACGCTAAAGCAAACGTTCAAGATAATTATGTGGGAAATGTTTATTTCGGCTTTGCTAAGGATATGCAGAATTCGGTATCTAGTGACAGAGACGCTTGGATTACATTGAATAGAGACCTATTAGAGTATGATAACGTAAGTTATAATAGTCGTAGTAAGTTATATCGTATAGTGGTACCTACAACTGAGAAGGCACGAGAGGACAGGTTTAACGGTATAACAGATCCTGATAAGGCGAAGGCATTGCAAATAGAATGGAATTTACGGCTGATCAATAATTTCTATTATGATGCGAAGGAGAAAAATATTTGGGATGCTGAAATTAGAGAAAATGCGTTACAACGATCGGCTGGAGAAGGATTTCTTACCAAAGAAGACTATTTAAACTATCTGGAAGCGGGTTTGGAAAGACATAGTAGCTCCTATACCGATTATGTGATCACGATCAGTCCCGATAAAGTGAATGGGATCATGGAGGGAGTTGGCGGTTTAGATGAGTCATACGAGCAATTGGTACGGGCCGTTTGTTCTGTATTGGGTATGACCCGCCTGCGTGTACCATGGTGGGAGGTGGAAAACGGAAAGCTGACCGGAAAAGTTGACTTGAGTGTAATCGATGTGAATAAGACGGATCTGAAATATAAAGGTGAACGAAACTTCGCGACAGAGGAGGCTGCCGCCACGGGCGAGTATGACGTAGTGATCTTTAGCGCACGGACAACAACCGATACAAGTGAGAAAATTGACTTCCCGAATGCCTCGGTTGATTTTAAGGATCCATGTGTATTGTCATCCCCATTCACCGTACTTCCCTCCTTTACGGTCGTGGCACATACCCAAAGTGGTCTGCCGGAAGGTACGATCGCTTGTGAGGGACGGATCAGCGCAATTGATGAGGCAACCGTGTGGGTCGAAAAACTTGATGAGGCTAACAATCCAACCGGAGAAATGTCTGAGTATAAGAAAACAGATCCTTTTTCTTCATATAAATATACATTCGACTGGTTCTTAGGAGACTCTTTGGAACTCGAAGAGTTTTATAATACGTATAAGGTATCTTTAGTGGATATATTAAAAGAGTATAGGAGCTCCTTGTCTAGAGATAAAGCCATGGACGCTTTCCTTGCAAATGATTTGATTAATTATTGCAAAAGGGAGAGTGAGTATAACGATGAGAAATTAATAGCTGAGTTGCATACATTGCTTTTTGGTGACATAGACACAGAACCGAAATTGGTGATTGGCGGGTTATATGGAAAAGCGGAGTTCCGTTGGGTTGAATGGGTGGTAGTGATTCCTTATATGCCATCGAATATTAGCGAGGGGGATAAACGTGAATGGCTTTTCTGTGATCAGCCACAAGTACGACGACTTGAAGCTGCTCCCGCACCGAAACTACTGGTTGGTTTCCCGGATGTGGTGTATCCGGAAGGAATGGAGTATTATCCCAATGTCCCTTTACGTATCGGCTTGCCGAATATCATGGAGAGAGGGATAACCAATATCCCTATTCAAAGCAAAGGCCTTACGATGGGTATGCAAACATCCAATCAATTAGGTTTGCCTAGCGGCAACGCTACCACTATCTTCTTACGGCAAGGGCAGACTTATACAGAGGTGGGTAATTTAACAAGGTTGTCTGCGAAACCCCAAAGTAAAAATGATACAACTGGTGAAATTGACAATGGCGGTGGATCATTCTCCATGACTTTTAATGATAATGCCTATCAACAATTCAATGAAGGCCAGACTTACGCCCTCTATATCCCCTTCGGTGAATATAGTGGTGAGAATTTCGTGGAAGGTTCTTGCGAGGGATACGTTACCTTGCTTATCAAGATCGTACCGGAGTATCTGACTTGGAAGGGTACAAGCGCAGGTGAGGATGCTGAGGCATGGTATAATGACGCAAACTGGAAGCAGTCCACGAAAGGGGAATTGTATATAGATCAAACGGGAGCAAGCGATGAGGATGCCAATGGTAACGATGATGTGACCGCCGCCTTCGCCCCGCTTCATTTCACCCGTATCACGATCCCGGAAGGGCAGACGCTGGAATTGGAAGACTTGAAGACGGAACAGCATTTGCTACGGATTCCCGAAGAGAACTCATCAAAGGCTACCGAGTATATCCAATATGATATGGCGGTAGACAAGGAGGGAAATAATACGATCGTAACCCCGTACTATATAAATAAGGTAAAGGCCATCTATTTCAAACCCGAGGCGCAGTTACGCCGTCAGCAACTCCTGACGTACGACACCGCCCGTGTGGAATTCGAAATGACACCTAACGCAAAATATTGGATGGCATCGCCCCTGCAAAGCGTATTCGCCGGCGATATGTACACCGTGAAGAACACGGGCCAACAGAATACCTATGCTTTCGCCGATATCACCTACAGTACGGCCAACAACGACCGTCAAGCCCCTGCCTTCTACCAGAAAGCCTGGGACAAGGCGATCACGATGTACGTGCCGAAGAGTGAGGTAGATCCGGTAGATCCGAATCCTAGTACGGTTCCCGGTCCAATTTATCCGGAAGGTGGTTTAACCCCCAAGATTTACGAGGTAGTCCAATCCAACTGGAGCCGTGAATACAACGATGTGAACGTCCCCTACGCTTTTGGAAAGGGATTCTATGCCAGCGTTGAGGCGAAGAATGCGACCGGCTTGGGCGAGAAAGTATTGGTACGCTTACCGAAAGCGGATACGGAGTACAAATACGAACCCTTGACAAAAACTGCTCCAACTCTCGCCAATCGGACTAATTCCGGCAAGTTAGCAGACAAGGAGAGAATCGAGGTCGTGCTGGCAGATAGTGATGAAAAGGATAGCTGGTGGAATGGTGAAACCGTTATCGCCGATGGCGACGGCACACACTTCCTGCTAGGTAATCCTTATATGTATCCGTTGGATATCGCAAAGTTCCTGAAGGCAAATAATTCTGTCTTGGCCGAGAAGTATTGGACATTGGATACAAATGGAGAGGGGCTTGTTGTCGGTACGCCTGATGTGGCATGGAAAAATGGAGATATTACTGATGCTGCTTCCGGAGCCGTTATCGCCCCCATGCAGGCCTTCTTTGTAGAGCTGAAAGATGCGGCTCAAACGAAAGCGGAAGGTACGGTAACCGGTGCCGATCTGAAGGTCGTTCGTTTCGATCCCTCCATGATGCAAGGAGAGCCGGAGAAGGTCTCTTCTTCCTTGCGTACCGCTACGGCCAAAAATCCGGTCTTGAAGCTGACAGCGGAGCGGGATGCATATCGTAGCACGGCCTTGCTGACGCGGCAGGATGATGCCACGAACAACTATGAGGCAGATAAGGATGCCGTAATCTTGCTGGATACGGAACTGGAGGAGATCCCGCAGGTGTACACCATCGCCGGGACTCGTGCCGTGGGCGTGAACGTGGCACGACGGGTCGACCAGATACCTCTTGGCGTATATGCCGGCGAGGGTAAGGGCGAGGTTACACTGACGATAGAGGGTATCGGCGATTGGGCGGAGACGCTTTACCTGTACGATGCCGTGACCCGTAAAAGTACGGAGCTGTCGGGCGATACCTACACCCTGCGTCTGGACGGCAGCAGCCATGGACGTTACTTCCTAAGTGCGGGCTCGCCTACTGGTAATGAGGGGGTAGGCGATGCGGAATCTATTTCTGTTTATTCCGCCGCATCGGGTAAGGTAGTGGTCAGCGCTAGCGAGGCGTTGAAGCGGATACAGGTGTTTACGCCGATGGGTCGTTTGGTACGTACCTTATATCCCGCTCGCCCGACTTATACGTTCGCTCTCCCGGCAGGCATCTACATCATTCGTGCGGAGATCGCCCACGACCAAAAGACGGTGAAACTACGGGTATTATAAATAAACCCGTTATAATAGACAAGGGGGTGCAGTTCTAAGTGAACCGCACCCCCTTGTTGTTAGTTCGTTTCTACCACTCCATCCTTGATATGGATCACCCGATCCGTGTTTGTAGCCAGTTGTTCGTCATGCGTCACGATGACGAACGTCTGGTTCATCTGGTCCCTCAATTCGAAAAAGAGGGCGTGCAACTCTTCCTTGTTCTTGGTATCGAGACTTCCGGAAGGTTCGTCGGCGAGGATAACCGCCGGGTTATTGATAAGCGCACGGGCTACCGCTACCCGTTGCTTTTCTCCGCCGGATAGCTCGGCGGGCTTGTGTGCCATACGATCGGAGAGTTTCAAGAAGTCCAGCATCTCTTTCGCCCGCTTCTCGGCTATGGCCGATTTCTCCTTGGCGATCAGGGCTGGGATCATCACGTTTTCCAAGGCCGTGAACTCCGGCAGTAATTGATGGAACTGGAAGACGAAGCCGATATTCCGGTTGCGGAAAGCCGCCAACTCCTTATCGCCCAATCGTCTTGTCTCCGTGCCATTGATAACCAGCCGTCCGCTATCCGGTGCGTCGAGCGTGCCGATGATTTGCAACAGGGTTGTCTTACCCGCCCCACTGGGGCCTACGATGGCGACAACCTCGCCCTTGTTTATCGTGAGGTCGATGCCTTTCAATACTTGTAAGGCTCCGAAACTTTTCGTTATTCCTTCGGTTTGTATCATATCAAGTTTCTTAGAACGTGCGAGGCAAGGAAACAACCGAACGTTGCCGGCATATAAGAGACCGTTCCCGTGGTCGTACGTTTACATGTTTCGTTTTCAACTTCGATCACGGCGTCCGGATCGGCGAACTCGGTGGAAAATACGACGGGAATCCCCTTGCTTACGCCTAGAGGACGCAACCGTTTCCGCACCGCTTTCGCGAGGGCGCAATTGATTGTCTTGGAGATATCCGCAATCCGTACCAAGGACGGGTCTACCTTAGCGCCCGCCCCCATGGAGGACACGATGGGGATCTTATGGATATATGCTTGGTACATCAGGTATACCTTGGGACTTAGGGAATCGATGGCATCTACCACGAAATCGAGAGGGGCCGATAGGAGTACCTCCTCCGTCCGCTCGTCTCGCAGGAATTCATTTAGGACGGTTAGTTGCAACTGGGGATTGATATCGAGCAAACGCTTGGCTACGACCTCGGCTTTCGGCATCCCTAGGGTGGAATGAAGGGCGGGCAATTGGCGGTTGATATTACTCTCGTTTACCGTATCGGCGTCTATGATTGTCATCTTTCCTATTCCGGCCCGGCAAATCTGCTCGGCGGCATAAGCTCCCACACCTCCCAGTCCAACTACCAATACATGACTACGGGATAAGCGCTCCATACGCTCCGCTCCGAACAAAAGTTCTGTCCGTGTATTCCAATTGTAACTCATATATCTATTTTTGAGCACAAAAGTAATCAATTGTTCCGGTTCCTCCAATACTTGCTTTTTATCCGAAAGCTTTGTCTTATTACTGCACGGGCGTTGCAGCGTTACTGTATGGGCGTTGCAGTATTACTGCATCAGCCTTGCAGTACCACTGCAACCCGGGTTGCAGTGGGTGGATTGCGTCAGATGGGTTGAATATGAAAGACCGATCCTCCGTCGGAGGCCAGCGGAAGGGTGATTTTATCCCTGTTGGTGATCTCCTTAACCTCTTTTACGAGTTTGTTCGAGTCTATATTCGTATCTTCAGCATCTTTATAGATCGTTATCTTATATTTCTTGTCCTTATCCAAGAACTTGAGGTCTACATCGATACTGCGTGCTTGGCTGTTATTGATCGTACCGACAAACCAATCCTCTCCCTTTTTGCGGGCGATCGTTACGTATTCATTGACGGAAGCGTTCGGAACGACTGTTTGGTCCCAAGTCGTAGGCACGGCTTTCAGGAACTCGAATCCCGGTTGTCCCTCGTAAGCCTCCGGCGTATCGCAAATCATGCCGAGATAGCTCTCTAATACCACGTACATCGCTAACATATGGCAGCGGGTACTCATTACGTAAGGGTTACGCTCTTGATTCTTGAACTTATCTCTCGGCAAAGAGCGGAAACCTCCTAAATGATAATCAGTCGCTCCCGCTAACAAACGGGTAAAAGGCATATGGATGTCATGATCCGCGTCGGTATCCTTATCCCATTTGCAATGCTCGTAATTAAGCGTACCCTCGCGGGTGAACTCGTTGGGATAGGTACGGTTTAATCCAGACGGCTTGCAAGCTCCGTGGAATTGCACGAATAGATGATGCTTGGCCGCCTTCGCCAAGAACTCTTCTTGGATGCGGATCATCTCTTGATCGTCTCGATCCATGAAATCGATCATCATGCCGGCGATTCCCCATTTCTCGAATTGGGCGAAAGCCTCGTCTATCTTCGCGTACAGAGGTTTCCAGTTGGTCCATAAATGGATACGTACGCCTTGGCTCTTGGCGTAATCGCAAATCTCCTGCATATTGAGGCTCGGAACGACTTTCAAGATGTCCGCTTTCGGGCCCGGAGAACCGAATCCGGCTCCATCCTCGTCATACCAAGCTTGCTCGGCGTTCCCGTAGATCGAGTGATAATCCAATCCGTTACGGGCTACGAAATCAATGTAATATTTATTCGTGGGGAAATTGTTTCCGCCAAGGAAAGTCGTATCCGGAACGACATTTCCGTTCCACCACGTAAAAGTAGTCTTACCCGGCTTAATCCAAGACGTATCCTCTATCTTACAAGGCTCATTGAGATTCGTAAGGATATTGGACGCTATCAAGGAACCGATTTGATCGCTGATCATCAAGACCCGCCAAGGGGATTGATGGGGTAGGGATGCCTCTACCTTGATACGCTCTTGTCCCAGTTTAGGTGATAGTTTCCCGAGAAGAGCCCCGTTTTCTTTCCATAGGTACATACCGGCGTAATCACGAACCGCCGCCTCGGTAATCGCCATATAAACATGGTTCGGGAAAGAGAACAGGGCGGGCATATCCATCAATCGTTTATTATCCATGTCGGCATAATTCGTGACCGTATATTTACCTTCGTGGGAACTTTGGTAGTTGGGGAGGAATAAAGTGGTTACGCTCGGGTTACCTTGTAGGTTGAAGCTGGTTCCCTCGTCATACATGATATACGAATCCCATCCTTTTTGCTTCGGAAACTCATAGCGGAAGGCGATACCGTCATCGAAAGCCCTTACGACCAGATTAATCTTGCGAAAAGGCTGAACGGTTTCCTCTAGCGGGATGATTACCTCTTTGGAAAGGCTATGTATATGTTTCGCCTTACCGACGATCAATTCGTAGGTCTCTTCCTTCGTGCTGAACACGGGTTTGTTGATCTTTACATTTTCCCCGAACGCCCCATTATCGAAAGTCAACGTTAGCGGAGAGTCTTGGATCAGGGTTTGTTTATTAAACGCTACGCTGTATACCGGGCTATTCTTATCCAAAACCAAGGAGAACTTGATCTTTCCGTTTGGAGAAGACAACCGTACGCTTTTATTTGCGTATAAAGAGTGAGCGCAAAGTATAAAAAATGCCAGAATGAGGTAGATTGATTCTTTTTTCATGGATGATAATTTTAATAGCCCAAAGATATACATATTTATTTTGTACTCAAATGGAAAGTCACTAGCAAAGCCTTATGGTCTGTTGGCCATGTGCCTACAGGAGCGATAAAAGAGTCTTGGCTGTCGGGATCCTTCTCTGTGCGTTTGCCATAGACCACGGAGCCTTCCGGCCCCACTATTGTCGCTCCTTTCAGAGAGATTGACTCGTCAGGTGAATAGTAAATGAAGTCTATTCTGTCTCTGTCATCCGCCTTTGGTGCCCAAGCCAGTTTGCTTACCTCCACGTGTGGGTTATTTGCTGGATAGGTAAAGCCCGGATGAGTCACAGGATTAGGATAGACCTCGCGAAAGGCGTCTTTATAGCCTGCCTCTTGAAGCATCAGCGAGCAATCCCAATTAACTACCGTGCCGCAATGGTCGCGCATATTCTTCGTGTCTACTTGCCAGTCAAGATGTGAAGGCTCGTTAAAGTCGCCTCCGATAATTACAAGGCAACCGTTGTCACGCTCTTTCTTCGCATCGTTGATTATGGTTTGTACCTCCTCATCCCTTTGCGAAGCTCTGCCTTGTTTAAGGATCGAATCAATGTCCGTCACAGGTTGTTCCATTTCTTCCCAAGTGCTACCGTTATAACCACGCGGTAAGTAACATGAATATTCGGTGTAGTCGAGATGCGCTGAGTATAGAGCGATCTTCTTACCGTCTATGTTTATGTTAGCTTTTATAACAGAGCCGTGGTCGTTCTTTATCGGGAAGACCACCTCTTGCGATTGAATCTGGTACTTGGAAATGATACCTGTGCTTACGCTCTCGTTACCATAGTACTTAGCTCCACGTTTCTCCAGTTCCTCGCAAAGGTACTTTATGAAGCATACATCATTGTAGTTGCGTACTTCACTGAAAGTAACAAGATCTGGATTGACCGCAAGTATGTTATCAACGATACCCTGAAAGCCATTCTCGACAGGTGTTGCCTCGTTCCAGATATTGAACTGTAAGACTTTTAGCTCTTTACCTGATTGGCAGGCGGTCATAAGAACCGCCGCCATCAGCAAATATAATAGATGTCTTTTCATGCCTTGTTCACTTCAATAACCACATTACCTCGTTAGGGGTATCAGCTCCACCGAATTGTCTAGCCAATGCCTCTTCGATATTCTCACGATTACGGGAGTATTCATCGTCAGGATACATCCAACGAAGTGGCAACTGGGTCTTGACCTCGTTCATGTTAGTCTCCGGATCGATAGGAATACGTGGGAAACCTGTACGGCGGTAGTCGAAGTAGTTGGTATAGCCAAGTTGAGCGAAAGAACCAAGCATCTTCTGATTCATGATCTGCTCCAATCCGTTAGTTGGATTGAACTTTGCCTTACCTGCCAGATAGTCGTTGATGTAAGCGTCATCGATTACTACGCCATGATTGTAAGCCTCCGGCGTGTTCTCTGCCGTAAACTTCATGGTGGCTCTTACGCCATTTTCATAGTGTTCCTTCGCTGAGGCAGGAGTTTTCCAGCCGCGAAGGGCCGCTTCCGCAAGGATGAACTGAATCTCGGAGTAGGCTATAAACTTAACCGGTTCGCCTTGTGGCACACGGTGATAGCGAGCGTTGAGCAATGAGTGCAAGCCCTCGGTGAACTCAGCCTGTACCGCTCCGAAGTCTAATAGCGGGTTAACACCGCTGTAAGCCTCATAAGAATCAGGAGCCAAGGCAGACTTGGAAGGAGCCGGCTCACAGTAGTAAAACAAACGGCGGTCGTTCAAGTCCTTCAACATATCAACCAAGAACGATGACATAACAGGATATGTCCAGAAGTTCTGTATCTCGTAGTAGAACGGATACCACTGTGCGCTCTTCGCCGCGTCGTACACACGTTGATAAGATTCGCCCTCATTGCGCATCAATGGCTCAGCTGCTACCTGCTCAAACAGGTTGCGAACATTGATACTTCCAACGGTAGCCTTCTTGCTCAGAGAATTCAACACGCGAAGCGTGAAGCTGTTAACGTTGCGTTTCCATAACTCCGGGTCACCGTTATAAACCGGATCACCCTTGAATGCCTCCGCGTTTCCAAATAGTGAAGAAGCCTCACGAAGCTCGTTAAGTATCTCTACGAATACCTCTTCCTGAGTGTTATACTTAGGTGAAAGGATACCCTCGCTTTCTCCCTTTCCGGCCTCTGAACATGGGATGTCTCCCATAGTCATTGTCATATCATACAAAGCGTATGAACGGATGAACTTCTCAAGAGCCCGATAACTGTTCTTTTGTCCTTCAGACATATCCTCGTTAGCTTCAGCTAGAGCGACCATCTTGCCTGCGTCTGTCAGATAAGCGTACTGGCTAAAGCTTCCGCGCTCAAACTTGTTGTACAAATACCACTCGATATGCTCGGTACAAGAGGACGTCTTCATGATCCAAGAAGGACGGAAGAAGTACTTATTGTCCTCTGGCTTGGTAGTATTTAATATAAGATTAGTCGCCAAGAAATCGGGTACAACTGTTGTTGCCGCATCCGGGTTTGTATTGACCTCCTCGAAGTCACCGCATGAGACCAACATGGCAGACATCATAATTGTTGATAATATCTTTCTCATAATCGTTCTTTCCTTATTACAGAGTTAAATTTACATTAAAGCCAATGTATCTTGGAGTTGGGGTGTTCAAGTTTTCCTTGTTACGGTCTGGGTCGGAGTACTTGAAGTCCTTAGTCCACATAAACAAGTTGTTAGCAACAACTCCCACTTTGACATTTTTCATCAATATCTTCTGAGCTACAGTTGAAGGCAATGTATAGTTCAATGCCACCTCTCTTAACTTGATGAATGAACCGTCAAGGATGTTCTGCTTTGCGTTGTGATCCCATGGGTTCTCGTTGTATGCTTGGGTGTAGCTCTGATAGGATGTGGGAACATCATTCGGAGCAAACTCACGAGTATCCTCTAGCACTTTGCCGAACGGGTCATAAGTAACAGAACCGCTAACAACCTTGACACCTTGACCAATGTAATTCTGTTTACCTTCTACTACCTCGGCATAACGCCACTGGTTATCGCTGTCTGGGTGCGCACCGGAGTGCCACATGGCTTGCTCTGTCCAAGAGAACATATGTCCACCGATACGTCCGTCCAAAGAGATAGATAAATCGAAGTTCTTATACTTAAAATTATTTACCCATCCAAGGAGGCACTTAGGGTCTTTATAACCTAGTATGGACTCATGCTTATTCTTCACCGGCAAACCTGCTTGGTGAACGATATTACCATTATTGTCACGTTCCCAGTCTGTGAAGAAGTACTTATCGTAACGTTCACCTACACCAATACGTGGGTCTTTAGAGCTATAAGTAGGATCTAGTTTATTGTAATACCAGTGCCAATAAGAGATATTGAATGAGCTGTTCCACTCGAAGTTTTTATTTACGATAGGCTTACCGGAGATTGTCCACTCCATACCTTTTTGCTTAAGCTCCTCTCCTGTATTGGTGATGATAAGCTTAGCCCCTGAAGCCTCTGAGATTTTAGCCTCAATCAAGCGATCTGAACGCAAGCGAGTGAAGTATGTGTAGTCAATGCTCAATCTGTTATTGAAGAAACGGAAATCAGTACCAAACTCCCAAGAAGTCTCAGTCTCTGGCTTAACATTAGGGTCACGAAGCTTGGTTGGATATGATGCTGTTGACAATCCATTCCAAACATCAGTCTTTACATCAAAGATGTTATTAATCTCGTAAACGTCAAGATCCTTTTTTGCGACTGTCCATGATCCGCGAAGCTTCCAAAAGTCAAGGAATGACTCAAAAGGATTATAGAAAGAAGTGGGGATTATACTGGTTGAAACAGATGGATAGAAATAGGATCTTGAATCAGAAGGAAGTGTAGATGACCAGTCGTTACGTCCTGTTACATCAACATATACTCCGTTCTTCCAAGAAAGACCAATTTTTCCGTATACACTATACAATGCTTTCTCTTTAATCCACTTGTCAACACTTGGACGCTCAACAGATGCGTTCAATGAGTAGAAACCGGGTACAGACAAACCTCCGCGTGTCTCACCACTCATAAATGTGTCCTTATACCAATAAGAAGAAAGACCTGCGATCGCATCGATACCAAAGTCCTTCCATGTCCAATTTCCATTGACAATCAAATCGTTGTTGAAGCTGGATCCTAACTTATCGCTGTGGTAATAGTAACCACGCTTGTAACCACTATCACCGACAGGGCGGCGCCAGTTATTATCTTGGCTATAGTTGTCGAAACCAGAACGCAACGTGACGTTAAGGTTTTTCATGATCTCATAGTTTAGATTAGCGCTGGCTGTAAATTTGTTGTTATCACGCTCATCAATACATTCGTTCATGATATACCAGGGATTGTCATACCATGCGCTGAAGCCCCAGTTCTGTTGTTGGTCTTTTACCTTCCAATAGTTCTTGAAGTCACGGATATCATACTCTGTACCACCCCAGATAAGCATATTATAGAAAATGTTACCACCACCGTAGTCTGCCTTTGGCATGTTAGGAGCATAGTCTTTCTTATAAGACATACTAGCGTCTAGCTTAAACTTGTTGTAGGTGATGTTACCACCTGCGTTGATGATATACTTATCAAGTGAAGAGTTTGGATATTGACCATTCTGATGTACCTGAGTTGCTGATACACGGAAACCTCCTAGCTCGCCTGATTGAGAGATATTGATGTTGGTATTCGTTACCAATGTTGGGCGGATAAAGTTCTTGATGTTATCCTTACCTTTTGAAATAAGTGGCATAACCTTATATTCCATTGAGATTGGATCCCACTGTTCCACCTCATGACCATCCATGTAATCACCCCAAACATAACCACTATTGTACTCCATACGACCGTAGTTACCTGTGCTGTATGAAGCTTGCGCTTCCGGCATACGTAAGAAGCCTGCGCTAAACATGGTACTGTTTGATACATTTACTGTCAATGACCCCGGCTTGCCGCTCTTCTTTGTTGTTACCATGATGGCGCCTGCACGTCCACGGACACCATACAAGGCAGATGCTGTCGCACCTTTTAATACGTCGATGCTCTCAATGTCATCTGCGCTTATATCGCTTAATGACATGTTACCGTAAGCGACACCATCAATCACCAACAATGGGTTCTCACCTCTCAACTTAAGCTCTGGTGCCTCTGACAACTCGGAACTATTATTGATCTGCAAACCTGCGACCTTACCAGTAAGGCTGGACGCGACATCTGTTGTCTTTACTGCTGTAAGTTCCTCGCCTCCGACCTTCTGAACGGAGTAACCAAGAGCTTTCTCCTCACGTTTGATACCCAATGCCGTGACAACGACCTCATCAAGTTTTTGTGTGTCTTCCAACAGCTTGATGTTGTAAGTACTGTTGCTGTTAATCGCAATCTCTTTCTGAACGTATCCAATATAAGATACGACCAATGTTGATTTCTCCGGTACTTCCAATACGAAGTCACCGTCTAGTCCTGTGATAGTACCGTTTGTTGTGCCTTTTACCACAACATTTACACCAATAATCGGCTCACCGTTTTGATCGGTAATCACACCCGAAATCTTTTTTACTGACTGCTGAACTGAAGGTGTACTCGCTAGAGTATGCACATCTACTGGCAAAGCTGCTCCAACGTTACTCTCGGCAAAGGCACTGCCCGTGCCAAGCGAGCCCATCAGAAGCATGGTCGCAAGTCTAGTTCTCCATGATAGAGCGTCACGGTACTTGAGAAATTCCGTTTCTTTCATGTTTAATTAGAGTTTTATTGTTAAACTGTTATTGTTGATTATTTTTCTTAATCTAATCGTCTTAGAACAAGAGGGATAATAAGTATTGTTCTTTTATTAGGGATCTACTTGGAACTGCTATTTACTTGTTTCAATAATTCCTTAAGACTGACGGTCTCATTCTTGACTAATGGTTTCGCCCAATAGGAAATACTCAAGATATAACCTAGCGTAATAAACAAGAAGAACATCGAATAACGCAACCCGATCAAGTCGCCAAGTCCACCAATGATGAATGGTATCAACGCCCCTCCGAAAATACCCGTACATAAAATACCGGAAAACGCCCCATGATGCTTATCCACGGAGTTGAGGGCTAAGGCGAATATCACCGAGAACATGATCGAGATCGAGAAGCCGCAACAAGCGAAAGCGATAATCGCTACTTGCGTAGGACCGAAGAGCGCTATCGCTAAATTAAGGATCGCTATCATCGAGAAAATACGTAACATCAGCTTTGAGTCGATTAACTTAACGATCACCAATCCCAACAAGCAGCCGATGGACATCAATCCCCAGAACCAAGCAACCGTGGTAGCCCCGGCTCCTTCCGGGCTGACCCCATGATACATATTCAAGAAAAGGCTCATCCAATTCGCCAATCCTTGCTCGGTTCCCACATAAGCGATAATCCCTAAGAAATAGAATATAACTTGTTTTTGCCTGAGCAATTCCTTATAATTCTGTACCGTTCCCGCCTTCTCATCTTCCTTTAATTCTACTTTCGGGAATTTGACATAAGAGATAACCACTAACATGATGACAAAAACAATCGTAAAGATAAAATAGAGCGAGCTCCAAGGTAAGCTCTCCGGCGTTATCCCTTTGAGGAAACGGATGAAGAAGTCGTTTGCCGAATCCTCACCGGTTAATTTCCGCATAAGTCCGGCCAAGACGAACGGGCTCATGAAAGAAGCGGCCCCGAATACGATCTGGGCCAATACCTGATTAAAGGCATATTTTTTCTCTCCACCCGCCTCACGCATCAAAGGCAATATGATCACCTGTAGCATCGCCATGCCCAGACCGATAGCGAAAAGGGAAGTTAATACGATAGGGTAGGTCGGGAATATGACGAAAAGCCCCGCACCCAAAAACGCCAGACTGAAAGCGATCAATAAGGAAATCTTTCCCCCGAAACGCTCGATGATCATTCCTGCCGGGATCGACATGATGCCATATGCCAAGAAAAACGAGAACGGTAAGAAAGCGGCCAATGTCAAGCTCAGCCCAAAACTATCGATAATCATCGGTAGCATAGGGCCTAATATATTGGTAACAAAAGAAATGACAAACCAAATACACAAGATGAGGAGTACGATCCAATTATTCTTATTCATGATAGATAGATTCAATGATTAAACACCAATGCCGCCGCCCCGAGGCATCCGGCCTTATTTCCTAATCGGGCAAGCTCGATAGTCGTGAAGTACGAGGTTTCCTTCATCACGTATTTCCCGACCTGCTCCCGTATATTGTCAATGTAGAAATCTCCGGATTCCGAAATGCCTCCGCCGATAATCACCTTTTGCGGAGCGAAAATGTTGATAAGGCTCGCTACGCCTAGGGACAGATTCCGGAAATGATCCTCCATAGCGAGTACGGCCTCTTTCTCCTGAGCTTTATAGCGCTCTACTATATATTTTCCATCGATACGGGAAGGTATCTCCCGTCCGTTCTTCTCCAATAATTGCCGATATAAGGTGATCAACGCACTTACGGAAGCGTGTGCCTCTAGGCAACCGGACGCTCCGCAAGTACATTGATTCCCATTCAGACCATGAATAATTAAGTGCCCAAGTTCGGTGCCCCGGTTCCGGTAGCCGCCATAAAGCCGGCCGTTCAAGAACAAGGCGCCCCCTATGCCGGTACCCACCGTCAGGAAAACGATATCGGAGAGACCTTTAGCCGCCCCATATATCACCTCGCCCAACCCCATAAGGTTTGCGTCGTTGTCGATGAATACCGGTAGATTAAATTCCGCTAACGCAAGATCCAATTGTTGGTTATCTAGTTCAGGAAGATTATTGGCAAAGAGAACCACCCCATTATCTACTACGGAAGGTACACCTATGCCAATTCCGTAAATCCCCCAATCCCGGGAACGGGCGTAGTCTGTCATTTTCCGTACGATACTTTTTATGGTATCGGATAATGGGCGTGGATTCTCTTTTGATTGTGTGGTTTCCGACGATTCGTAAAGAATGTCGCCATTCTGGTTCACAAGAGTATATTTTATGCTTGTTCCTCCAATGTCTAATGCGATAGCGTATTTCATGATAATTGTAAAAGCTTAATTAGAACTATGCGCCGCTTCCCTGTCGATCAGGCAAATCACGTTCGGGTGCAGCCACAATAAGGAGGCCGGCAACTCCGTCGAGATCTTCTGTTCAAGGAAAGCTTGAGTAATCTCCCTTTTCTTTATCCCGTTGATAAGAAGGATAATCAGGCGTGACTGAAAGATGTTCGCCATGCCCAATGTCAGTCCGTATCCCGGTTTCTCCGTATCCCCGGCGATCATGGGATGTTGCAAGGATTTCTGGGACAGATGAGCCACATGGCAATTCGTATGTAAGGAAGGAGCCGGCTCGTTCAAGGCGATATGGCCGTTCATCCCGATTCCTAATATACAAATGTCGATAGGGCCTTTTTGATCCAGTATCTGTTGGATCCGCTCACATTCCGCCTCAGGGTTCTCCGGATCGCTTTGGAACGCTATATACCGGTCTTCCGGGATTTGAAGCGGACCTACGAAATAGTTCCGTAGATACGACTCGCACGTACCCGGGTGGTCCATCGGGATTCCTCCCCATTCATCAAGCTTTAGTACCGTGAATTGGGAGAATAATTCCGGTTGGCGACCGGCTTCCTCTACCAGCAACTCATACATCCGGGTAGGAGAGCCCCCAGTGGCGGCACAAAGCGTAAGTGCCTTGTGCTGCCCTAACTCTGAGGTAACAATCTCTTTTGCCTTAAGGCTTAATGCCTCATAAGATTGACAAATCTCTATTCTCATACGATTTTAGAGCTCTTTGATTCGGATATTGCGGAAGCAAACACCATAACCGTGGTCTTGCATACCGATGTAACCCGGTTGTTTTCCGCATTGTAGCATCAAGTCGTAAGCTTCCGGGCATTTCTCCGGACTCGTGCTGAACTTGCTGAACTTACTATGATCCACTAACGCACGCCATACCGGTGTACCGAACTGGAATTCCAGCACTTTCACGTCGTTCATGTAATGGATCACGCGTTGGTTATAGACAACGATTCTCGTCTTGTTCCAGTTTCCGTACGGTTTTACGGGTTGTGGATCCGGCATAATCATGTCATATACGGCACCGGCCTGACGGTTACCGTCGCAACCTTCCCATGCGTCCGGCATATTCTCGTTGTCGAGCAGCTGATACTCCGGGCTGGAGTAATAAATAGGTGTACCCTCGATTTCTTGCGCCGTGTAGAAGATACCGCTATTACCGGCCTTGTCGATCTTCCATTCGATCTCGAAAGCGAAATTCTTGAACTTCTTGTCGTAGATCAAGTCGCCGAAGCCCGTGTCTGCCTTATTGTCGCTACCTTTATAGGTGATCGCTCCGTCTTCAACCACCCAACCTTGGGGTACATCCTGACGGCAGTAGCCGCGCCATCCATTCAAGGTCTTGCCGTCGAACATGGTGATCCACTCGCCTCCCGTAGGGATACCGTCGCTATCGAGGGCTTGGGCTTGGGCGGTTTGCGTTCCGGCATCGTTGGTATTACCGCCGGAGGTACATGACAGGGCCGACGCGAATAAGGCTACGGCCATAATACTGCTATAAATCTTTTTCATCGCTATTATGAATGTTTGTTGTTTGTTAGAAACTTGTTAGATAATTATTAGGAATTTGTTAGGTTCCTGTTAGGTTACCGTTAGATTCCTGTTAGCTTTTATAACTTCAGGTCTTCCCATCCATCGCGATATTTCCGCTTGATGAATTGGTTGGCCTGCTCGAAGTTGGTGATACGCATATTCGCTCCGTCCCACAGGAAAGTCTTGTTTCTTCCCGGATAGATAAAGCCTTCGCGCTCTCCGTAGATCGAGTCGTTATGTTTTACTTGTTCCCGAATGTTATGGCTGCGTAAGATCAAGTTACCCATCAATACCGTCTCAGTCAACGGGCCGGCGTAACCTTCGAATGGTGATTCTACGTCCGCCTTGTCGTAACCTGCGATACAAGAGTCGATCCACGCCCAGTAATGACCGTTTGTGCCGCCTTCGATACGTTTATATTTGTGAGGAATGTTCACGTCCTTGTCGAACAAAGGTTTCTTATTCGCTTTTACACCCTTCGGCCAGAATCTTGGGTCAGAACCGCCCCAACCGCAAGAAGCCATACCTTTCATACCTACGAATACGGTCGCGCCTTCTACGTCCATCGGATCTAAGTCTCCCATCGTGCAGGTCATATCTGCGTCCGGATCGATCTCCTCGAAACGCTCCGGCATGATACCGCCGTCCATCCAATAAAGATTCAGGTCGCTTCCGTCTTTCTTCTTGAATTTATAACGGATTGAGCTGGCTACCGGGCAACTCTCGGGATAATAAGCCTCCTCGAAGATTCCGGAGTAAATATTGGTCGTACTGCAAGAAACCTCAGTCGGATAACCTAATTGAAGCAATTTGAATGGAGGTCCGATGATGTGGCAACCCATATCTCCAAGAGCACCTGTACCGAAACGCCACCAACCGCGCCAGTTGAACGGAACCAAATTATCCACATAGTCCACATACTCCGCTGTTCCTAACCATAAATCCCAATTCAAGCCTTTAGGAACAGGAGGTTTCTGGCTCGACCAAGGAATACCTTGCGGCCATACAGGACGGTTGGTCCAGCAATATACCTTCTGGATGTCACCTAACAGATCTGCCTCGAACCATTCACGAAGGGTACGCATACCGTCGCAAGAGTTACCTTGGTCACCCATCTGGGTTACGACCTTGTATTTCTTGGCGGCCTCGGTAAGGATACGTGCCTCGTAAATGTCATGTGCGATCGGTTTTTGCAGATATACGTGCTTACCCATGCGCATAGCTCCGAAAGCTTGGATGGCGTGGTTGTGATCCGGAGTGGAGATACATACTGCATCGAAGTTTTTGTGCTCCTTGTCGTACATCTCACGGAAGTCGTTGAAATACTTCGCCTTCGGGTATTTCTTACGAGCGTCGGCAGACTGACGGTCGTCTACGTCGCACAGACAGGTGATCGCCGCGTTTTTGTGCGGCGTATTCATCAAGCTACCCAAATCGGCGGCTCCCATACCGCCACAGCCTATTTTCGCGATATAAAGCTTATCGCTGGGAGCTACATGTCCTAGTCCCGCTACGGTAAAACTGGGCAGGATCGTAAGGGCGGCAGCGCCTGTGGCTGCCATTCCAAGGAATTCCCTTCTCGAGATTCCAGTCGGACTGGATTGTTTATTTACCTCTTTCATAAATTTGTTCATATTATGATTAATAATTGAATTGGGGTCTAAAGAATTGAGATTAAAAACAGACTGATATGATTAGAATGCCGGATATCCCGGGTTCTGAACCAAATTATTATTCTTCTGCCAAGCCTTGAACGGGATCGGGAAAAGCTTACGATATTCCGGAGTCTGTTTCGGCTTCATATATCTCGGTTTCAGATAAGTCCCGAAGCGGATCATATCTTGACGGCGGACAAATTCGAATGCCAACTCGTAACCACGCTCGTTATAGATATCGTCCAATGTTACGCTCGTGTAATTATGGTCGGAATTGCCGTAAGCCCTTTCCCGGATAGCGTTTACCAGACGAGTAGCTTCTCCGAGATCCCCGCCCATGCGAACCAAGGCTTCCGCTTTCATCAGGTATACATCCGCCAGACGGAAGATGGCGATATCGTTCTCCATATTGGTGTTTTGCATGCCTTTCTCATATACCCACTTATTGATACGTGCGCCGTCTTCTTGATGAACCTCGCCCCACGGGGTTAAGTTACCGTCCGCGTCGGTTTTCTCTGTTCCCGCTACTACATTTAAGTCGATCGTATGGATTAAGTCATGTCCTAGGGTCGTTTTCAAAACCTCTCCTGTGCTAGGGTCGATCATCGGGCCGATCAAGAACGAACCTTCGTAACGAGGATCTTCCGTATCAAATGTACGAACAAAATCCGGCTGGGCGTTGATACCGTTCCACATACCGCCGGTGAAACCTAATACATCGGGATCCAGATAATGTAATGTCCAAAGATGGATAGAGTTGCCCCACTCATCGGATGCCTTGTAGCAGATCGGGAGAATGATCTCTCGTGATACCTCGTTATGAACCTCGAAATTGGTTTTCCAATTCGGTTCGATGATATATTCGAGTTTCATGATCTCGTCGCATTGCTCCACAACACCTTTCCAGTTCGGTTCACCGATCCATTCCTCGGCGTTGAGGTACATCTTCGCCAATACCATGCGGGCTGCACCTTGCGTAAACTTACCGTAGCTGGCATCTGATACATCGGAGCGCAAGTTCGGGATGATCTCGGTTAATTCCTTAACCACATATTTATAAATGTCCGCACGGCTTGTGCTGGAGGGCAAGGAGGTATCCTCAAAATCTGTCACTAGTGGGGCGTTACCGAAGATATCTACGATTACATAATACCAGAAAGCGCGTAATCCTCTTAACTCGGACAAGTATTGAAGCTTAAGCTCATCGCTCATGGCTTCGCTTTTCTCTATAATATTATATACGGAGTTAACCGTAGTTAGGCCTCCCGTACAATAATCCCAGCAATTTTCTACAGAGTAAGAGTTCGGTTTCCAGCTATGCATACATTGTTCCATATACTGTCCACCGTCCCACCAGTCACCACCTACACGTGTCGGTGCCATCAAGATATCGGCTGTCATATCGGCCGCCCCCCAAGGACCGTCGTAGGCTAGCATATTTTTCAAAGATTGATATGCCGGAGCCATGATTGCGTTGATCTGCTTTTCCGTTGTCCCGAATTCGTCGGTAGGAAGTTTGTCGTATACGTTCTCGTCCAAATCCATGCAAGAGACAAGCGCTACCGGAGCGAGTACGGCACATATTATATTTTTGAATAATCTTTTCATGATCGTTACTGTTTATGTATTAGAAATTCAAGTTTAATCCAACAGAGAATGTGCGTGCCTTCGGATAAAATTCACGAGGTTCTACACCCGGGGTTAAACCGTCTCCTGAATCCATAGGGACTTCGGGATCAAGACCTTTATATTTCGTGATAACGAATAGGTTTTGTGCCGTGAAATAAACACGGATACCGTTCAAAGCTTTGATCTTATAACCTAAAGTCAAGTTGTCGAGACGCATAAAAGATCCTTTCTCTAAATAATAGTTGGAGAATCTAGGAGTTTCGCTTAACGTATAGGTCAATGGATCGTCCAGCGCATTCGTTCCCGGCAGGAATCCGGATTGAGCGTATGCCATGCGGGTCGCATTCAATATATCATTACCGATCGTTCCACGCAAGAAAAATGATAAGTCAAAATTCTTGTAACGGAAAGAGTTGGTGATACCGTAAGTCAATTTCGGCTGTGCGGAACCGATGTAGTCGTAATCCGCCGGATCGGAAATCTCGCCGTCGCCGTCTTTATCTACCAAGATATATCTACCGTTCTCGTCAATACCGTTACAAACCAAACCGTAGAATTGTCCGATAGGGCGTCCTTCTTCCAATACGTGCGTACCACTGGAGCTTCCACCCCGGATGAATACGTCACCTAATAAGATCTTATCCATCGTGAATACATCGTTGGATAAACGAGTTACCTCATTTTCATTGTGAGCCAAGTTCAAGGAAATGTTCCAGTCGAAATCCTTTGTGCGGATAGCGTCTGCGTTCAAACTCAGCTCGATACCCGTATTACGCATATCACCTACGTTTGCCATGATCTTATTATATAAATAAGGAGGGGTTGGTACCGGATAGGTATAAAGCATGTCAGAGGTCTTTTTGTTATACCATTCGATACGACCTCCTAGGCGGCTATCCAATACGGAGAAATCAAGTCCGATGTTCAACATCGCTGTTTGTTCCCATTTTAGGTCCGGATTGGCGTTCTGGCTGATCTTATAAGAAGGCAACCAAGAACCGGTATCATAATATACACCATCTGTGCCGTAAAGCTCGAGGGTTTTGTAGGGGTCCAATCCTGTTTGATTACCAGTGATACCATAACCGACACTTAACTTTAAGTCGTTAAGCCAGTTTACTTTTTGCATAAATGATTCTTGGGTGATATTCCAACCCACGGAAACGGAAGGGAAGGTACCCCATTTGTTATTCGTTCCAAATTTGGAAGAACCATCCCGGCGTACGGTAGCTGTCAACATATATTTCTCATTGAAGCTATAATTGGCTCTTGCGTATAAAGAGATCAGGCGACTTTGCCATTTCTCAGACTCCGCGTCTCCGGGGTTCAGGTTTTGTCCCGCGGCCAAATTGTTAGCGCCTAATAAATCAGTGACGAAACCACGGGTCTGTACGTGAGTCTCCTCATAGTTCTCCTCTTCCCAAGAATAACCGATCAAGGCATTGATCTTATGCTTATTGAACTCTGCCGAGTAATTGGCGGTCCATTCCATCAAATCCTTATCACGCAATCTCGACCAACGTTCGGCCTTACCGCCATCGTTGTAGCCGGCTTGAGACTCGATGCTACTGTATTTACTCTCATCTTCCGTGTTCCGGCTTTTAGCTAAAAGAACTTTAGCCTCTAAGCCATCGATAATCGTATAACCGACATCAGCGGTTCCATAGAAATTATTGATGCGGTTCTTATGTGTATTCTCTTTCTGGTTACGTACCGGGTTTCCTTGGTCGTATTCACGTGTGTCGAACCAAGATCCATCCTCTAGCTTAACCGGACGTACGGGAATCATATTGTAGGCAAGCAAGAAGTTTGTCGTATTTGTCGGTGCGTTATCCGTAACGGTAGCCACGCCGGTGATGCTTACTTTCAAACGATCCTCCAGCGCACGTTGGGAGAATTGGAAACGGGCGTTGTAACGGTTCATGGAGTTATCGCGTGCGATACCTTCACGTTGCATATAAGAAAGGGAACCTCTATAGTTATGGTGTGAACCACCTCCTGATAAAGACACGGCATGATCCTGTTGGAAACCGATTCTCGTGATCTCGTCGAACCAATCCGTGTTCGCTCCCATGTCAAAATCCTTACCATCCTTACCCGGGGTAGAGGAAGTATAGCTACGCCATTGGTCCGCCGTCAGCAGATTCGGCTTGTTGGCCAAGGTAGATACACCGAACGCTCCATTATAAGCGATGGTCGGTTTGCTGGCGTAACCTTTCTTCGTAGTGATAAGGATAACACCACCCGCTGAACGGGAACCATAGATAGCGGCTGAAGACGCATCTTTCAAGATAGAGATAGATTCGATATCCTGCGGATTAACCGTAGACATGTCCATGCCCGGTACATTATCGATAACAACCAACGGACCTTGGTCCTTTTGCAAGGTTGACATACCTCTTAATTGAATCGTCGAGTTGCCCGTTACGTCGCCGGAACCCGTATTGATCGTTAAACCTGCCACCTTACCTTGTAACAAATCCGCTGCGTTACGAGTCAGACCTTGGTTGAAATCCTCAGCGGTCACATTGGTGATAGAACCGGTAATCTCACGTTTTGTCTGTGTACCGTAACCTACTACGACTACCTCGTCCAGTTTTTGAGTGTCCTCTTTCAGGTTTACATTGATCTCGTTTTTGCCGCCTACCGGTTGCAACTGTGTCATGTAACCGATATAGGAAAACTCAAGGGTCGCGTTTGAGGATACTTCCATCATGTATTTACCGTCCAGATCCGTAATCGTACCGTTGGTCGTGCCTTTCTCGACAACGTTAGCGCCGATAATAGCGTTTCCTTCCGCATCTTTAACGACACCGGTAATACGTTTTTTAGTTTGCTGGGCGACAATGTTTTTATTAAATACATTGATATTTCGTCCTTCGATCGAATATTTCAAACTCGTGTTGCGTAGTGCTTGCGATAAGATATTTTCTATGGACTTATCGGTTGCGTTCACGCTCACTTTTACGTTCTTTACGTCAGAATCCACATAGAAGAATAAGAAATCGCTTTGTTTTTCTATAATAGCGAATAGATCGGTTAGCGGGGCCTGATCCGTCTTCACGGAAATCGTTACAGATTGTGAATAGGAATTAGTCGCTACCGCTTGGAACAGTGTCAAGAAAAGTAAAATAAAGGACATTTTTAGGACCGAGAGCATTTTTTTTAAGTCTTTGGACCTAAAAGACCTATAATACGAAACATTTTCCATATTTTTGTACTGATAAAAGGTTGATAATATGCGTCTGCCACAAAATTTGGTCGTGGAGTAGCAGAAGCAGGAATTAATTCTTTTTAATGGG
>OODF01000355.1_pt1 | contig 33688 bp, 25 predicted proteins | sample 1671431 | NCBI WGS metagenome assembly OODF01 (sample SAMN06348156, study PRJEB24527) | human gut metagenome | biome: human gut; feature: ankylosing spondylitis patient; material: feces | host: Homo sapiens | place: China | collected 2015-10 | reverse complement strand
CCGACCCCGTCAACTGCGTGGCACTGGGCACGGCCATGAGCCTTGGCATCGGCGATAAGCTGGAGACCGGTTTTACCGATGCAACGCCCCGGATCGGCCGCCGCTGAGAGCCGCTGAGATTGGACAAAATCTTAACAAACCCTTAATATTGAGCATGATTTTTGTTCATAGTTGTTGAATCGGCCCGGAAAATAATGTATAATAATTTCAAATCGCTTTTGTGATCCGGTTGGCTCCGGAGGGCAAAAATACAAACAAAATAGGAGGAAGACCATGGATTTAGGTTTTGATGTGGTCGTGACTATCACCGGTATCGTTCTGGTGTTCGCGATCCTCGTGCTGCTAATGGCCATCATCACGCTGGAGGGCAAGATCTTTGACGCCATGAATGGCAAAAAGGCTGCAGCCAAGGCCGCTCCCAAGGCAGCTGCAAAGCCTGCAGCGCCCGCCGCAAAGCCCGCTGCCGCACAGGCTCCTGCTGCACCCCAGGTGGAGCAGGGCATCCCCGCCGATGTTGTGGCCGCCATCATGGCTGCCATCTACTCGATGGGCAACGGCAAGTATGTGCTCAAGGCAGTGCGCCGCGGCAAAAACGGCTGGGGCAAGGCTGGTGTCAACGACACCACCGCACCTTTTTAACACGGGAGGAAAAATATGACACAGTTTATCAGTACTCTGGTCGGTATTTTCCAGAGCTCCGGTTTCGCGCGGTTCGGCGAGCCGGGCGGCTGGCTGTACGCGGTGATGATCTGCGTGGGCTGCTTTTTGCTCTACCTGGCCATTGTCAAAGAGTTTGAGCCCCTGATCCTGCTGCCCATGGCATTTGGCATGATCCTGGCAAACCTGCCCGGCAGCGGCGTGATCCACATGCAGTATTTCGTCGGTGACGGCCTCGAGCACCCGATGTGGATCGAGATCCTGAACAACGGCGGCCTGGCCGATATGCTCTACATGGGCGTCAAGCTGGGCATCTACCCGCCGCTGATCTTCCTGGGCATCGGCACCATGACCGACTTTGCCCCGCTGATCTCCAACCCCAAGAGCCTGCTGCTGGGCGCTGCCGCTCAGTTCGGTATCTTTGGTACTTACATGGGCGCTCGCCTGCTGGCTGCTACCGGCCTGGTGGACTTCACCCAGAAGCAGTCCGCTGCCATCGCCATCATCGGCGGTGCAGACGGCCCTACCGCCATCTTCGTCACCTCTCGTCTGGCTCCGGAGCTGCTGGGCTCCATCGCCGTGGCAGCGTACAGCTACATGGCTCTGGTGCCCGTTATCCAGCCGCCCATCATGAAAGCGCTGACCTCTAAGAAAGAGCGCAATGTTGTGATGAAGCAGCTGCGCACCGTGACCAAGACCGAGAAGGTCATCTTCCCCATCATGGTCACCATCATCGTTTCCCTCATCGTGCCGGATGCCGCCGTTCTGGTCGGTATGCTGATGCTGGGCAACCTGATGAAGGAGTGCGGCGTTGTGGATCGTATCCAGAAGACCGCCGGTAATGAGCTGATGAACATCATCACCATCTTCCTGGCTCTGTCTGTTGGCTGCACCACCTCTGCAAACACCTTCCTGAACAGCCGCACCCTGTTCATCATCGTGCTGGGTCTGATCGCCTTCTCCTTTGGTACCGCTGCAGGCGTTCTGTGCGGCAAGGTGATGTACGCCCTGACCGGCGGTCAGGTCAACCCCCTGATCGGCTCTGCTGGTGTTTCCGCTGTTCCCATGGCCGCCCGTGTTTCTCAGAAGGTCGGCCAGAGCGAGAACCCCTCCAACTTCCTGCTGATGCACGCCATGGGCCCCAACGTGGCCGGCGTGATCGGCTCTGCCGTTGCTGCTGGTATCCTCATCAACATCTTCGGCTAAGAGCTTCCTGAAAAATATTTTCCGCCTACCCATGGCAGCGCTGTGGGTGGGCGTTTTTTGTGCCCAAAGCACTGTCAAACCAGGCACTTTTGTGTTATACTATATCTTGTATGATTCTGATGAAATGAACAGGTGAAACCATGGCAACCAATCTTCAACAGGAATTTTGTAAACTGCGCGATACCTACATTGAAAAGCAGTTTGGCCGCCTGAACGAGATGCAGCGCGCGGCGGTGTTTACCACCAGCGGCCCGCTGCTGATCCTGGCAGGCGCAGGCAGCGGCAAGACCACGGTGCTGGTCAACCGCATTGCAAACCTCATCCGGTTTGGCTCGGCCCACGGCTCCAGCTGGACGCCCCGTGAGGTAACGGAGGATGATGTAAAAGCCCTGCGCACCGCCCTTATGACGGGCACGGATGCCCCCGGCTGGCTGGACGGGATGCTCCGCAAGGACGCGGTCCGCAGCTGGAACGTGATGGCCATTACCTTTACCAACAAGGCGGCAGGCGAGCTGAAAGAGCGCCTGCGCAATATGCTGGGCGGGGAAGAAGGCGATGAGGTGTTTGCCTCCACGTTCCACTCCGCCTGTGTCCGCATCCTCCGCCGCTGGGCCGAGGAGATCGGCTATCCCCGCAGTTTTACCATTTACGACACGGACGACTCCCAGCGGGTGATGAAGACCGTGTACAAAGAGCTGAGCGTGGATGATAAGTTCTTCCCGGTCAAGAGCGCCATCAACCAGATGAGCCGCTGGAAAGACCAGCTCGTCAGCCCGGCCGAAGCACTGCAGACCCCGGCAAAGGACACCAAAGGCGCTCTGGCGGCCCGTGTTTATGCCGCCTACGAAAAGAAACTGAAAGAGGCCGGCGCGTTCGACTTTGACGATCTGATCTATCAGACCGTCCAGCTGTTGGCCGAGCACAAAGAGGTGCGGGACTTCTACCAGAACAAATACCGTTACCTGCTGGTGGACGAGTATCAGGACACCAGTGTGGCACAGTTCCGCCTTGTCAGCCTGCTCACCGGTCCGGAGAAGAACATCTGCGTTGTCGGCGACGATGACCAGAGCATTTACCGTTTCCGGGGGGCTACCATTGAGAACATCCTCAACTTTGAGCGCGTTTACCCGGGCACCAAGACCATCCGGCTGGAGCAGAATTACCGCTCCACTTCCAATATCCTCAACGCCGCCAACTGCGTCATCCAGCACAACACGGAGCGCAAGGGTAAGACCCTTTGGACCCAAAACGGCGAGGGCGACAAAGTGCAGGTCTACACGGCAGAGAACGAGCAGGACGAGGCCAGCCACATCGCGGACATCATCGGCCAGCACCTGCGGGAGGGCGGCCATCTGGCCGACCACGCCGTGCTCTACCGGATGAACGCCCAGTCAGCCCCGCTGGAAAGCTACTTCACCCGCGCGGGTATCCCACACAAGATCGTGGGAGGCCAGCGGTTCAACGACCGCAAAGAGGTCAAGGACATCCACTCCTACATGTCCATTGTGGCCAATCCTCGGGATGATGTGCGTCTCCGCCGCATTATCAACGAGCCTGCCCGTAAAATTGGTGCGACCACCATTGACGTCATCGCTGACCTGGCCGGGCAGGAGGGCGTGAGCATGTTGGAGATCATCCGCCATGCGGACCAGTACGCGAAGCTCAGCCGGGCCATTGCACCGCTGTATAAGTTCTATCAGATCTATGAGCGGTTACAGGACTCGCTGGAGAATAAGACGCTGGACGAGTTTGCCAGCGACGTGATTGAGATCACCGGCTACAAGGCTATGCTGGAAGCCGATGCCGCCAAGGGCCACGAGGACGCGGCAGACCGCCTGCAGAACCTGGGCCAGCTGGTCAACAACGTGAAAAACTACTGTGACCAGCAGGGCGAGGAGGCCTCGCTGGAGGGCTATCTGGAAGATATCGCCCTCATCAGCGACATTGACAACTACAACGAGAGTGCCGACCAGGTGGTGCTGATGACCATTCACTCGGCCAAGGGCCTGGAGTTTCCGTATGTATTCCTGATCGGCATGGAAGAAGGGGTCTTCCCCAGTGAGATGAGCAAATACTCGGAGGCTGATCTGGAAGAGGAGCGCCGCCTGGCCTACGTCGGCATCACCCGTGCCAAGAAAGAGCTGTACATCTCCAACAGCGTCACCCGGATGTTGTATGGCCGCACCCAGCGCAATGAGCCCAGCCGCTTTTTGCGGGAGATCGAGCCGGAGTATCTGGAAGAGACCCGCAGCCCGGTGCTGGAACAGCGCAGCCGTCTGGGCGGCTGGGGCAGCAGCTACAGTGACACGGTGCCCGGCGGTGCCTCCGGTTATTCCGGGGCTTCGGGCTGGGGCCGCGGTTCGTCTTCTTATGGCGGCAGCACAGGATATGGAAACCGTTCCGGCTACCTGAACCGGGAGTACAACGCCGGGGAGAGCCGGGGCTTCGGTTCCGGTTACGCCGGGCGGGGGAGTTCTTCAAGCGGTTACGGCAGCAGTTATGGCTCCCGCAGCGGCAGCGTGGGCGGTTCTGGCGGCTTTGGCAGCGGCTACAGCCGCCCGGCAACACCTGAAACGCCTGCAAAGCAAATTAACTTTACAGGCACACCCACTGCAAAAACAAACGCAAACACGACGAAACACTACGAGCCCGGCGATGTGGTGGAGCACAAAGTCTTCGGGCGAGGCACGGTGGTGGCGGTCAAGCCTGCTGCCGGGGACCAGATCGTGGAGATTCGTTTTGAAAAAGTCGGCATCAAGAAGACCATGGCAAACTTTGCCCCGCTGACCAAAATTATGGAGGAATGAGAGTATGATGACCGTTCGATTGATCGCCCACACCCCGGAGCCGGAAAAGGTGGTGGCCGCAGCGGCCAAGCTCTGCTACTCCGATGCCCATATCACCGACCTGCTGGACGGGCTGGACGAGGAAAAGACCGCCCGCTTCCTGACCATGCTCAGTGACCTGGGCCACGCCAGCCCCATTGAGCACGCCAACTTTACCTTTGGCATTGAGGGAGTCAGCCGCACCCTGCTGGCACAGATCACCCGGCACCGCATTGCGTCGTTCAGCGTCCAGAGCCAGCGGTATGTCCGGCTGGACGATTTCCGCTATGTCATCCCGCCCGAGATCGAGGCCATCCCCGAGGCAAAGGCAGCGTTCATCGAGAGTATGAACGAGGACGCCCAGCGGTATCTTGATCTCGTGCAGAAGCTGGAGGACGGCCACACCGCCCGCCTCATGGCCGAGGGAATGCCTGAGAAGCAGGCCCGCGCTAAGGCCTCCAAGCAGGCCAACGAGGACGCGCGCTTTGTGCTGCCCAACGCCTGCGAGACGAAAATGGTAGTAACGATGAACGCCCGCAGCTTGCAGAACTTCTTCCACCTGCGGTGTTGCAGCCGTGCCCAGTGGGAGATCCGGGCACTGGCCGAAGAGATGCTCCGGCTGGTCTACCCGGTGGCACCCCACCTCTTTGCCAAGGCGGGCCCGGCCTGCGTTTCCGGCCCCTGCCCGGAGGGAAAAATGTGCTGTGGCCGCACGGCGGAAGTCCGTGCCCGGTATGCCGCGCTGAAAGGGGAACCGCGGAATGGTTGATGCAAAAAAAGGCACCCTCATCGTGCTGGAAGGGCTGGACGGCAGCGGCAAGGCGACTCAGGCTAAACTGCTGGCCCAACACCTGAAAGAAGCAGGCAAAAATGTCCAGGAGATCACATTCCCGGATTATGCCAGCGATTCCAGCGCCCTGGTCAAGATGTATCTGGCCGGACAGTTTGGAAACAAGCCCGATGATGTGAACGCCTACGCGGCGTCAAGCTTCTATGCAGTAGACCGCTACGCCAGTTACAAAACCAGCTGGGGCAGCTTTTACGAGGCGGGCGGCGTCATCATTGCGGACCGCTACACCACATCGAATGCAGTACACCAGTGCTCCAAGCTCCCACCGGAGCAGTGGGAGAGCTTTTTGCAGTGGCTGTTTGATTATGAGTTCCGGCTGCTGGGACTGCCTGCCCCGGATGAAGTCATCTACCTGCAGGTAGACCCCGCCGTGAGCCAGAAGCTGATGACGGGCCGCTACCATGGCGACGAGAGCAAAAAAGACGTCCACGAAAAAGACGTGGAGTACCTGGCCCGGAGCCGGAACGCGGCGGAATTCTGTGCGGCCCATCTGGGCTGGGAGACTGTCCACTGCACCCAGGGCGATGCCATGCGGAGCATCGAGGACATCCAGAGCGAAGTGCGGAAATTGGCCCAGCGGGTTATTTGAGAATAAAGGAGGCATCCTATTCATGTATCGTTTGATGCAGCCGTCGGATCGCGCGGCGGTGGTGGCACTCTGGCAGAAAGAGCGGGGGGATACGGCGGAGTTTATCAACACCGCCATGGACCGTTTTGCCGGGGAACAGAATGTTTACGTGGCCGAAGAAAACGGCCAGATCGAGGCCGTGGCATTGGCGGTGCCGGTCACGCTGCAGGGCCGCCCGGGCAATTACCTGTTTGGCCTGTGCGGGCAGGGCAACCTGATTTTGGCGGGTTTGGTGGATACTCTCTGCGCCCAGCAGAAGCTGCGGGGCGCGGGCTTTACGGTGGCCGCGCCCACCAGCCCGGAGCGGGCAGCGCTGCTGCAGGATAAGGGGTTCCAGAAAGCTTTTGCCCTCCGCTGCCTGCCCCGGGAAGTGGAGCGCAACCTGTGGAGCCAGGCTGAGTTTGACTCGGTGACCGCCAAAAAGCTCTGCGAGCTGCGGGAGCGCTTCTGGCCGGATACGGTCATGCTGACGCCGGAGAAGATGGCCGTGGTGCTGGGAGACCTGTACTCCCGCGGTGCCACCATCGTGTCCAGCGAGCAGGGCTACGGCATCTATTTCCGCAAGGAGGATACTCTCTATTTTGTGGAGCTGATGGCCGAGGATGACCGTTCTGCCGAGAAACTGATGGAAGCGGCCCGGGAGAAAGAGGTCATCGTGGAAAAAGCTGTTATCACGGTGGGGGCTGCCCAGAACCTGTTCCTGGGCGAGGGTACCCGGCAGGACTACGGCATGATCCGCTTTGAGGGCGAACCCTTTGATGTGAGCGAGAGCTACATGCGGCTGATGCTGGAAAACGGTTAAAGGAGTGGGTATGGCACACAAAAATTCCCACAGTGCTCCCCGCAAAAAGGGCGGGGCACTGAAAATAGTTCTGGTGCTGCTGGTACTGCTGCTCGTGGTCGCGGGCGACGGTGTCTGGATGGCAAAGCGGGAGATCGACGGCGGCACGCCGGGCGAGGAAGTCCCCGTGAGCATCCAGCAGGGCAGCGGCGTGGGCACCATTGCCAACGCGCTGAAAGAGGCGGGGGGGATCAAATTCCCGCGCCTGTTCCGCTGGTATGTGGGCAAACAGGGAGCCGCCGCAAAATTGCAGTACGGCGAGTTCACGCTTGCACCCGGCAGCTCCTATGACGACCTGATCGAGGTGCTGTCGGAGTATGCCAAGGCCGAGAGCGTCCGCCTGACGTTCCCCGAGGGTACCACCGCCATCGCCATGGCCCAGAGGATGGAGGATGCCGGCCTCTGCACGGCTGAGGAATTCCTGAAAGAGGCCAACACCGGCGATTTCAGTGAATATAAGTTCTGGCAGTATGTTCCGGACGACAAGGACGCCCCGGACCGCTTTTTGAAGTGCGAGGGCTATCTCTTCCCGGATACCTACGAGTTTCTGAAAGACGACACCGTCCACAATTATGTGGCCACGTTCTACGCCCACTTTGACAAGCAGATCACCGACGCCATGTACAAGCAGCTGGACGAGCAGGGGATGACCCTGCCGGAGCTGATCACGCTGGCATCGTTCGTGCAGGAGGAAGCGGGCAACGACCAGGACGATAATGTGGCCCAGGTGTTCCGCAACCGGCTGGCGGAGGGTTCGCCCTACCCCAAGCTGCAGAGCAACGCCTCCAGCCATGTCCAGAGCGATGCCGACAACAACTATCTGTGGAACTGGGTGGCCCCCTATTACGGCGGGTGGGACAGCATCCCGGCCAATATCCGGGACGCCTACGACACCTACAACTGCACCGGCCTCCCGGCGGGCCCCATCTCCAACCCCGGCCTTGCGGCCATCGGGGCGGCGCTGGACCCCCAGTGTGACCCGGAAGTCAAGGACTGCTATTTCTTTGTGACAGACCAGAGCGGTCATTATTACTACGCCAAGACCTACGCGGACCACCAGAAAAACTGCGCCGAGGCCGACAGCGTGAATAAAAGCCTGAAGTAAATGTAATAAGCTCCCCGGCAAGGGGAGCTTATTGTGTGAATCAGAACGATAAAAAGAGAGGATAACGTTATGTTGCAGATCCCGGAACTGCTGGCCCCGGCGGGCGATTTGGAGCGCCTGCGGTACGCCATCAACTACGGCGCGGACGCTGTGTATTGCAGCCTGCCTGAATTTGGAATGCGCTCGGCTCCGGCCAACTTTACGCCGGAGCAGCTGGCGGAGGGTGTCATCTATGCCCACGCCCGCGGCCGCAAGGTCTACCTGACCATGAACACCCTGCCCACCAATGAGGAGGCCGACCGCCTGCCCGAGGCCATCAAGTCCGCCGCGGAGGCGGGCGTGGATGCCTTTATTGTGGCTGACCTGGGTGTGCTGGACGCCTGCAAGCACTTTGCCCCGGACATTGATGTCCACATGTCCACCCAGACGGGCATCACCAACTGGGCTGCTGCCCGCGCTGCCTACAACATGGGTGCCAAGCGGGTGGTGCTGGCCCGGGAGATGACCCTGCAGGACATTGCTACCCTGCGGGACAAGACCCCGCCGGAACTGGAAATTGAGGCCTTCGTCCATGGTGCCATGTGCATGAGCGTCTCGGGCCGGTGCCTGCTCTCTAATTACATGGCAGGCCGTGACGCCAACCGGGGCCAGTGTGCCCAGCCCTGCCGCTGGAAATACTATCTCAGCGAGGAGACCCGCCCCGGCCAGCTGTATGAGATCGGCGAGAACGAGAACGGCAGCTACATCCTCAACGCCAATGATCTGTGCACCGCCCCGTTCCTGGACCTTATCTGCAAGGCGGGTGTGGACAGCCTGAAGATCGAAGGCCGCGCCAAGACGTTCTACTATGTGGCCAGCGTGACCGCTGCTTACCGCAAGGCGCTGGACCAGTACCTTGCCGACCCGCTCAACGATGATTTCGCTCTGCCGGAGCAGGTGCTGGAGGAGCTGACCCGCACCAGCCACCGCCACTATTCGCCCGGCTTCTATTTTGGCCGGGAGCAGGCCCGTCAGGCCACCGACAGCGCCACCTACATCCGCGAGTGGGAGTTTGTGGGCACGGTGGACGGCTGGGAGAATGGCATTGCCAGCTGCCAACAGCGGGGCAAGTGGAGCCTGGGAGATACGCTGGAAGCCCTCTGCCCGGATGGCCGGAGCATTCCGCTGACCCCGGAGTGGATCAAAAACGAGGCCGGGGAGGCCATGGAGTCCACCCCGCACGCGATGGAAAAATACACCATCCCCACCCCGGAGCTGCCTCCCATGAGCCTGCTTCGCCGGAAAGTCTGAGATTATTATACGGATCTACACAAAAAGAAGCTCTCCTGCGCGGAGAGCTTCTTTTCTTATGCATCGGATGCAAGGGCATCCAAAATCGTTCGTACTTCCCGGATAGTGGCTTCATCGGTCTGCCAGATGTCAAACTCGGAGAAGCCGGGCAGGCCCATGGGCACACCCTCGCGGCGGAATATCATCCGGCTGTCAAGAACTTTTTTGCCCGAGAGGTGGAACGCCCTGGCACCCGTCTGGGCGGCAAGGTCCGGGAGGTTGGCGGGGCCGACGCCAGCACCCACCAGGATCTCAATGTCATTCCCGGCGGCCTGCACCAGCTGGTGGAGCAGGGACGCTCCCTGCGGGGCACTGGCTGCCTGCCCACTGGTCAGGATGGTGGCAAGCTGCAGCTCTTTGGCGGCTTCCAGCGCTGCAAACGGGTCCCGGCAGACATCAAAGGCGCGGTGCAGCGTGCAAGCTGCCGGGCGTCCGGCCTCCCGCGCGGCACGGCGGGCAGCGGCATAGATGGGCCGCAGCGCTGCCACATCCAGCTCTCCCTCCGGTGTCAGGGCACCGGTCACGATGCCGTCAGCCCCGGCGGCAACCAGCTCCGCGGCCAGCTGCTCCATCTGGGCCAGCTCATAGCGGTCGTAACAGAAATCGCCAAAACGGGGGCGGAGCAGTGCCCGCACGGGGAGGCCGGTTTCGGCCTTGACCTGCCGCACCAGCGCAAGGCTGGGGGTGGTGCCGCCCACAATGAGGTCGGCACAGAGTTCCAGCCGGTCGGCCCCGCCGCGTTTGGCTGCAAGGGCGCTGGCCGTGCTGTCAACACAGACTTCCAGGATCATCTTACACACTCTCCAGGAAGCGCACAAAGCCTGCACGGCCTGCCTCGTCCAGCTTGTACACACCGGCATCGGCCAGCACCTGTGCGAACACATGGCCTACCTCGTCCTGCAAAATCAGGTGCACATTGTCGGCGTTCAACTCCGGGTGCTTTGCAAGGATCTCCTCTGCCCACGCAGCGTGCTTTTGCAGGGCTTCGGGGTACTCTGCGGTGGGCAGGTGTGCCATCAGCACATCAGCAAGGTCGAACAGCTCCTGCTTCAGGCGGCTGGGGAGCACGGCCAGACCCATGACCTCGATCAGGCCGATGTTCTCTTTTTTGATGTGGTGGAGCTTGGCGTGGGGGTGGTAAACACCCAGCGGATGCTCCGGGGTGGTGATGTTGTTGCGCAGCACCAAATCGAGCTGGAACTTGCCGTCCCGCATCCGGGCAATGGGGGTGATGGTGTTGTGGGGTTCGCCGTCAGTCTCGGCGTAGACGAAGCACTGTTCGTCCGTGTAGCCGCGCCATGCTGTCAGAATTTTATCGGCCAGCTCCACCAGCCGGGTATCATCGGCGCAGGTGAGGCGGATGCAGCTCATGGGCCAGTGGACGATGCCCGCTTCCACATCCTCAAAGCCGGGGAAGACCCAGGGTTTCTCGATGGGGGCTTTGGCCATGGCAAATTCATAATGGCCGCCCTGGAAATGGTCGTGGCTCAGGATGCTGCCACCCACAATGGGCAGGTCGGCGTTGCTGCCCACGAAATAGTGGGGGAAGAGGGCCACAAAGTCCAGCAGCTTGCGGAACGTGGCCCGCTCGATCTTCATGGGGGTGTGGTTGTTGTTGAAGACGATGCAGTGCTCATTGTAATAGACATAAGGGCTGTATTGCAGATTCCACGCACTGTCGTTGATGGTCAGCGGGATGATGCGGTGATTCTCGCGGGCGGGGTGGTTCATCCGGCCCGCGTAGCCCTCGTTCTCCACGCAGAGCTGGCACTTGGGGTAGGAGCTCTGGGGGGCCAGCTTGGCTGCTGCAATGGCCTTGGGGTCTTTTTCGGGCTTGGAGAGATTGATGGTGATATCCAGATCGCCGTAGGGGGTCTTGGTCACCCACTTGAGGTCCCGCTTGATGCGGTAGCGGCGGATGTAGTCCGTATCCTGGCTGAACTGGTAGAACCAGTCGGTGGCGGCCTGCGGGCCCTCATTTTCGTACCGCTCCTCAAAGTTGGCGCGGACGATGCTGGGCCGGGGGGTGAGCACACCCATGAGTCTGGTGTCAAACAGGTCGCGGGCCGTGGAGTTGTCCGCGCAGACACCGCGGGCGACGGCGTCGTCCAGCAGTGTTTTCAGGATGGATTCCAGGTCGGTGTAGCACACTTCGCCCTCAGGCGCGGTGAAGCTGTCCAGCTGCATGGTCATGAGCAGCTGGTTGCGGATGTAAATTTCATCGTCCGGCAGGATAAGGCCGGTGTCCAGGCCGTAGTTGACGAGCTGCTGGATGGCAGTAGAAATATCGCTCACAGGACTGCGCCTCCCTCCGGGCGGATGGAGAGAACATGGCAGCGGCCCTCACCCAGAATGGCCTCCATGTTGGCTTTGAACCCCGCCAGAAGCTCCACGGGCACAAAGGCCTGTACGGTGCCGGCAAAGCCGCCGCCGTGGACGCGGACAGCGCCCTTGCCGCCCAGGAAATGTTTGGCCGCCGCAATGGTCACGGCCACCTCCTGGTGCTCCTTGTAACCGGCGGGGATAACGTTCTGCAGGTACTCCCAGCTGCTCTGGCCGGATTCGCCCACCAGATTGAGGAATGTGGTAAAATCGCCCTCCCGCAGGGCAGTGACCTGTTTTGCCACCCGGTCATTGTCCGCATAGATATGGAACGCGCGGAGGACAGCCCGGTCGCCGCACTGTTTACGGCACTCCGGCAGCTTTGCGATAAACGTCTCAAAGGGAACATCCCGCAGCACCTCGCCGCCGCAGACAGCGGCCACGGCGCGGCACTCATTGGGGATGGCGGCATATTCGTCGGTCAGGTCGGCGTGGTCGGCACCGGAATCCAGGATGCAGAGGGCGAGGCCCGCCTGAGAGAAGTCCACGGGCACGGGCTCCACGATGGGCTTGGCGGGGTCGGCAAAATCAATGGTGATGATGTTGCCCACGCTGGAAGCCATCTGGTCCATCAGGCCACAGGGCTTGCCAAAGTAGACATTCTCTGCCCACTGGCCGATCTGTGCAATGGCGATGGGGGAGACTTTCTCGGCCAGGAACAGATCGTTGAGGATGACACCGATCAGCACCTCAAAGGCGGCAGAGGACGAAACGCCGCTGCCCTTGGGCACGTTGGAAGAGATGTAGACGTCCAGGCCGGAGAGCTTGGCCCCCCGCTGGCGGAACGCCTCGCACTCGCCGCGCAGGATGGCGGCACTGGTGTTCTCCTCTTCCTTGCGGGCGGCCAGATCATTCAGGTCGATGACGCACAGGTCATAGCCCTCGCTCTGGACACGGAGCTGGCCCAGCGTGTTGGGGCCTGCGGCGGCGATCATATCAATGTTGACGCTGCCCGCCAGCACCCGGCCATGCTGGTGGTCGGTGTGGTTGCCGCCGATCTCGGTACGGCCGGGGGCGCTGTACAGCCCTGCCTCAGCATGGGGGCCAAACGTTGCTTCCAGCCCGTCCAGCACGGCCTCGTACCGGGCGGCCTGTGCGGGGGTCTGCTCGGGAGCGCAGCAGTAGAGCGCTGCCAGCCGGGCAGCGTGAGCTCCACCGGACAGCTCCTGCTTCCAAACGGAAATAGGCTTCATCATTGCGTGTTCCTCCTCTGAACAAATGGTGCAAATTGCGGCCGCAGCCCACAGGGCAGGCCGCGGGGGAAATCTTTCTGACTCTATAATAAAGAATCCGCGCCCAAAAGACCATGCGTTATTGTTGCATTTCAATGCAAAGTTGCCAGAAAATCCGCACAGAATTTTGTGCAAAAATTCCAACAACAGAGCTGAAAAAATCCTCCATACCGGAAAAACATTGGCCACAAACCACAAAGAACCATTCTTTGCGGCGGAAATGCGGCTCTGCCTGCCGATATGGAGGATTGCATTTTTATGCGTTGGTGTGAAAATCCGGCGTGGTCAAACCATCGAGGTTGAGCATTCCCTCCAACGCGGCAATGTCGGTGGAGACATCCAGCGCGTCGGAGGCAAACAGCTTGTCCAGCTGGTTTTCAAAGGCGGTCACCAGCAGGTCCATGGAACGCTCGATGGACTGCCGGGCGTCGGAGATATTGCTTCCTGCCACATCCTGCCGGGAAAGCTCAGCGTAGGTGTTCAAAAGTTTGAGGGCGGTTGGCAGATAATAATCCATGAACTTCTGCAGCTGGGCCTTTTTGCCGGGGTCCTGCTTGGCCAGCGCAAAGATGCGGGCACTGAGGGTCTCCAGCCGGGAGATCTTGGCCGTCATCACCGGGTCCGGGATCGCATCGTTGGCCTGCCGCAGCTGGCGCAGCAGGTCGGTGTAAGGGTCCTGCGGTTCCGGAGTGGGTTCCGGCTGCGGGGGAGTGGGCGGTTGAGGCGCAGGCCCCCGCACCACGAGGGTGCCCGTGCGGTTGTCGATGTAGGCATCCGCCCCGAAGTACCCGTGCTCAATGGCACTTTCCACGGCGGCGCGGCCCTTGGCGGCATCAACGCCTGCCGCAGCAAAGAGCTCTTCCAGCGGGATGTTATCCCGGTCGGCCACGATCTTGTCCAGCTGACGTTCCAGCTTCCGGGTGCGGCTCATCCGGGTGCTCAGCCACAGAGCTCCGCCGCCGCCCAGCATCTGGGCCAGATACCGGAACATCTCTGCCATGCCGCCCGGCCCCTTGATAAACATCCCGTTCACGCCTGCCAGCAAAAAGACTGCGCCCACGACAGCACACAGGGTGGTCATGGATTTCTGGCGCTCTTTGGCTTTTTTCTGCTCTGCCGTCGGGAGGTCGTGGCTCAGCGGAGATTCTGCCGCAGGCTGTGCCTGTGCGCCAGGCCGGGTATCGGAGGCACGGAAATCACTGGCATAGGCGGCGTTTGCCTGCTCTTTTTTGAGCGAATCCTTATCGATGTGTTTCAGGATAAACAGCAGCAGCCCCAGCGGCCCGGAAATGGCAAAGGCAATGAAAATGGCAATGGTGGGGATCTGCGCAAAATAATGCTTCTTCGGCATATAAGAACCTCCTACGGGCAAAGAAAAAGGCCGCGTTCCACTCTATTATAGCGGAGCGCGGCCCTTTTGTTAAGGGGAAATCTTTTGTTGGGAGTATGTGTAAGAAAGAACAGGAAAACGCTACAAGGGAGCAGTATCGTTTCCCGGGAAATCATGAAAGGGAGAACCCCTTACTTCATCAGGCTGCAGACGGCCTCCGCGTAAGCGGCGGGGTCATCCACGGGCAGGCCCTCAATGAGCTGTGCCTGTGCGTAGAGCAGGGCACTGTACTTGCTGACCTTGTCGGCATCGCCAGCCTCCTGGGCGGCTTTCAGCACCGCGAAGACAGGGTGGTTGACGTTCAGCTCCAGGACTTTATCGCTCTTGACGTCCTCGCTGCCGGGCTGCTTGGAGAGCACTTTCTCCATCTCGATGGAGAGAGGACCCTCGGCGGACAGGCAGACGGGGTGATCTTTCAAGCGGGTAGAAACTTTGACCTCCTTGACCTTGCCGTTCAGGGCGTCTTTCATGGCGTCGAACAGAGGCTTGTTCTCGGCGGTGGCATCTTCCGCGGCTTTCTTCTCTTCCTCGGTCTCAAGGCCCAGGTCGCCGCTGTTGACGTTCTTGAACTCCACGGTACCGTCCTTGCCCTCGGCATCCTTGCGGGGATAGGTGCGGAGGATCTGCAGGCAGAACTCATCCACATCCTCGGTCAGGAGCAGGACATCATAGCCCTTGTCCAGTACCAGCTCGGCAGCAGGCAGCTTGGCCAGACGGTCGGTGGAGTCACCGGCGGCAAAGTAGATGTACTTCTGCTCGGCAGGCATCTTGTCGATGTACTCCTGGATGGTGACCATCTTCTGCTCTTTTGCAGACCAGAACAGCAGCAGGTCGCGCAGGAGCTCGGCGTGCATCCCGTAATCCGAGTAAGCACCAAACTTGATCTGGCGGCCAAACTCTTTCCAGAATGCCTCGTACTTCTCACGGTCATTGGCCAGCATGGCGTGCAGCTCGTTCTTGATCTTCTTCTCCAGAGCGTTGTGGATGAGCTTGAGCTGATTGTCTTTCTGCAGCATCTCACGGCTGATGTTCAGGCTCAGGTCCTGGCTGTCCACGATGCCCTTGACGAAGCTGAAGTAATCGGGCAGCAGATCCGCGCACTTCTCCATGATAAGCACGCCGGAAGCATACAGAGCCAGGCCCTTTTCGTAGTCCTTGGTGTAGAAATCGTAGGGGCGGTGGCTGGGCACGAAGAGCAGGGCGTTGTAGTTGGCGGTGCCCTCGGTGCGGCTCACGATGACGCGGGCGGGGTCAGAGTAATCGTTGAACTTATCCTTGTAGAAGCTGGCGTATTCCTCATCGGTGACCTCGCTCTTCTGCTTCTTCCAGATGGGCACCATGCTGTTCAGGGTCTCAAGCTCGGTGTAGGTCTCCCACTCCGGCTTGTAGTCCTCGGGCTTAGGATCGGGTTCGGGCTTCTGGCGGCTCTTTTCCCGCTCCATCTGGATGGGATAGCGCACATAGTCACTGTACTTTTTGACGATGGCCACGATGCCGTATTCATCGAGGAAGTTTTCGTAATTGTCGGTATCGGTGCTGTCCTTGATGTGCAGGATGATGTCGGTACCGGCGGTTTCTTTCTCGGCGGGGGTCAGCTCGTAGCCGTCAGCACCGCTGGACTCCCACTGCCAGGCTTCGTCCGCACCGTATGCCTTGGAGATGACGGTGACCTTGTCGGCGACCATGAAGGCGGAGTAGAAGCCCACGCCGAACTGACCGATGATATCGATGTTCTCGTCCTTGTTGTCCTTCTTGAAGTCCAGAGAACCGGAGTGGGCGATGGTGCCCAGGTTCTGCTCCAGCTCTTCTTTGGTCATGCCGATGCCGTTATCGGAGACAGTCAGCAGGCGATTGTCCTTGTCGCGGGTAAGCAGGATGCGGAAATCGCCCTTGTTCATGCCCACGGAGGGATCGGTCAGGCTCTTATAATAAAGTTTGTCGATGGCATCCGAAGCGTTGGAGATCAGCTCACGGAGGAAGATCTCCTTGTTGGTGTAGATGGAGTTGATCATCATGTCCATCAGCTTTTTGCTTTCGGCCTGAAATTCTTTTTTCGCCATAATCCAAAACCTCTTTTATCTCAGATTAAGCACTGCAGGCAACAAATTGCTTTTGAAACCTTAGCACTCATAACTTTCGAGTGCTAATATACACCGAGGCGGCCCAAAAATCAAGGGGTTTCATAAAATGTTCAGAATTATTTGAGGCTGGCTTTACTTCTCTTTGTTAAAACGCTATAATGAGCAGGTGCAAACCACACCCGCTCTGCAAGGAGCAGATGAAAGACAAGGAGGAATCGCCATGCGTCTGGAACAATGCCCGCTCCCCGGCGGCGGGAGTCTGACCGTCTATCTGCGGGACGCTGCCCAGGCCATGCCCAATGCGCTGCGCCGCCCGGTGGTGGTCGTGGTGCCCGGCGGGGGCTATAACCATGTCAGCGCCCGGGAGGCGGACCCGGTGGCCCTGCAGTTCGCTGCGGCGGGATACCACACGGCCATCCTTACTTATAGTGTAGGGGAGGGCGCGCGGCATTACCAGCCCCTGCGCCAGCTCAACACGGCCATCGGCCTGCTCCGCTCCCGTGCGGAAGCATGGAACCTGCTGCCGGAGAAGATCGCGGTCTGCGGCTTTTCCGCGGGCGGACACCTGGCTCTTTCCGGCGCGGTGCTCGATTTGCCAGATGGTACCCCGATGCACCGCCCCAATGCGGTGCTGCTGGCCTACCCGGTCATCACGGCAGGAAAATATGCCCATCGGGGCAGTTTTGTCCAGCTGGCGGGCAGCGAAGACCCTGCCGCCCAACAGCCGTTCACGCTGGAGGATAAGATCACACCGGCCACACCGCCGGTCTTCGTCTGGCATACCATGGAGGACCAGACGGTGCCCGTGGAAAACACCCTCCTGCTGCTGACCGCTCTGCGCCGGGCAGGCGTGCCCTGTGAGGCCCATCTGTTTGAGAAAGGGCGGCACGGCACCAGCATCAGCACGGCTGAGGTGGATGCTGCCAGCGCGCACCGGCATCACTGGGTGGAGCTGGCGCTGGAATGGCTGGGAGAAACCTTTGATTTCGATTTGAAGTAAAACCTCTCACCGTTCCATCCCGCGGATGCGGGCGTGTCGCGGAGCTCCCCTCAGCAGGGGGCTAAAGATTGGTTCTGATAAAAATTCACAAAGAAACCGTTGATTTGTCACGGCGGCTGCCGTATACTGGTCAGCGGAGACAAACAGGAATGAGGGAATGAATATGGAAACCAAGATCTCGGTCAAAGATTTGATGATGCAGGCGTTTCTCACCGGCTGGGAGCTCTCGGATAAGAGCATCTCCCAGGACGAGTATCTGCAGAGCTCCATTGATGTGATCGAAGTGCTGCAGGTGGAACCGGAAAATGTCTACGCAGAGGAGGGCCTTGGCCTGCCGGACGGCGAAGAAGTGGACCATCTGGATGACCTGCTCCGTGCCGACGGCCAGTGGTTGTATTACGGCGTGGAGGAAGAAAACTTCTTCCTCATCCAGTGGTACCCGGATGTGGAGTCCGCCAACGCAAAGCTGGCAGAGCTGGAAGCTATGGGCGACGGCAGCAAGCAGTATCTGGTGGATTTCAGCCTCAAGCGGGAGAACCCCACGCGGGCCGAGAACTTTGGAAACTCCAACCCTGTGCAGCTCCGGTCCTGAAAACCTCTCAGCCTCGCTGACGCTCGCCAGCCGTTCCCCTTTCGGCACTTGCGTGCCACCTCCCCCGGCCGGGGGAGTCTTTCCTGCCAGGGGAGCCCTTGGCAAAGAGGTTTTGTTTTCGATGAAATTGATTTGTGTTTGATGGCAAACGTACCGGAATGCCAAAGCCTCTCCTGACAGGAGAGGTGGCATCGAGCGAAGCGAAGATGACGGAGAGGTTAGGAGGAGATGTTGCATGCAGCTTTCTGAATTGGAACGGGGACGGCTTGCCGCCATCCTGGAAACATATGACCGGCACCCGGAAGTGCAGCGGATGCGGGAGTTTATCCAGCATGGCGATGTGACGACCTACCAGCACTGCAAAAACGTGGTGCTGGTCAGCTTCTGGCTCAACCGCCGCTTTCATCTGGGGGCCGATGAGACCTCTCTGGCGGTGGGAGCTTTCCTGCACGATTTTTATTTGTACGATTGGCACAAGCGCAAAAGTTTCCAGGGGCTGCGCCGTCTGTTTGAGATGCACGGCTTCTCCCACCCGGGGTCTGCCTGCGTGAATGCCCGTAATTATTTCCAGATCACCAAAAAGGAGCAGAACATCATCCAGAGCCACATGTGGCCGTTGACGTTCCGCCACATGCCAACCTGCCGCGAGGCGGTCATCGTCTGTCTGGCCGACAAATACTGTGCTGTGGTGGAGAGCATGTTCCAGCGCGCCCGGGTGGCCGACGCGGATGCTCCGGACAATGAGTGGTAAGAAAGGACGTAAAACCAATGTCTCAGGAAATTACAAAAGAACAGATCGCAGCCTTTGACGCCGATTTCAGCGCCCAGCGCGCCAACCGCGTGGCCATGAACGCCGTGACGAACAACGGCCTGCTGGCTTCCGCCATCCGCCGCGAGGCTGTGGAGCAGGATGTCCATGAATACTCCATCAGCCTGGAGCAGGGCGAGATCTGCAACCAGAAGCAGAGCGGCCGCTGCTGGATGTTCGCGGCTCTCAACACCCTGCGCTATCAGGTGATGAAGAAGTACGACCTCAAGACCTTTGAGCTCTCGCAGGCCTACCTCTTTTTCTGGGATAAGCTGGAAAAATCCAACTACTTCCTCGAGAGCATCCTCGACACGCTGGACGAGCCCGCCAATGGCCGTCTGGTGTCCTATCTGCTGATGGCCCCTGTGAACGACGGCGGCCAGTGGGATATGCTCTGCAATCTGATCGAGAAGTACGGCGTGGTGCCCAAGACCGCTTACCCCGAGTCTAAGGCTTCTTCCGGCAGCCGCGAGATGGATATGACGCTGACCGAGAAGCTGCGGGAGGATGCCTGCATCCTGCGCAAGCTGCACAAGGAGGGCAAGGGCCTGGACGAGCTGCGCGCCCGCAAGACCCGGATGCTGGGCGAGATCTACCGCCTGCTCTGCATCTGCCTGGGCGAGCCTCCCAAGACCTTTACCTTTGAGTACCGCGATAAGAACAACAACTTCCACCGTGAAGAGGGCCTGACCCCCAAGAGCTTCTTTGAAAAGTATGTGGGCGTTGACCTGAGCGACTATGTCAGCCTCATCAATGCTCCCACCGAGGATAAGCCCTACGGCCGCAGCTACACCGTGCAGTACCTGGGCAACGTGAAAGAGGGCAGCGCCGTGCGCTACCTCAACCTGCCCATCGAAGAGCTGAAGAAGGCTGCCATCGCCCAGATGAAAGACGGCCAGCCCGTCTGGTTCGGCTGCGACGTGGGCAAGCACTCCGAGCGGGATTCCGGTATCATGGATCTCGACATCCGTGGTCTGGAAGATCTGCTGGATACCCGGTTCACCATGACCAAAGCCGAGCGCCTGGACTATGGCCAGAGCCTGATGACCCATGCCATGGTCTTCCAGGGCGTCAATCTGGATGAGAACGGCAAGCCCAACCGCTGGCGTGTGGAGAACAGCTGGGGTAAGGAGCCGGGCAAGGACGGTTACTACCTGATGACCGACCGCTGGTTTGATGAGTACATGTATCAGGTCGTGGTCAACAAGAAGTACCTGACCGCCGAGCAGATCGCTGCCTACGAGGCAGAACCCATCGCTCTGGAGCCCTGGGACCCCATGGGCTCTCTGGCTGTGGTGCGATAAATGCGGGGAATGACCTGTAAAGTAAAAATACAGTACAGATAAAAAATACCACTGTGCGTCAAAACGTGCACAGTGGTATTTTTGCTTGTGTGGCTTATAATTTTTTGTATCCCGTCGGCTCGTCCTCTTTGCAGCGGTGCTCCATCAAAAATGTATCCAGCCAGCGGCCATGGCAGTCGCGGGCAATGCGTTCCCGCCGCCCCACCAGACGGAAGCCGCACTTGGCGTGCAGGCGGCGGCTGGCCTCGTTGTCCTGCAATACGGTGGATTGCAGGGTCCAGTAGCCAGACGCGTCGGCAGCGTTGCACAGAGCCGTGAGCAGGTGGAAGCCGACGCCCCGGCCCCGGAACTGCTCGCCCACATAGATGCTCACTTCCACCACGCCCCGGTAGCACCAGCGGGGGTCTACCCGGTGCAGGGCGGCCCAACCGGCTACCACGCCGTCGTCCAGCACCACCAGACGGCAGTCCTTGGTGTGGGAGGCGTCCCATGCGGTATAAGGCGGGCAGGTGGTCTGGAACGTGGCATGTTCCGTGGCGATCCCCTCTAAATAGATTTTGGATACATACGGCCAGTCTTCCGCAGTCATGGGCCGTGTCGTGATCTCACTCATACTTCTTTCCCTGATTCCTCACGCAATTCCAAAAGAGCTCTCCTGCCATGGAGAGATGCTTTTTCAATATGGCAAGTATAGCAAATTTCGCCTCAAAGCACAACACTCAGACAAGGCCGGGGCGTGGGCATCGCAGCCCAGGATGCAGATTTGTTTTGACAATACAGGCGGTTGTGATACAATAGAAGAAATCAACCGCTGTCGGACAGGCTCCTATTATAGACCTCTTTGGCAAAAAACGCAATCACTGTGGGACCTGTCGACTCCGGTATCGTACCGGAAAAGGAGAACACACGGGAATGAAACTGAAACGGGTCCTTGCGAGCGCACTGTTACTGGCCACCCTGCTCACCCTGCCGGCACGGGCAGCCCAGGCATCTGGAGCAAAAGGGGAGGCCAACATCACACCGGACACTCCCATGGCCAAGATCCGGTCGAACCCCAGTGTCATGGGGGCGGGGCTGTATACTTACAATCAGGAGCAGGACACCCCCCGGGATATCCGCAAGTGGAAAGATACCACCCTGCGGGAGTATGTCAACGATTACACCGCTGAGGACTGCGCCAAGGGCCTGAACCGGATGATCGAAAACTACAACTCCGGCATCCAGATCACCTATAAGCTCTACACGGACGAGGAAATCGCCGCCGTGCCTACCCGCCAGAAAGCGGAGATCTATTATTTCCCGGGCAGTGATCCTGGCGGCAAGTTCGTGCTGGTCATCGGCGGCAACGCCATCCACACCAGCGCCGAGATGCGTGAGGGTGTTTCCACGGCGGAGTGGCTCAACGAGCTGGGCTACACCTGCTTTGTGCTGCGGTACCGCATTGGCGATCAGGCGGCAGACAACGCCCCGCTGGAAGATGTGAGCCGGGCCGTGCGGTACATCACCGAGCACGCGGAACAGTTCCATGTTCAGCCCGAGGACTACGCGGTACTGGCCTATTCCTCCGGCGGGCAGATCGCCGGTCTGTTTGCTTCTGATTCCGACACGCTGGGCTACAAGGCCTATGGCGTGAGCAAGCCGGGCGCTCTGCTGCTGGGATACCCCGTCAACAACTTCTTTGAGCTGAAACCCGTCTGGGGCCTCCTCATTGACCCTTACGCCGACGGCCCCCGCTATTTCGACTACAATGTTTCCGATTACATCACACCGGATTACCCGCCCGTCTACCATTGGTATGGCAAAAACGATGTGACCCTGGCTAAGATGTACACCCCGGCGCAGGGCCGTGTCATTGAGAAAGCACTGGTAAAAAACGGCGTGCCCCACATCTTCCATCACTATAATAATGCACCTCACAAGATCGGCCCGGGCCGCGGCACCGACGCGGAGGGCTGGATCACCGAGGCGGTCGCGTTCTGGGAAAACCAGACCGCTGCCAAAGCGGCGGACACAGCCGCGTAACTCCCGGCAAATTTTTGAAAAAGGGCGTGAACTCTGTGAAACCAAGCGCATGTCTTGCCAGCCTGGCGCTGGCCGCAATGCTGGCGCTCCCGGCTATGGCGCAGGAGCCCATTACCCCACAGACCACCATGCGGGAGATCCGCCAGAACCCCGCCGTTCAGGCGTCCGGCCTCTATACCGACATCCACACCTGGGAGCGGGACCTGGCCTGGTTCAAGAATGCCCACAACAATGAGACGCTGGAAGAGGTGGTGGGCAGCGGCTCTGCCGCCAGCTGTGCGGCGGGGCTGAACCTGCTGATACAGAACTACGAGTCTGGTACCCAGATCACCTATAAGCTCTACTCGCCGGAGGAGATCGCCGCCCAGCCCAGCCGGGACCACGCCGAGCTGTATTATTTCCCGGCGGATCCCCCCAACGCCCGGTATGCCGTGGTGCTCTCGGGCAACGCGCTCTACTACAGCGGCGAGCTTCGGGGCGGCGTGTCCACGGCCTGGGAGCTGCACGAGCAGGGCTACGCGGTGTTTGTTCTGCGGTATCGCATTGGCAGGGAGGCGGGCAACAACGCTCCCATGGACGACCTGGGCCGGGCTATCCAGTTCATCACGGCCAACGCCGAGACGTTCGGCGTCCAGCCGGAGGGCTACGCACTGCTGGGGTATTCTTCCGGCGGGCAGATCGCCGGGGTGTTTGGCGATGCGGAAAAGGGCTGGCAGAAGTACAACGTGCCCAAACCCGGGGCGCTGCTGCTGGCGTACCCCATCAACAACTTCTGGCTGGCAAAGCCCGCCTACACGGCCCTGCTGGACGTGGACGACTGGATGCAGAAACACTATTATGATTACACGCTCTCCAAGCTCATTGCACCGGATTACCCGCCGGTGTTCCTGTGGTACGGCAAGAGCGACCGCATTTTGAAGCTGTTCGGGTTCGATCAGCAGGGGCCTGCCCTCCAGAGTGCTCTGGAGATCGACGGTGTGCCCCACGAGGAAAAGGTATATGAAGACGTAGGCCATGGCATCGGCATTGGGCTTGGCACCGACGCAGAGGGCTGGTTGAACGCTGCCGTGGCATTCTGGAAGAAAGTAACCTGAGATTTTTATGAGAGGGGAAAGAAAATATGAACACAAGAGATTTGAACGAAACGCTCCGCAGCCTGAACGTGGGCCTGCCCGACGATGTGGAGCGGCTGAAAGCGGCCGGGTACTACGAGGAGGCCATTGCCCGCATCGACGCCTACCTTGCTGAGGACTGGACCATGACCCAGAACAGCCCCTACAGCCAGGGCCTGTGCCCCCACATGGATGTTCAGCCCGAGAACCCCACCCCCCACGGGGTGGACGTTCTGCGGGACGCTATGATCGCCCAGCGGGAGATCATGCGGCGGATCCCGGCGGAGTACACCTGGAGCAAGGCGGACGCCATTGCCGAGATGCAGCGCCGGGTGAAAGATTTTACGCCGGAAGAGTTTGAGATGCTGGACCGGGAAAACCGGATGGACTGGCGCTTTGTGGAGGGGGAGAAGCGGTATCAGAACCGTTTTGCTTCCACGCTGATCGCCACCCATGCGGACCTTGCCCGGCGGCGGATCGACCCGCCCGCCCAGCCGGACAGCGAGAAAGAGCGCTGCCGCCGTCTGCATGAGAAGATGGCGGAGCAGGGCAGCGCCAGCGCCCGCATCACCCTGAAAGCCAGTGTTGGCATGTCGGACGAGGCCTTTGCCGCCGCCCTTGCCAAGGCCAAGGCTGAGGGCCGGGACGCGGTGCATGTCCGCGCCTGGCTGCCGCTGCCTGCTGCCTGCCTCTCCCAGAGTGACATCGAGCTGGAGGAGTTCACCGAGGAACCGACGGTCATTGCCCAGGAAAATGCTCCTCAGCGCACCGTCTGCTGGGAGGCAGACCTCACCGAGAACCGCAGTTTCGGCGTCCAGTACAGCTACCGCAACACGGCAGTTTACACGGACCCCTCTGATACGCCCTCTGCCCCGGAGCAGCCGGATTTTGACACCGAGGAGCAGCCCTCCCACATTGTCTTCACGCCTTACATCAAGGCGCTGGCGGCCCAGCTCACGGCAGGCATCACCGACCCCATGGAAAAGGCAAAGCGCATTTACGATTACGTCACGCTGAATGTGCGCTACCACTACCAGCCGAGCTACTTTATCCACGAGTCCCTGCCGGAACACTGCGCCCGGGACCGCCGGGGCGACTGCGGCATCATGTCGGTCACGTTCATCACCCTCTGCCGCGCGGCAGGCATCCCGGCCCGCTGGCAGAGCGGCCTCTATGTCACCCCCGATGAAGTGGGCTGCCACGACTGGGCCATGTTCTATGTAGCCCCCAAGGGCTGGCTGTATGCGGATTGCTCTTTCGGTGCCTCCATGGCGCGCCGGGGCGACGAAACGCTCCGCCAGCACTATTTTGGCAATCTGGATCCCGACCGCATGGTGGCCAACAGCGTGTTTGCGGCGCCGTTCACACCGCCCATGCTGGGCTTCCGGGCCGACCCCTGCGATAACCAGACCGGTGAGGTGGAAGCGGACGGCGTAGGCCTCTACGGCGACGAGACCGTCTCCTCCAAAGAGCTGGTCCAGTATATTGAAGAGTAAAAATAAGAGCAAAAAGCTCTCTCTGGGAGAGCGGACACGGTAGCGCCTGAGAGGGCGAGGCCGCTGAAATAAATCCCGAAACACAGCGATACGATGTCTTTGGCAAAACAGAGCGCTCGTATCGCTGTCTGTTTTGAGGGGATACTACAGGAGAATATCAATGGAATTTCTGGCAATGTTATATACCGTGCTTCTGGTGGCCATCTGCCTGATGCTGGCCCTGCTGCTCTACCGCGGCAACAAGCCCCGGCGGGGCGGGGGAGACACCGAGGAGCTCAAGCAGTGGCTTACCCAGCAGCTGGAAGCCCAGGCCAAATCCTTTGAGCAGAAGCAGGCTGCTATGGCGGAGCAGAACTATACCGCCATCCGCAGCGTGAGCGAAACGCTGCAGACCGCCGTGCAGAACATGAGCAGCACCCTGGCCCAGGGCCAGAGCGGCCAGCAGCAGATCTTGACCCAGCGGCTCCAGAGCCTGGAAGCGGCCAACACCCAGAAGCTGGAAGAACTGCGCAAGACCCTGGCCGACAGCATGACCGCCCTGCAGGCGGAGAACACCCGCAAGCTGGATGAAATTCGCCACACGGTGGACGAGCAATTGCAGGACGCGCTGCAAAAGCGGGTGAGCGAGAGCTTCAAGGCGGTCAACGAGCAGCTGGAGCAGGTGTACAAGGGCCTGGGCGAAATGCAGTCGCTGGCGGCGGACGTCGGCGGGCTGAAGCAGGTGCTCTCGGGCGTCAAGACCCGCGGCATCCTGGGCGAACTCCAGCTGGGGGCCATCCTGGAGGAGATTCTGGCCCCGGAGCAGTATGATACCAACGTGGCCACCATCCCGGGCAGCACCCAGCGGGTGGAGTACGCCATCAAGATGCCCGGTGTGGACGGCAGCACCGTCTGGCTCCCCATTGACTCCAAGTTCCCCGGGGATACTTACGCCCATTTACAGGACGCCCAGGCTTCCGGCGATGCTGCTGCCGTGGAGAACGCCCGCCACGCGCTGGAACTCGTTCTCCGCAGCGAGGCAAAAGACATCCGCGAGAAATACGTGGAGCCGCCTTACACCACGGCATTCGGCATCCTGTTCCTGCCCTTTGAGGGCCTGTATGCCGAGGTGGTCAATGCCGGGCTTTTGGAAGTGTTGCAGCGGGATTATCAGGTCAACGTGGCAGGCCCCAGCACCATGGCGGCGCTGCTCAACAGCCTGCAGATGGGCTTCAAGACCCTTGCCATCCAGAAGCGCTCCGGCGAGGTCTGGCAGCTGTTGGGTGCGGTGAAGACCGAGTTTGATAAGTTCGGGCAGGGGCTTTCCAAGATGCAGCAGCGCCTCCGCCAGACAGACGAAGAGCTGGACAATCTCATTGGCGTGCGGACCCGGGCCATCAGCCGGAAGCTGCGCGGCGTCCAGAGCCTGGATGAAGCCAGCGCGGCCACCCTGCTGGAACTGGATACCGAGCCGGGCCGCCCGGTGACCGCTCGTTTGCCGGGAGACCATGAGGAGGATGCACGTTGAGGAGAAAGCTCCCCGCGAGCCGCCCGAAAAAGCTGCCTCTTGCGAAAATTTTAACGTTGTGTTATACTGAGAACGGTTCCTAAAAACAATGGCCAAACGGCCCCTGAATAAAACAAAATCAAAGGAGAAACTTGCCATGAGCGTGAAACATATCAGCAGTGCGATTCTCGGTGTGGGTGTGGATGATACCACCATTGATCTGTTCGAGAGCCAGTACCCGGTTCCTACTGGCGTCAGCTACAACTCCTACGTCATCCGGGACGAGAAGACCACGATTTTGGATACCGTGGATCACCGTGCCACGGAGGAGTGGCTGGCGAACCTGACCGAGGCACTGGACGGCCGCAAGCCGGAGTATCTTATTGTCTCCCACATGGAGCCGGACCACGGTGCCAACATTGCAAAGCTGGCGGCCCTTTACCCGGAGATGAAAGTGGTGGGCAACGCCAAGACGTTCCTGTATATGGATCAGTTCTTCGGCCCGGAGGCGGTTGCCAAAGACCGCCGTGTGACCGTAAAGGACGGCGAAAGCCTTTCGCTGGGCGCTCACACCCTGACTTTCGTGTTCGCACCCATGGTCCACTGGCCCGAGGTCATGGTCAGCTATGAGTCCAGCGAGAAAGTCCTCTTCTCCGCCGATGGCTTTGGCCGCTTCGGCGCTGTGGCGAAGTTCGACGAGAAGGCCGACTGGGCCAGCGAGGCCCGCCGCTACTACCTGAACATCGTGGGCAAGTACGGCCCGCAGGTGCAGGCTCTGCTGAAAAAGGCTGCCGCGCTGGACATCAAGACCATCTGCCCGCTCCACGGCCCCGTCCTCACCGGCGACCTTGGCAAGTACCTGAACTACTACGATATGTGGTCCAGCTACAAGCCGGAGGAGCCGGAGAAGATTCTGGTCGCCAGTGCCTCTATCCACGGCCACACCCGCTCCGCTGCCCACATCCTGGCCGAGAAGCTCCGCGCCAAGGGTGCCAAGGTGGTGGAGATGGATTTGACCCGCACCGATGTCTCCTACGCCGTCACCGAAGCCTTCCGCTGCGGCAAGACCGTTCTGGCCTGCGCCACCTATGACGGCTTCCTCTTCCCGCCGATGGAGGCTCTGCTGACCCACCTCAAGACCAAGAACTTCCAGAACCGCACCGTCGGCCTGATGGAGAACGGCACCTGGGCTCCCATGGCGGCCAAACTCATGCGGGCCGAGCTGGACGGCATGAAAAACATGACCGTCTGTGATGCCGTCGTTACCATCCGATCTGCTGTCAATGCCGCTGCGGAGGCGCAGATGGACGCTCTGGCAGAAGAACTGGTGAACAAGTAAAAATCAAAGAATAACAAAAAACAAGGAGATTTCCAACAGCTTACGGGGAATCTCCTTGTTTTTTGTCGCTGGCTATGTTACACTGAAGCTGCCGCTGAAAGGCGGCTGGACACTGCACATGAGGCAGGCGGTTTGGCCCTCGACCCCGAAAGGGGGTGAGAGAATGCCGATCACTTTGACGTTCCATCTGTTTGGACTCACGTTCACACTGCGGATCAAAAAGTAAAACCGCCACCTCGGCCAAGGTGACGGTTTTCAAAATAAAACTCTAAACCTTTGAGGGACAACCGCTTGTCGCAGTGTCCATCTCTGAGTTTATTATAGCGCACCCTCCCATTTCTGTCAAGCAGAGGAGGGTGCGCTTTTTGTATCAGGAACGTGCTTTTTTCAAAAGTGGAAGTCCACTTGCAGCCACCAGCAGCCCCAGCACCACGAGCCCGGCACCGGCCTGCCCAAAGGCATCGCCCACGGCGCCCACGAGAGGGCTGGCAGGGATCATGAGCAGGCTGTAGGCCATGCCGTCCACACTGATGAGGGTGGCGCGCTGGTCACTGGGGATGTTGTCGTTCAGCATCCGGTCCTCATGGAGGCTCCAGGCTTCCAGAGAACCCTGCACCAGCATACAGCCAAAGATGCTGCCCAGCGCAGGGGCCGTGCCGACCAGTACACACCCGACTCCGCAGAGGAGAGCGCAGATGGTGTAGAACCGCCGCAGACGGCGAGGGTGCAGCCGCCTGCCAACCTCCGTGCCCAGCATGGCGGCAAGTCCGCTGAGCAGTAGAGGTAAAAAGAGCAGAGCAGTGGGCCAGCCCAGCTCCACAAGGCGCTGCTGGACGAACATCTTGGTCAGGTAGCTGGGCACGCAGATAACGGCAGCGGAGACGATGAGCTTTGCCGCCAGCGGGCAGGAGCGCAGGACTTTGATGCTGTCCTTTACCAGCTGGACGAGCTGCCCGGGTAGATCGCGGAGCGCCTGCTTTTCCCGGCTGGCCTGTGCTTCGGTGACGATGGGCTCTTCCATCAGGGCAGTGGCGAGGGTTCCGGTACACTCAAAGGCGGCGCTCAGCAGGTAGAAGCCGGAAAAGCGCAGAAAACGCTCCAGTGTGCTGGCGAGGGAGCCGATGGCCGTGGCCAGCAGAGTGATCTGGGAACAGTTGGCGGATACTTTGAGGTAGTCGTCGGTTTTGCCGCACTGCTTGAGGCTGTCGTAGGTCAGGGCTGAAAAAGTGCCGGTAAACATGGCGTTGGCCAGTGCATACAGGCCCATGGCCACGCAGATAGAGAACAGGTCCGGCGCAAAGGCCATCAGCAGGTTATAGAGCACGACGCACACGCCACCGACCACAAGCGTCTTTTTGCGGCCAAGCAGATCGGCCGCCATGCCGCTGGGTACCTCGCACAGGAGGCTGATGATGTGGAACACACTCTCGGCAAAGCCGATCTCCCAGAGGGAAAAGCCCCGGGCCGCCAGCAGCGCCACCCACACGGCATCGGTGATGCGCAGGCCGGTAAAGAAATAATTGGTATATAAACAGGCAAGCTGCTTTTTTAAATTCATGGGGAACACCTTTCCTATCATAACAAAGAAATGTGCGCCCTTTTTCCGATTTTCGGCAAAACAAAAACGCCCCATAGCAAAGCTACGCGGCGCTGAAAATCATGCTCCACGCTTTGCTGAAAGAGAGAAAAGGGTACACTTCGAGCCAGAACTGCATAAAATTTGCTTAAAAATTAAAAAGCAAACGCATTCCGGGCCATACCGTGTACCTCTCTTTCTGCAAACTGTATGTTAAGACTACCATAGACGGAGCCAAAAGGCAAGCAAAAACGCCAATTTCCCGGAAAATAGCCGCCCGCACTTGCAAATGGGGCAAAAGTGTGCTAAGATAACTCATGGTTATCAACACCAACAAACCTGAATACCTCGAAACGCAGCGACGGAGAAAGTACGCACGCAGTTCCACAGCAAAGAGAGAAGCTTCACCGGCTGAAAGGGCTTCCGCGTGGGTGTGTGCTGAAGTTCGCTCCTGAGCGGCCTGCGTGAACGGCTGGAAAGCTTACTAGCACAGGACGGCACGCCCCGTTACGGCGTTTGAGAGCCGCTGAGAGCTATTTGCGCTTTCGGGCGGAAACCGGGTGGTACCGCGGAGTGAAATTACAGCGCTTCGTCCCTTTTGCTTGGAGCTTGGCTTTGAGCAGGGGACGGGGCGCTTTTGTTTTGCCCCGCTTTGACAACACGAACACGAGAAGGAGAGAACATCCATGCAAGCAATGATCGACGAGCTGGCAAAACAGGCCGAAGCTGCCTTGAGCCAGGTCTCTTCCAAGGAAACGCTGGCAACTTTCTGGCAGGAGTACCTCAGCAAAAACGGTAAGATCCCTGCCCTGATGAAAAATCTGCGCTCTGTCGCGCCCGAAGAGCGTCCTGCCATGGGCAAGATCATCAACGAGCTCAAGCAGAAAGTGCAGGCGGACTATGACGCCGCTGCCGAGAAAGTCAAGCAGGCAGAGCTGGCTGCCCGCAACGCGGCCGAGACGGTGGACATCACCCTGCCCGCCAAGACCCGCACCGTGGGCGGCCTGCACCCCCTGACGCTGGTCACCAACCAAATCATTGATGTCTTCTCCGGCATGGGCTTTGCCGTGGCCGATGCCCCGGAGATCGAGGATGATGACCACAACTTCACTCGCCTGAATGTCCCCAAGGATCACCCCGCCCGCGATATGCAGGATACGTTCTATCTGTCCGATGAGTTCCTGCTCCGCACCCAGACTTCCGGCGGCCAGATCCGCACCATGGACAGCCAGAAACCTCCCATCAAGGTCCTCATCCCGGGCCGCGTCTTCCGTTCCGACTCCGACGCCACCCACAGCCCCATGTTCCATCAGATGGAAGGTCTGGTCGTGGACAAGGGCATCACTCTGGGCGACCTGCAGGGCGCGCTGAACACCTTTGTGCAGAAGCTGTTCGGCAAGGACACCCGCACCCGCCTGCGTCCCTCTTACTTCCCCTTCACCGAGCCCAGTGTGGAGGTCGATGTCAGCTGCTTTGAGTGCGGCGGCAAGGGCTGCCCCCTGTGCAAGCACACCGGCTGGATCGAAGTTCTGGGCGGCGGTGTTGTCAACCGCAAGGTGCTGGAGAACTGCAACATTGACCCGGACGAGTACTCCGGCTTTGCATTTGGCATCGGCATCGAGCGTATCGCCATGCTGAAGTACGGCATCAACAACATCGGCTTGATGTTTGAGAATAACCTGCAGTTCCTCAAGCAGTTCCACGAATAAGAGGGGAGAGAGCAAACAATGAAAGTACCTTTCAGTTGGTTAAAAGAACTTGTCGATATCGACGTCACCGCCCAGGAATTGGAAGAACGCCTCTTCTCCTGCGGCTTTGAGGTCGAGGAGCTGATCCCGCTGGATGCAGGCATCAGCAAGGTCGTGGTCGGTAAGATCACCTCCATGGAAAAGCAGGAGGGCACTCACCTGACCAAGTGCGTGGTGGACTGCGGCGAGTATGGCCACGAGATCCACATCAGCACCGGCGCCGCAAACATGAAAGTGGGCGACTGCGTCCCCGCCGCCCTGGATGGTTCCACCCTGCCCGGCGGCATCAAGATCAAGGCCCGCAAGATGCAGGGCGTGGAGTCCAACGGTATGCTGTGCTCCGGCGAAGAGCTGGGTCTGAACGACGACCTGTTCCCGGGCTCTGAGGTCTACGGCCTGCTCATCCTGCCCGAGGATTCTGTCCCCGGCACCGACATTGCCCCCGTGGTGGGTCTGGATGACTATATCTTTGATATCTCCATCACCGCCAACCGCCCGGACTGCCAGTCCGTTCTGGGCATCGCCCGTGAGGTGGCTGCCGTTCTGGGCAAGCCCCTGCACATGCCCGCCATGGACTACAAGACTGTCTGCGAGCCGGATGCGCCCATCACCGTCAAGGTGGAGGCACCGGACCTGTGCCCCCGCTACATGGCACACTATGTGCGCAACATCCGCATGGGCGAGTCTCCCCGCTGGATGAAGCGCCATCTGGCTCTGTGCGGCCTGCGCTCCATCAGCAATGTGGTGGATATCACCAACCACACCCTGCTGGAAATGGGTCAGCCCATGCACGCCTTTGACCTGAACAAGGTCGGCGGCCGTACGATTGATGTCCGCCGCGCTCACGATGGCGAGAAGATCGTCACCCTGGATGAGAAAGAGTTTACCCTGAACCCCAACAACCTGGTCATCTGCGATGCGGAGAAGCCCGTCTGCCTGGCTGGCATCATGGGCGGTGCAAACTCCGGGATGGATGAGAATACCACCAACCTGCTGTTCGAGTGCGCTACCTTTGCGCGCGATTCTGTCCGTAAGACCAGCCGCGCTCTGGGCCAGAACAGCGATTCTTCCGCCCGCTACGAAAAGGGCGTGGACCGCCATTCTCCGGAGCTGGGCCTTGCCCGTGCTCTGCACCTGATCCAGGAGCTGGACTGCGGCGATATCACCACGCTGGAATTTGACCTGACCGATGGCCGTCCCATTGAGCGGAAGCACATCGTCACCACTCCGGCCAAGATCTGCGGCGTGCTGGGCATCACCGTCCCGGACCAGACCATGATCGATATTCTCCGGCGTCTGGAGTTCACGGTGGACGTGCAGGCGGATGGCAGCTGGGACGTCTCTGCACCTCTGTACCGTGAGGACGTGGACGGCTTCCCCGATCTGGCGGAAGAGGTCATCCGTGAGTATGGCTACGACCACATTGTGCCCACATTCCTGAACACCGCTGCTGTTACCAACGGCGGTCTGAACTACGAGCAGAAGCAGCAGCTCAAGACCAAGCGCCTGCTGGCTGCCCAGGGCTTCTATGAGGCGTCCACCCTGGCATTCTACTCCAACGCGGAGCTGGATATGCTCCACATTCCGGAGGAGGATGTTGCCCGCAAGGCTATCCGCATCCTCAACCCCATCAGCGAGAACCTCTCCATCATGCGCACCCTGCTCACGCCGTCCATGCTGAATGTCATCGTGGACAACCTGAAAAAAGGCAACAATGAGGGCCGCCTGTTTGAGATGGCACCGGTCTATCTGGCCAAAGAACTGCCCATCAACGAGCATCCCCACGAGCGCCAGACTCTCTGCATCGGCGCATTCGGCCCGGAGGAGGATTTCTTCACGGTCAAGGGTGCCATGGAGGCACTGGCAGCAGGCTTTGGTCTGAGCTTTGAGTATAAGCGCGAGAGCACTCCGTGGCTGCACCCCGGCATCAGCGCCGCTGTGTACTGCAACGGCAAGCGTCTGGGCGTGTTCGGTAAGCTCTCCAATGAGATCAATGGTGAGCTGGAGATCGCAAAGGAGCAGAAAGACAGCCAGAACATCTATCTGGGTGAACTGGACTATGAAGCCCTGATGTCCTGCGTGGATGGAGAGCTGCGTTATCAGCCCCTCAGCCCCTATGCATCGGTCAAGCGCGATCTGGCACTGGTCTGCGATGAGGCTGTTACCTGTGGCGAGATCGAGGAGACCATCAAGAAAGCCAGCCCGCTCATTACCGAGGTCAAGCTGTTCGATATTTACCGCGGTGCAAACCTCGGCGAGGGCAAGAAGAGCATGGCATTCTCTCTGACCTTGTCTGACCCTGCTGCGGAAGTTTCTGCGGAGCAGGTGGAGCGCACGGTCAAGAAAGTGCTGGGCAACCTGAAATTCAAGCTGGGCATTGAGATCCGTTAAATACAAATTGTCTTATCCTATAAAGTAATATAAGCAAAAGACCGTCTGTGCATTGCATGGGCGGTCTTTTTGCGTTAAAAGATGGAACCACGGCGGAGGGCATTCCATTAGGAAAATGCTCTTGGAGACATTTAGGTGAGTACATTTCAGATGAATGCAAAAAAACTTGAAAAAAGCAGCAGAAAAGTGTTGACAAGAGGCCCGGTGTGTGGTATTATACTTGAGCGCCAAGCGCTGAGGCAAAAGAATGACTTCCAAAGCCTCAGCGAGAAGCCCTTGAAAAGAACC
>OODF01000344.1_pt1 | contig 34490 bp, 28 predicted proteins | sample 1671431 | NCBI WGS metagenome assembly OODF01 (sample SAMN06348156, study PRJEB24527) | human gut metagenome | biome: human gut; feature: ankylosing spondylitis patient; material: feces | host: Homo sapiens | place: China | collected 2015-10 | reverse complement strand
AGCCATTGCTGACGGAGAAAAGCATAATCGCTGCCCGGCGGGAGGTCCGCAGGTTATTTCCCGCCTATCTGTTCTTTTGGACCGTGAAGAACTCCCTCTGAATGAGGAATGCGGCATTCATGTCCCTCCTGAAATCGCAGAAATCGATCCGAACAAATGCATCGGCTGTCGTCTCTGCTCGGATGCTTGTCCCACGGACGCCATCATCGGCTCTCCGAAGCATATGCACTATGTGGACGCCGAACGGTGCAACGGCTGCTGTTTATGTCAGCTTGCCTGCCCTGTCGACTGCATCTCCATGGTACGCATTGACCGTGAATGGACAGATAAGCTTGCACGTCAGTCGAAAGAAAATTACCTGAAACGAAATCAAAGACGCGCCAAGATTCGCCAAGAGGAAGAAAATCTCCTCAACGCCAAGAGCTTGACCAGTGACAAGCGAAACTTCGTGGCAAATCTTATTAGACGGAAGATAATGAATGAATCAGGAAAAGCGCCTCGAAATTCTTAAAGCCCTCCAGGCGGATAATCCCACGCCGAAGACCGAGCTCGAATACCATTCGAACTTTGAACTGCTGATTGCCGTCGTGCTTTCTGCACAGGCAACGGATAAAAGCGTCAATGAAGCCACTCGAGTGCTTTTCCCGCTGGCCAATACGCCCCAGGCCGTTTTGGATTTAGGCCCGGAAAAATTCACGGACATCATCAAGCACATCGGGCTTTACCGAAGCAAGACGAAGAACGTGATGAAGCTCTGTGAGGATTTGATTGAGCATCACAACAGTCAGGTGCCCACCGACTTTGATTCTCTAATCAAACTTCCCGGCGTAGGACAAAAAACGGCCAGCGTCGTCATGAACGTTGCTTTTGAAAAGCCGACTATTGCAGTGGACACGCACGTTTTTCGGGTAGCAAACCGCACCGGTTACGCAAAAGGCAAAACGCCGGAGATCGTCCAGAAAAAAATGGAGCGGTACACTCCGCTCCCCTACCGCGCAGATGCTCATCACTGGTTCATTCTGCTCGGGCGTTATATCTGCAAAGCCAGAAAACCCGAATGCTGGAAGTGCCCGATTGAGCAGTACTGCGAATACAAAGAAAAGAATCTTGAGCCTCCCGAACCGAAGAAGCCCAAGAAACGTCTGCTTCCTATCGAAGACTAAAACTCGAACTCACCTTTAAGGTTGTTTTCCTGTTTCAGCTTTTTCCAAATTTTCTTAGCCGGAAGGTGTCTTGAAGCCTGAAGCTCTGAAGCTCTCTGATCAAGCAGCTCGACGGAATAAGTTTCCTTCGGTCCCTTCTTGGCAAGAATAATTCTGTTGCCTTCTGCTACATCCGGCATGACGAGCACTCGTCCGTCAAATGCTTTCGAGATGTTATCGAGACTCTTGGTGAAATCTTCCCCGCCGAACACGTTATAAGAAGAGATGCCTCCGTCCGTCAACGCCTTTTTGCAAAGTCGATAGAACGGAACATCGTCATAGACCGGACCCCAGGCTTCCGCATCATAAATATCGACTAAAAGCCAATTGGCTGTATTTGCAGCTCGGGCTAGATATTTCTTGCAGTCTTCAAAAACGACTTCCAAATGATCATCATCGTCAGGCATCTTGAACCACATCCTCGAAGCCATATAGACATCTTCGGAAATCTCGACCACTTTCGTGTGCGCTTCGGGAAAATACTTCCAAGTGTATTTCGCAAGTCCGCCGGCGCCGAGCCCGAGCTGGAGAATATTTTTAGGTTCCGGACGGAAGAAAAGAAGCGCCAGCATGTACTGCTGGTATTCCAGCGCCAAACTGTATGGACGGTTAATTCTCATGCCGCCCTGAATCCACTCGGATCCGAAATGAAGATAACGGAAACCTCCGAGCTCGGAGAAGTCCACCGGTGTTCTCTTAGTTTTAGCCATTTCCTGCTCTTGTAACCTTTTGAATTTGTGTGAGTCTAACGCCGAAAACAAAAAATTAAGCGCAGTCCCAACGAATTGGAGCTGCGCTTATTGTTTCCGTTTTTAACCGAGATTAGTTCACAGACTTCTTACCGATCGTATCCATCAGCATCGTATTCATACGATTGATGAATCCGGCCGGGTCTTTGAGCTGTTCACCTTCCATCAGCTGAGCCTGTTCAAGGAAGAGCTTAGCCCATTCCGGAGAGAAGGCACCCTGTTCTTTCAGTCTAGAAACCAGAGGATTGTTCGGGTTCAGTTCAAGAATAGGTTTCGGTTCGGGAACGTCTTGACCAGCTGCTTTCATCATGCGGACAAAAGCAGGATCCAAGCCGTTCGGGTCCGTCACGATGCAGGAAGGAGAATCGGTCAGACGCAAAGTCATACGAACATCTTCGACGCTGTCGCCCAAAGCGGCTTTGAATTCGTCGACGAGCGGTTTGTACTCGGCTTGAACTTTTTCTTTCTCTTCCTTTTCTTCCTTGTCTGCCAAGTCGCCGAGATCAAGGTCGCCCTTTGCGATATTGACAAGCTTCTTGCCCTGGAATTCAGTCAAGAACTGCATCATCCAGCGATCGATCGGGCCGCTGAGGAGCAGTACTTCGATATCCTTCTTCTTGAAGAGTTCGAGCAGCGGGCTCTTGGCGGCTGCTTCAGGTGTATCACCGATCACATAGTAAACGGTGTCCTGACCGGTCTTCATACGGCTGATATAACCTTCAAGGGTGACATCGGCCTTGCCTTCGCTTCCCGTGGAAACAAATCTCAGAAGTTTGGCGATACGCTCTTTATTGGTCGGATCTTCGCCCAGGCCTTCTTTCAGCACATTGCCGAACAGCGCCCAGAACTTGTCGTAATTGGAAGCTCTGTTGGCGGCAAGGTCTTCCAGCATGGAAAGAACACGCTTTGTCGTACCGTCGCGAATGATACGAAGGTCGCGGGTCTGCTGAAGAATTTCACGGCTGACGTTGAGCGGAAGATCTTCGGAATCGATCACACCCTTAATGAAGCGCAGATAGTGCGGAAGCAGCTGGTTCGTGTCATCCATAATGAAGACACGTTTCACGTACAGCTTCACGCCATGTACGTTTTCTCTGTCCCAAAGGTCAAACGGAGCGGCAGACGGAACATACAGAAGCTGGATGTATTCGTTCTTGCCTTCAACCTTGTTGTGCGTCCAGCAAAGCGGATCGGTAGAGTCGTGAGAAACGTGGTGATAGAACTCTTTGTACTGGTCTTCAGTAATTTCATTCTTCGGACGTGCCCAAAGAGCTGCACCGGTGTTGATGGCTTCCCATTCTCCGGTGTCAATAACTTTATCGTCCTTGTATTCATCCTTGCCCATTAAGATCGGCGTGGAGATATGGTCGGAATAGCGCTGAAGGATCGTGCGCAGACGATACTTGCTCACCAGATCGCGGTCCTCGCTCTTAACAGAGAGAATGACGTCCGTACCAAAATGATCGCGGGTTGTATTTTCAACCGTAAATTCGCCTTCGCCGTTGCTTTCCCACTTTGTAGCGGCATCGGCCGGATCACCGGCTTTACGGGTAATAACGGTTACTTTGTCGGCGATGATAAAGGAAGAATAAAAACCGACACCAAACTGTCCGATAAGCTGAGAGTCTTTCTTCTGATCTCCGGATAAGCGGGCAAAAAATTCTCTTGTACCGCTCTTGGCGATCGTACCTAAGTGTTCAATCACTTCTGCACGCGTCATGCCGATACCATCGTCGCTGACCGTGATTTCCTGCTTCTGTTCATCTACACCGACTCGGATCGAAGGATGCGGATCGTCGGCAAGCAAGGAAGGATTGTCGATTGCGGCAAAACGCAGCTTGTCGATGGCGTCCGAAGCGTTGGACACCAATTCACGCAAGAAAATCTCGCGGTTGGAATAAAGAGAATGCACCATCAGATGGAGCATCTGTTTCACCTCGGTTTGGAAACCGAGCGTCTCTTTCTTGTTTTCAGACATTAAGCGATACCTCTGTTGAATAATTCAGGCTTATGACACTATTTGGTGTCACTTTTCGTATTTTCAACCTCTGCTGATGTAAGATTTTCTGAATGCGGGCAATAAGGGGAGTGATTATCACCACTTCTGCCCATTTTGGTTTTCCGATACCCGCAATAAAGGCTGCCACAAACAGCTCAACTACAAGGTCTTTATTTTTTGGAGCTTTTTGGCTCCGATGTTCTTATTTATCGCAGGAATGCGCACTATGTCTGACAATTCTTTAACACCTCCAAAATCGATCCGCGCAAGATCCTCTCAGCGTTCCATTATTCGTGAACTCCTCAAACTGGCTAGCCAGCCCGATGTCATTTCTTTTGCCGGCGGCCTGCCCTCTCCTAAGAGCTTCCCGGTCAAAGCCATTGAAAAAGCGACCGACTGGGTTTTAGAAACACAAGGCACCCGTGCCCTCCAGTACTCCAGTACCGAAGGTGAACCCGCTCTTCGCAAGGCCATTGCCGCTCATGAAGCTGAATTAGGTGCTCCCGTTGACCCTGACTGCATTCAAATCGTTTCCGGTTCTCAGCAGGCTTTGGATTTAATGGCCCTCGCCTACATCGATGAAGGTTCCAAGGTTGCAGTCGAAGATCCGACTTACCTCGGTGCATTGTCTGCTTTCAAACTCCAGCGTCCTGAATTTGTCACGCTCCCGACGGATGAACATGGCTTGAACCCGGATTTAATCGGACCGGAATTCAGCGGCATTCGTTTTGCCTATGTCATGCCGACTTTCCAGAACCCGACAGGCATCACGATTACTGAAGAAAGACGTAAGAAACTCGCTGAAAAAGCCCGTGAATACGATTTCTGGATTTTGGAAGACAACCCCTACGGCGAACTTTGGTATGACCGTCAGCCTCCGAAGCCGATTCGCTGCTATGCCCCGGAACGTACTCTGACAATGGGAACATTCTCCAAAGTTCTGTCTCCCGGTTTCCGTCTCGGTTACATCATCGGGCCGAAGCCTGCGCTTGATCCTCTCACAACGATTAAGCAGGCCGTTGACCTCCATACGTCTACATTCACGCAGCTGATTTCTGCCCGCTGCCTTGATGAAGGCCTTATGAAGACGCACATGCCGGATGTCCGCGCTCTTTACAGAACTCAGTGCCACTGCATGCTCGATGCATTAGAACGTTACTTTCCCGAAGGCACAACTTGGACTAAACCTGACGGCGGTATGTTCATTTGGGTCACACTGCCGGAATACATCAACACCGACGACATGATGAAAGAAGCGCTCGACAGAAAAGTCGCTTATGTTCCGAGCTCCGCTTTCTACGCCAATGAGCCGAAGTTCAACCAGATGCGCTTGTCCTTCGTGACGGTTCCTCCGGAAAAGATTGATCAGGGCGTCAAAGTCGTGGCCGAACTTGTTAAAGAGAAAATGGCCGCCCATAACGCTTAATCTGCGTTAGAGCAATTCATTGCCAACAGGTCCTTCGGGACCTGTTTTGTTATGCAGAAAAATAAGCGGCCGGAAACTCCGGCCGCATTCGTCAATTATTTGACTCTTTCTTACTTATGAGCAACAGCGGACTTCGCTGCAATTCTGCCAAACGTTAAAACGTCAGCCGTGGCATTACCGCCTAAACGGTTAGAACCATGGATGCCGCCTGTCACTTCACCGGCAGCATAAAGACCGGGGATCGGCTTACCTTTCTTATCCAAAACCTGGGCATTGGTCGAAATCTGCAGACCGCCCATGGTGTGGTGGATAGAAGGTGCACGCGGTGTGGCATAGAAAGGAGGTTTAACGATCGGACGGTCAAAGAGTTTGCGTCCGAACTTCGGATCGTTCTTGGCTTCAACCATCTTATTGAATTCAGCCACTGATGCTTCGAGCTTATCAGCAGGCATGCCGAGCTGTTTAGCCAAATCGGCTAAAGAATCTGCCTTGTAGATACGGCCGATGCTGACCAACGTTTCCACATCTTCATTGAAGCTGTTGAGCGGTTTAACGATCGAAGAATCGTTGATGTCATAGACAACGCCGCCCGGTTGTTTCTTGATGGCGGCAACAAATTCGTCACGGCGGGCATCTTCCTTCACGAAGCGTTCGCCGTTCTTGTTGACGTCAATCACATCGTCCAGACCGGACATCTTGCGGGCACGGCCCTGCAGAGCGCCCGTTCCCGGGGTAGCCAGCGGGTAAACCTGCACGTAGTTCATACCGGTCGTATCTGCTCCGTGTCTTGTAGCAATGACAATACCGTCACCGGTAGCACCCGGCTGGTTCGTAGAAACCATTTCCGGAGTGAGATGCGGAGCGGACTTCTGACGCATTTCTTTGTTCTGAGAATAACCGCCGGTAGCAAGAATGACACCGTCCTTAGATGTGAATTCGTACTTATTGCCAACCTTGTCGGTTGCAGTCACGCCGATCACGCGGCCTTTATCGTTAAGGATAAGGTCTTGGACGCGCATGCCGAGTTTGAAGTTGACGCCCTGTTTGACAGCAGACTGATACAGAGGATCAATCAGACCGAGACCGGCAGGAGCGTCAAGCTGGTGAGTACGCTGCCAAAGAGCGCCGGCGCCCTGGCTGACACGGTCCATTACAGGAGATCCCTTGGACTGCATCCAGTGCAGTGTGTCGAGTACGTTGTTGGAATACTGTCTGATCAGAGGAATGTGACCGACTTTATCGCCGCCGTTATAGGTCTGGAGGGCATGCCATTCGGGGCAGTCAAAGAGTGTCTTAGAGCCGCTCCTCAAGTAGGCTTCGTATTTGGCTTTGACGTCTGCCATCAGCTTGGCGTGTTCTTCGCTGACGGGTTTTTCGCTGATTGCTTTAACCACAGCTTCCTTCAGTGTTTCCGTCATCGGAAGGGCTTTCTGTCTGTCGGGGTCAGCTGCATTAAATGCAGATGCGCAGCGAAGTGTGTTTCCGCCGATCACCGGCATCTTTTCCAAAACCAGCACGTTCTTAACGCCTAAATCCTTAGCCGTCACCGCGGCAGAAAGGCCGGCGCCGCCTGCACCTACGATGATGAGATCTGCACTGCCCTTGGTAATACCGGCAACTTTCTTAATCTTTTCGGGAACTGGTTTTTGGAAAGCAGCGATGTCGCCGCCGGCTTTTTCAATTGCCTGGGCAATGGCTGTCTTCAGAGCGGTACTGGTGACGGTAGCACCGGCGACGTTGTCGACATTGAGTGTCTGGTACTGAAGAACGTCTTTACCGATTTCGCGGATAGCTGTATCGCCTAAATACTTCGTTTCTCTCTGGCCTGGTGTTTTGATGTCAGTAATCTTGTTGTCTTTGATGGTGACTTCAACAGTAAGCCAACCGTTGTTGCCGTAAGCCTTTCCTTCAAAAGTGCCGTTCTTGAGGGCGAGCGGAGCTGCTTTTTTGCCCTGAGCTTGATTCAGGCATTCTTGAACAGCTTTCTTAATAGCGGCAGAAGAGACAGACGCACCTGCAATGCTTTGAACATTGGCAGACTGCGCTTTAACGATTTCGGCCGGAAGTGCTGCAACTGCCTTGGACCCGATACCTTCAGTTTCTTTTTGATCAACGATCTTAACGGAAAGAATCTTGTCAGCAGAAGTCGTGACTTCGACTTTGACCGGACCGTTCTGACCAGCAATAGCGGCTGTGTAAGTGCCCGGTGTGTAGGCATATGCACCGGTTGAAAATACGGCTAATGCGATAGCCGCACTTAGGGATGTGGTTTTCATAATAATTCTCCTTGGTAAATTAGTCATGCCGAAGGCTGAGCTAATACGCGGTATTCTAGGATCCCTCTGTAGAATATGGAAATACTATTAACTTATACCTATCATTCGATTAATATATGGATCTTAAGTCTCTACATGCCTTCTGGCTATTTTACTTGGTCGCCCGGGAAAAGAGTTTTACAAAGGCCGCTGCGATTGCGAATATGAGCCAGCCCCCTCTTTCAATGCAAATTCAGAATCTGGAAGCTAAGTTAGGAAAGCAGCTGATAGATCGGTCTTTTCGAAAGCTTACTTTGACAAAAGAAGGGGAAAGACTTTTCCCGTTAGTTGAGAATTTTTTGAATCAAACAGACGACTTTTTCTCGGAGGTCCAAGCTAGTTTGGCAGGGAGAAGAGGAAAAATCCTAATAGGCACTTTCTCTTGGGCAATTCATTTATTCGCTGTTCCTATCATTCTTAAATTAAGCAAAAAATTCTCCAATGACCGTTTCGACTTCTTGGAAATAGAGAGTATCAATGTCCCTAATCTGCTCAAAGATAAAAAATTGGATATCGGTTATGCATATGCGGAACCCTTTGAAAATAGCGGATTAGTTACCGAAACAATTGCAGAAATTGAATGCGTCTGTGTTGTTTCAAATGAGCACCCTTTAGCAAATTATGAACAAATTCGAATGAAGCAGTTGAAAGGGGAGGACTGCGTATGTATTGCTTCTGACGTGTCCCCAGACCTCTATCGGATCATGAGCACCCTGGCCAGAAAGTGGGGGTTTGAAATAAAAACCAACCATAGCATCCGCAATTATTTTGCGCAAAGTGCGCATGTTGGCTTAGGGAGAGGATTTGCATTGTTACCTCGGCCTGCTACGGAATCATTGCCAGAAACCTTGACAAAAATTTCTATCAGCGACGGTCCTTCCCTAAAGTTTATGCGAATCTGTCGAAAAGGTTTGTATGAAGCTTAGAGAAAAAACATCTTGAGGTGCTTCAAGGCGTTCATTTGACTTCTTAGCTATTTGTATCTTAGTTAGGATCAAGCCGGTGACGTCTTGAAAACTCGTACCCTGGCGTTGGGAAGAAATACGAAAGCCGAAGCGACATCATTTGAAAAGCCAATTTTGTTCCTACCTCTGGCCTTTCTTTAACGCTAAACAGTTAACTTACTGATAGTTTACCCCCCCCTTCCGAATCTTTTGATTGACCTTTCTAAATTTCTTAAATTTTTAGATCCCAAAAGCTTTTCTTTAAAGAATCATTTCTATAAAGGGAAAAACTATATGTCTTGCACCTGGGCAATCAAGCTATTTCTAAATTAAGAAAAGTTTCGGCCCTATATGCAACACAACTTTTTTCCTTATCGGCAGATCGTTATTCTCTTTGTTTCGAGCGGGGTTTCGTGTTTAACAAAAGGCGGACAAGTTCTTCAACTTTTGCTGATTTCTCAACCACCTAACTAAAGGAATTTAAATGAAATTATCCGCACGTAACGTTCTCGAAGGCAAAGTTCTCTCTATCAAAAAAGGCCCGGTTTCTACCGAAGTTGATATCGAGACTAAAGGCGGCGAACGCGTTGTTGCTTCTATCACTACAGCTTCTGCTGACTCCCTGAAGCTCGAAGTCGGCAAGAAAGTCTATGCCGTCATCAAGGTTTCCAACGTTATGGTTGGCACAGACGAGTAATTCTCGTTAGCTTCATGCAAAAGTCCGACTTTTTTTCGTCGAACTTTTTGTTTTTGGGTTACTGCGGACCGGCGCCGGCCTTAAAGGTATTGCACATCTCAGGATTTCCGGTATCGAATCCTGTCTTAAACCAGTAATAACGCTGTTCAGATGTTCCATGTGTAAAACTATCCGGCACGACTCTTCCCTGAGCTTCACGCTGCAGTCTGTCGTCTCCGATTGCAGTTGCTGTCCGTAAAGCTTCCTGCAGGTCTCCTTTCTCTAGGATGCCCTGTCTTTGCATATCGTGTCCCCAGACGCCTGCCAAACAGTCGGCTTGGAGTTCAAGTTTGACGGAAAGCCTGTTGGCTTCTTTAGGGCTGACTTGAGACTGCAGCTTCTGAACTTGAGAAGAAATGCCGAGAAGCGTTTGAACATGGTGTCCGACTTCATGAGCTAAGACGTAACCCAAAGCGAAGTCTCCTCCGCCTCCCAGTTTTCTCTGCATGTCTTTATAGAAAGAGAGGTCCACATAAAGCTTATGGTCGGATGGACAGTAGAACGGACCCATCGCAGCCTGACCGTATCCGCATGCGGTTCTGGTGCTTCCGGAATAAAGCACCATTTTCGGAGGAATATACCTTTTACCGGACTGAGTAAAAATTCGGCCCCAAGTTTCTTCTGTTGTTCTCAGTGCCACAGAAGAAAACTTCGCCAGTTCCTGCTCCTGAGCACTCGGCTGGTAGATTGAACTTTGTGTCTGAGTAGGCATCGGAGAATCCAAGCCTAATAGCGGCGTCAGATCGATGCCGTAATAACCGGCAACTAAAACAACCGCTAAGACAGCTAATCCCAGCTTGCCTCTCGGCATAGGGAATCTCGGACCACCGCCTTCACCTCGGCGGTCTTCTACGTTGCTGCTGCCCTCTCTGTCTTTCCAAAGCATCTTATCCTCCGATGCACATGTTGCCTGTGCACATTTTAGGGGCCAACAATAAGAGAAACTTTTTTCAGGGCCCCCTTTTAGGAAAAGGCGCCGTTCCCGCGGGAACAAGCGCCTTGTATTTGAGTCTGAAGCTCTTAGATGATCGTGCTTTCTTCAACCTCTTCGCTATCGTCACCTTTATTGGCAGTCTCAAGCTTATAAGGCTTCAAACCTAAGAACTCCCATTTAGCCTCAACGAACCGGCCCTTACGGCCTCTCCGGGTTCGGTAGTCTTCAATGGAGCGAGGACCGACCAAAAGTTCCTGAATCTTGCCGCCGCGGCCTTTTCCGACCACCACGACTCCGTTCGGAGAAATCGGAACGGCTGCGACCAGTTTCTCATCGTCCTGGAGCGCCATGATTGTGGTGCCCTTGCCGCCGCTCGAAAGAGCTCTGAGTTCATCCGTCGTGAAGACAACCAATCGGCCGCTCGAAGACAACGCGGCGATCCAGCCGGTCAACGGTGTTGAAACCTGAACCGGAAGCGGGTTAGCTCCGTCCAAGATAAAGAAGGATTTGCCGCCTCTCTGACGGACTGCAAGATCAGACATCTTGCAGAAGAAGCCCATGGCTGCGTCTGAGGTAAACAGCAAGACGGTATCGGGCGCACCGCAAATGTAGTCAAAGGGAACATCTCCGTCCTGGAATTGGACGAACGCGCTCACATGAGTCCCCTCGCCTCTGGCACTCGGCAGAGAAGAAACCGGAATACTGTAAATGCGTCCGGTATTCGACAAGATATACAAATTGTCGACACTGCGGCATGCCATAGAGCAGCGATACTTGTCGCCCAGCTTGAAGTTCATGGCACGAGCGTCAAATCCATGACCTTGTCTTGAACGCAGGAAGCCCTTTTCACTCACGATCACTGTGACAGGTTCATCAATCACCTGTTTCGCAATCGAAGCGCCCTTGGCTTCTTCAATGAGTGTGCGTCTTTCGTCGCCATAGGTGTCAATATCCTGACGGATCTCTTTGGTGACTTCTCTTCTCAGTTTCTTTTCATCCGTCAGCAAGCCGCGCAGACGTTCAGCTTCATTGCGAAGCTTCTCCAGCTCTTTACGGAGTTTGACTTCATCGAGAGAGGCCAACTGACGCAGTTTGATTTCAAGGATGTCTTCGGCCTGCGTATCAGACAATCCGAAATGCGTCATCAGTTCTTTCTTGGGATCGTCCGCACCGCGAATGATGCGAATCACTTCCTCAATATCAACGAGAACAATGAGACGGCCTTCCAACGTATGGATACGAGCTTCAGCTTCATTTAAAGAAGTCTGAGATCGAGCGCGAACCGTACGCAGTCTAAAGCTAACCCATTCGGAAAGAATGTCTTTCAAACCTTTTTGACGAGGTTTGCCGTCAATGCCGATCACCACAAGGTTGAACTTGCAGGAGGTTTCAAGACTGGTCTTACTGAGAATGGTGCTGACGAGCTCTTCTCGATCAATGGATTTCGATTTCGGATCGATGACCAAGCGTACAGGTGCCTCAGCACTCGACTCGTCTCTCATGCCGCTCATGACGTTCATGATCAGCTGCTTGTCCTGCTGCTGTTTTGCAGTCAGAGACTTCTTACCTTGCGGTGCCTTAGGATTAGTGAGCGCTTCCAGTTCCGACATCACCTTCATGACGGAAACTTTATACGGAACGCTGTCAAAAACTAACTGCCACTGGCCCCTGGAAAGCTCTTCAAAGTGGTAAGTGGCGCGAACCTGCAGGTTGCCGTAACCGCTTCGATAAACATTCTTAATGTCAGAGGCAGAAGATATAACCTGAGCACCGCCCGGGAAATCCGGACCTTTAACAATTCCAAGCAATTCGTCCGTCGTGATCTCAGGATTACGGATCACTTCAATGGCAGCCTCTCCGACTTCCGTAAGATTGTGGGACGGAATTTCGGTTGCCATACCGACCGCAATACCGCTGGAGCCGTTCAATAAAAGCACCGGCAAACGGGCCGGCAGTAAAACTGGTTCTTTATGGGTTCCGTCGTAGTTCGGAATAAATTTGACGGTTCCTTTGTCCAGTTCGCCAAGCAGAAGATCGGCATACTTAGAAAGGCGGACTTCGGTGTAACGCATAGCCGCAGCACCGTCGCCGTCAGCCGAACCGAAGTTACCCTGACCTTGAACCAACGGATAGCGCATCGTGAAGTCCTGCGCCAAACGAACCATAGCGTCGTAAGCGGCCAAGTCACCGTGCGGATGATACTTACCTAAGACTTCACCGACGACTCGAGCACTCTTGACCGTTTTGACATCCGGATTCAGGCCGAGCCGCTTCATTGCGTAGAGAATTCTTCTCTGGACAGGCTTCATGCCGTCGCAGACGTCCGGCAATGCACGGCCTTTTACCACAGAAATAGCGTATTCCAGATAAGCGCGGCTTGCAAAGTATGCAAGCGTTAATTCATCGCAGTCTGTGTCGGCATGCTTCAGAGCTTCTTCGACGATGTCAGAACCACGGGCCTGTGCAGGCGCAGGAACCAATTCTGCTGCTTCAACTTCGTCCGCAACTTCCTGAAGCTCTTCCTTCATGTCAGAAGCATCTTCACGCATCAGGTTTTGAGCGAGCTGCTCGGCTTCTTCTAGAGAATCTTCATTCTTCGGTTCAGAAGCCGGTTCAGCCAACTCTGCTGTTGCATCTTCCGGTTGAAACTCTAATTTCTTTTCACCCTCGGAGGAAGACTTTTCTGCCTCAGGAGAATGTTCCGGCTCCTCCTCTAGCATATCAAAGAGGAAACCGGTTCCCTTACCGATGTCTTCTTCGGGTTCCGGCTGAGCTTTTTTAGCTTTTCCTTTCTTCTCTTGGGGCTCTTCGTCTTCAGCTGCGGGCAGAACCGCCTTTCCGTCGATTTCTTCAAAAAGCTCGGTCTGATCAGCTTCCGTTAATTTGCGTCTTGGTTTCTTAGGCATTTATTGCGCTCAGTTAAATATCAGGTTCGAACTGGTCGCCGTGGCGTTCGATCCACTGCTTACGTGCGTCGGCTTCTTTATTTCCCATGAGAATCTGCATGGCCTTTCCGGTTAAATCGTCGCCCGGTAGTCCGACCTTCACCGGCAAAAGTCTGCGGGTTTCGGGATCCAAAGAAGTCTCTTTGAGTTCTTCCCAATCCATTTCACCGAGACCTTTGAATCGTGAGATGACGATCTGAGCATCGGTAAATTTTTCTTTTTTGAGTTTCTCGACTGTCTTTTTCAGTTCTTCTTCGTTCAAGCAGTAAATTCGGCGTTCTTTCTTCTTTCCTTTGTTCGGAACCGAAACCTTAAAGAGCGGCGGCATCGAAATGTAGATATGCCCTGTCTCCATAAGGTAGGAAAAGTGCTTGTAGAAAAGCGTCAGCAGGAGCACTTCAATGTGAGAGCCATCCACGTCGGCATCGGCCATGATGCAGATCTTGCCGTAACGAAGATTTGAAATATCGGGCTTCTCACCGATCTTGTGGGGATCGACACCGATAGAAACCGAAATATCGTGAATTTCTTTGTTGCCGAAAAGCAGGTTCTGATCGACTTCCCATGTGTTCAAAACTTTACCGCGAAGAGGAAGAATGGCTTGATATTCTTTATCGCGTCCCTTCTTAGCCGAACCGCCCGCAGAGTCACCTTCCACCAGGAAGAGTTCATTGCGGGAAATATCGCCGCTCGTGCAATCCGTAAGTTTGCCCGGAAGAACCGCAACAGAAGATCCTTTTCTCTTTTCGATTTTCTGAGCGGAATGCTGGCGCGCCTGTGCCTGCTTGACAAACATTTCAGCAAGCTTGCGGCCCTCTTCAACGTGGCTGTTGAGCCAGAACTCCATCTGCGGACGCACAAAGCTGGAAACCAGCTTCAGCGCATCTCGGCTGATCAATTTTTCTTTGGTCTGTCCCTGGAACTGAGGGTCCAGTACTTTTGCATTCAAGACAAAGCTGGCACGCGCAAACACGTCATCCACGATCATCTTGATGCCTTTAGCGCCCAAGCCATGGGTTTCCATGAAACTTCTCATGGCTTGGAAGACGCCGTCGCGCAAACCAGCTTCATGAGTGCCGCCGAGCGGTGTCGGAATCAGGTTCACGTAGCTCTCACGTTCCAGCTGACCTTCATCTGTCCAGCAAACGACCCAGCCGGCGCCTTCGCCCTGAGAAAAGGTATCGTCGTCCGCTCCGGCAAAGCCCTGAGCTTCGAAAGGCTGAACCAACGGAGGACGGTCCAGCTGTTCGGTCAAATATTCCTTGAGACCGCCTTCGTATTTCCAGACCTGTTCGATGTTGTCTTTTTCATTGCGATAGACCACCTCGCAGCCCGGAAGCAAAACTGCCTTACTTCTCAAGAGGCGGATCAACTGGTTCTTAGGAATCGTGAGCGTGTCGAAATACTTTCCGTCCGGCCAGCAGCGAACCCTCGTTCCGGTCGCTTTCTTTGGTCGAGGAGTTTTAACACTGTTCAAAGGCACTGTAACAAAACCGTCCTCGAAAGTAATTGAGCTTTCGAGACCGTCACGCCAAACGGTTACTTCCAGGCGAGAGGACAGCGCATTGGTGACAGAAACACCGACGCCGTGCAAACCGCCGGAGAAAGAATAGGCACCGCCGGCACCTTTGTCGAATTTACCGCCGGCATGCAGACGAGTGAAAACGATTTCAACAACTGGAACCTTCTCTTCCGGATGAATACCGACCGGAATGCCGCGTCCGTTATCTTCTACGGAAATCGATCCGTCAGCGTGTTCGGTCAGGATGATTCGGTTGGCGAAATTCGCTAAAACCTCGTCCGTCGCGTTGTCGATGACCTCCTGAATAATGTGCAAAGGACAATCCGTCAAGGTATACATACCGGGGCGTTGTTTAACCGGCTGAAGACCTTTCAAAATGCGAATCGATTTTTCGGAGTAATCGTTGACTTTATTATCTTGCTCAAGAGACATACGGGCGCCAATCCAGCGACAAAGAAAAGATGCAAATGGCTATTTTAACAAATTGATTTAGACCGACTTCTGCCTTTTTACGGCCGGGAAGTCATCTTTTGACGCGTTTTTACTAATAGTTTTTACAGAATCCTACGAGGCCTTTCGAGCCTGTTCTGCCTTCATCGCCTGCAGATAAATCCCGTCGGCGAGGTCTCGAAGTCCTTTGGCGCATTTTTCCGGATTGCCTCTCGCGTCCTTAAAGACATACCAAATTCGATGGACCGCTTTTCTCAAGTTTTCATCTTCGAAGAGATCGCCGATGAGAATTTGCAGCTCCTTGTTCTTAGCAGTCCCGCCTTCCATAGCTTTATAAGCGGCCAGGGAAAAGATCCTTCTCACATCGTAGCCGCCTTTTAAGCCTCTTAATTTAAGAATCGCCGGAGCAGCTAAGTAAAGAGCTGTTGTCGCAAACCGGTCCCGGCGATCAATGGATTCCAATTTTGTAAATAGGAGGATTTCGCCGGCAGAAAGAGGGTCTTCCTCATAATTTCTAAGATTGAACGTCTTCAAAAAGATAGCGTTCATCAAGCGGGCAAACTTTTCCTGAGGCGACTGCATTGCTTCGTCAGGAGGATTATTTTGTGTCGAGGTTGCGACCAGTTCGCAGAAAGAATTGATCGTCTTCCAATTAGGAAGACCGCCTTCCTCCAATTCCAGCTGCAAAAAATTCAGCAAATAACCGTCCTTCTGTGCTTCAGCAACGATTTTCTTGGTTTTCGTTGTAACACCACAAGACCAAATATCGTTAATAAACATAATGCAACCTGACAGCTCAAAAGGACTAAAAAACGAACCACTTCCATTCTAACCAAGGTTGCTTTACGCCTGCTTACATTTTTGACGCCTCTGCGGGTGATCACTAACCTTGGTTTCTTCACCACCTATTATCCAGATTTTCCTACTCTATGAGCGCTGTATACGAATTCAGCCTCCATCGGAGGCTGAATTAGCTATCAATGACCATCTGCAATCAAATTGCAGAGAAGTCCAAGTTACTTGGCTGCCATAACTGCATCAAGTTCCTTCATGTCTTTATCAACCATCGCAGAAACAGAGCTGTCGGACCAGACGTTAAGACTGGTTTCAATCATATCTACCACGGCGTAGAAAGGCAGAATCACTCCCATCAGAAGGATGGGAACATTCATGCTGGCGAGCAAGCTTGCGGACAAGAAGAAGCAGCCCATAGGCACGCCGGCGTTCCCGATAGCTGCCAGAGTCGCAATAAAGATCCAGGCAACAATGACACCGGGATGGATATCAAGACCAGCATTTTGCATCAGATAGACGACGGTTAAGAAAATGAAAGCCGCGCAGCCATTCATGTTGATTGTTGTGCACATCGGAAGGACGAACTGCGCAACCTGCGGTTTTTCTCCGAGGTTCTGCTGCGCGCATCTCATTGTGACCGGCAGTGTTGCAGCTGAGGACTTAGAGAAGAAAGCCAGAGCAAGAGCCGGCAGCATTCCCTTTGCAACTTTAATCGGATTGAATCCTTTAAACATCAGGAAGGCAGGGATCACGATGAACATCTGGATTAAGTTCGCGGAAATAACCAATGCGAAGTAAGTTCCCAAACCGCCTAAGCTGACGCCATGGCTGACTTCCTGAGCCAGTGAAGCGACGAAAGCAAAGATACCGATCGGCAAAACGACGATAAGCCAATTGACAAGCGTAAAGAGAACATCCTGAGACGCTTTAAAGAATGTGATCATGAGATCCTGATTCTTAGAGTCTCTCGGCATCTTTGCAATGGCAATACCGACAGCTGCAGCGATGAGAAGTACAGAAAGAACGTTCGCTGTTTGGAACGGCGTAATGAAATTATCGGGGACAATGCTTTCCACGTAATCCAAATAAGAATGACTTCCTAATTTATTAGAGATATCAGGAGCCGTTCCGGTGACGGCCACGTTCGCCGGTGTAAAAAGCACGTATAAAGAGGCGGCCACGCAAGCGGCAAGAATCGTTGTTGAAAGCGTATAAAAAATCGTGTGTCTGAAAATCTTCGCCGATTCATTGTTCTGAGACAAAGTCGACAAAGAGGAAATAATGGACACGCAAATGATCGGAATACTTAAGAACTTGAATAATCTAATGAAAACGGTGCTAATGAACTGCACAACGATCATTAAATAATGGTTTTCCCAGATTCCGGCCAAAATGCCTAGAGCAATTGCCAAAAAGTAGGCAACAACCACGCCAACGAAGCCTTTCTGCATCCCGGCAGCTAAGATTTTTTTATCCACGATGAATCCTTATGTGTGTTTTTGTAACAGGATATACCAGACTTGAAACAAAAATTCCCGCTTCGGTTCTTTATTTCCGAAAGCGGGAACTCTGGTTATGGAGAAGGCTTCAGATTATTTCAACCAAGGAGTTTTTTCTTCGAGGATGATGGCGTCTCCGGCAGTAAATTCCTGCAGGCTTCCGCTCTTTGTCTGAATGCAGATGAATTTGATGCCTTCGTCGTCAGAGGCATGAATAGCGCGATGTCCGTTGGGGCGAATCACAAACCAGTCACCTGCTTTGATATCAACGACCTGGCCATCAATATAGAGCTGGCCCTTGCCGCCCAAAACACCGTAGACTTCTTCGTTCTGCTTATGAGCATGGACGAAAGGTACTGCGGCCTTAGCCGGAAGTTCATTAATAGAAATTTCGCATCCGGTCAGACCGAGCAAGTTATGCAGTTCGACACGCGGAGCGTCTTTTATTTCAACCATCTTAAAATTTTCCATCTCAAACTCCTTAATTAAAATTTAGTTCGTAACCGAACTATTTAGTTAAAAACTAAAGCTTCCTCAAAAATTTGAAGTGAGCTTCCTCATTACTTTTTCGGCAATTTCTAATTCTTCCGGTTCCACTGCTGAAAGGATCCTCTCCGAGAGGTCTTCAGAAATTTTTCCGAAAACCGCCTCAAATGCGACACCCTTTTCGGTGAGCGAGATCTTCACGCCCCTGGCATCGGCCGGATCTGTTTTTTTGCAAACATAACCGAGCTTAACCAGCCTATCCACAAGCTCAGAAACAGTGGACTTCGAACGGCGAGTGCGTTCGGCAATTTCTTTTGCACTCAGCTCCCCTGCCTCAAACAGCGTATGAAAAATATCTCCGTGCGCCATTTTCAGCTCCGGACAACCGTACTTCTTCAGTTCTTCCTGAATGAAGAATCCGGCCTTCTCGTTCAAAAGCGATGAAAGATAAACAATCTCATAATTTTCCATGGACGAAATTATAGTTCGGTGCCGAACTAAATTCAAAAAGAAGGATTAAAAAAGATCTCAAATCGGGTTTTGTTTTAAGTTAAATTCGGAATAAAGACAAATTATTTCGAATAAACAATTAGAAAGGTTTGAATTATAGAGGGGTCTAAAAATACGGTTGAAAGACGGGTGGCGGCCCCAACAGGAATCGAACCTGTACCTCAGTCTTAGGAGGACCGCGTTGTATCCATTCAACTATGGGGCCGACGCACGAAATTCTAATCGAAAATCCCGTTCCATGCCTCTCCTCGCGGCCTCAAGTCTGTTCAGAAAAAATCAAACGGCAGAAACAGAGAAGTTTTAAACAAAAAATCCTCGGTCCAGCCGAGGATTTTTTGTTTCACCAAGGGGCGTTTGAGCCCCTTTAATTCAATTAACTGAAGAACTGCGCAGCAAGAAGAATCGCGCCGCTTCCGATGATGGACATAACGGAGGACACAGCGATGATCTTTGCTTTATCTTTTTGTTCTCTTTTTCCTTTTTCCATTTTTTTTACCCTCCTAAAGAAGTCCGAGCAATATACCGATAACTTCAGAGAAAGGCAAGCCGCTTTTACACAAAATAACTTATGTTTGGGATACTGTTTTTTCTTTAAAAATCCGAACGTTATGAAATCTCATAAGAGACAGGAAAAACGAAATTTTTCCCGCTTTTTTCTGAGTTCGCGAATAAGCCGAACGGAACTAATTTGTAACTTGAACTGCGACCTTCACCACCCGACCGCCGAAACTCCTAAACTTCTCGGATTGCAACCTTCAACTTGGAGACTTTCCTCTCGGCTCGCCGACTTCAATAAGAGTTTTTAGGAAAAAAATTGTTAACGTTAGAAATAAGGTGAAGAATGCGTAACCCATTGAATTATTTAAATATTTCGCTATATGCAAATATCAGATAATGAAGTTTTAATATTTATTTCTTTTAGATCAAACAGTTAGATAAACATAAAGAAATCAAAAAACTCATATCTCATTGAGTGAATGGGTATTGCACAATATGAAAACTTACTGAACCCACGGATTATTTTCAATAAAATGGCGAATACAGTCGAATTTTAGAGACTCCCAAGGATTACTAAGGAAAAGAATTTATGTCATATCTGGATAAAATCATGTGTCCCCGCAGCCTCGCTGTGATCGGCGCATCTAATAAAGAACACACTATCGGCTCCGATATCATGAAGCGGCTCGTTGAGTACGGCTTCACCGGCAAGATTTTCCCGATTAATCCTAAAGACTCCGAAATCCAAGGCATGACGGCCTACCCTTCCGTCTTAGAAGTTCCGGAAGAGATCGATATGGCGGTGATTGTCATCAACGCTAAATATGTGCTCTCTGCTGTGGATCAATGCCACCAGAAAGGAATTAAAGGAATCGTCGTCATCAGCGCAGGTTTCAAAGAAACCGGGGGCGCCGGCGCTGAGCTCGAAGCAAAGCTCGTCAATAAAGTCCGCGAATACGGCATGACCTGCGTCGGCCCGAACTGCCTCGGCGTTGTCAACACAGATCCGAAATTCAGACTCGATGCCTGCTTTGCCGAGTCCCTCCCCGTTCGCGGCGATATCGGTTTCGTCTCTCAGTCCGGTGCTTTGGGCGGCGGTATTCTGAACATCCTGCAGGATTTAAATTTAGGTTTCGCTCAGTTTATTTCCATCGGCAATCAGGCAGACGTCAACGCTGACTCGGCCATTGAGTACTGGGAAAACGTCGACGACGTCAAACAGATTCTTCTCTATATGGAATCTATCGCCGATCCGAAACGCTTCCGCGCGCTGGCTTCCCGCACGACCAAGAAAAAACCAATCATCGCCTTGAAAGCAGGCCGCAGCGCAGCAGGTGCTTCCGCCGCTTCGTCTCACACAGGCTCGTTGGCCGGCGCCGATAAAGCAGCCGATGCATTACTGAAGCAGTCCGGTGTGATCCGCGAGTTTTCTCTGCAGGACCTCTTTAATACAGCAAAAGTGTTCAGCCACTGCCCGATTCCCAATGGCAATCGGGTTGCAATCGTGACCAACTCCGGCGGTCCCGGTATTATGGCCACCGACGCAGTTTGCGAACACGGAATGGAAATAGCTCACCTCTCAGATCAGACTAAAGAAGCCCTACGCTCTTTCCTGCCGGCAGCTGCCTCCGTTAAAAATCCGGTGGACATGATCGCGTCTGCTCCGCTGGAACACTATAAGAAGACATTGGAAACGGTGCTCGCGGACGACGGCGTTGATATGGTCGTTGTCATTTACCTGCCTTTCCTCGGCCTTAAAGATATTGATGTTGCCAAAGCCGTCATGGAAATTCGCGCCGCCCATCCCGACAAACCGATCGTCGGCGTCTTCATGACAAAGAACGAATTCTTTGCGCACCTTTCCGAAACCGAGGTCAACGTTCCGTTCTTCATGTTTGCCGAACAAGCCGTAGAAGGCTTGGCTCGTTTAAATCAGCAGCGTCTCTGGCGCGAACGCACCGACACACCGGCGCCTCGCTACTCCGTTGACACCGAGACCGTCGAAGCCGTCTTCAAACAGGCGGCTGCCGACAATCGCGTGCAGCTGACGACCGGAGAGTCTCTGCAGGTCCTGGCTGCTTACGGAGTCCGAGTGTGCAGAGACGGCGAAGCCAAAGATGCCGATGAAGCCGTCGCTTTAGCCAACAAGATCGGCTATCCGGTTGTGATGAAGCTCAACTCTAAAAAGATCTCTCATAAAACAGACGTCGGCGGCGTCCGTGTCGGCATCAAAGATGCGGATCAGCTTCGCGCCGAGTTTGCTGATCTCGTGAATAAACTCACCGAAAAAGGTCTCATGGACGGCTTTGAAGGCGTCATCATCCAGGAAATGGTTAAGAGCGACCGTGAAATGGTCTGCGGATGCGCCAAGGATCCTCAGTACGGTCAGATGATGATGTTCGGTTTAGGCGGCGTGTTTGTCGAAGTTATGAAAGACGTAACTTTCCGCCTCGCTCCCCTCACCGTCGAGGACGCCTCCGACATGATTCATTCCGTAAAAGCCTATAAACTTCTCGCCGGCGCCCGCGGGGCAGTTCCCGCACAGATAAATAAAGTCGAGGAGACATTACTTCGTTTGTCTCAGCTCGTTGAAGATTTTGCTTTCATCGACGAACTCGATATCAACCCGTTAATGATCAGCGGTAAGGACGGTGAACCGATCGCAGTCGACGGAAGAATCAAATTTAATGCGACAGAAGCGCTCGTTGCTTTGTCAATCGCCTAACAATTTATAAAAGGAAGATAACAAGTGTTCCAAATCAGATTACACGGCCGCGGCGGTCAGGGTGTTGTGACTTCAGCAGAAATGCTGTCGCTTGCAGCCTTTACCGAAGGCCACTACGCTCAAGCTTTTCCAAGTTTCGGCAGTGAACGTACCGGAGCACCGGTTGTCGCTTTCGCTCGCGTCAGCGACAAGCCGATTCGTCTTCGTGAACCGATCATGGAACCGGATGCCGTTCTTATTCAGGACCGCACACTGCTCGAAAGCGTAAATGTCTTTTCCGGCTTGACGGAAAATGCCTATGTCCTTCTGAATAGCTCTCAGTCGCCTGAAGAACTCGGTCTGGAAGATTTGGTCAACCGCCTACCTAAGGGACACGTCATTACGCTGCCCGCCACTAAATTCGCGCTCGCCCGCATCGGTCGTCCTCTTCCCGGCGCTGCTATGCTGGCAGGTTTTGCCGCGCTGACCGGCAAACTCAAACTCGAAAGCGTCCAGCAGGCTTTCCAAACTCGCTACAAAGGAAAAGTTGCCCAAGCCAACGCCGACGTTGCGGCAGACGCTTACTCCTTTGTTTTAGAAGCTAAGAATCGTTTATAAAGGATCGCCCCAATGCTCAAACAAATTGAAGGCTCTTTAGGCGTCGCTGAGGCTGTGGCACTTTGCCGCCCCGAAATCATCTGCGCCTACCCGATCTCTCCTCAGACCCATATCGTCGAAAACCTCGGCGCCATGGTCAAAAAAGGAACTCTTGAAGACTGCGAATTCTTGAACGTTGAAAGTGAATTCGCAGCCATGAGCGTGGCAATTGGCGGTTCCGTCGCCGGCGGCCGTGCCTACACCGCTACCGCTTCCCAGGGGCTGCTTTATATGGCTGAAGCGGTTTACAACGCCTCCGGCCTCGGTCTCCCGATCGTTATGACCGTCGCCTCTCGCGCCATCGGTGCCCCGATTAACATTTGGAATGACCACTCCGACTCTATGAGCCAGCGCGACTGCGGCTGGATCCAGCTTTTTGCTGAAGACAACCAGGAAGCGGTCGACCTCCATATTCAGGCTTTCAAGATTGCCGAAGAGCTCTCTCTTCCGGTCATGATCTGTATGGACGGTTTCGTTTTAACGCACGCTTTCGAAAGAATGGACATTCCTTCTCAGGAGCAAGTTGACCAATTCCTTCCTCCGTACGATCCTCGCCAGAGCTTGGATCCGGAACAGCCGGTTTCTATCGGTGCAATGGTCGGTCCCGAAGCGTTTACCGAAGTTCGTTATCTTGCCCACGCCCATCACCTCCAGGCACTCGGCGTGATCGACAGAGTCGCCAAAGAATACGAAGAAATCATCGGCCGCAAGAGCGGCGGTTTGGTTGATCTTTATCGTGCTGAAGATGCCGAAGTCATGGTTGTTGCTTTGGGCTCTGTCATCGGCACGATCAAGGATGTTATTGACGAAATGCGCGAAGACGGCAAGAAAGTCGGCCTTCTCGGAATCAAGTCATACCGCCCCTTCCCGGCTGCCGAAGTCTTTACAGCTCTCGAAGGCGCCAAGACCGCAGTCGTGATTGACCGTTCTCTCCAGGTCGGTATCGGCGGTGTCGTCACCGACGACGTAATCCGTTCGACCCGTAAACTCTCCGACCTCGATATCTGCTGCGTCATCTCCGGACTCGGCGGCCGTGCTATCACTAAGCGCAGCCTGCACAAAGCTTTTGACGCTGCTCTTAAAGGTGAACTTCCCGAACTCACATTCCTGGATCTCGATAAGAAAGTCGTTCAGGACCAGCTGAAGCACGAACAAGAAGAACGCCACTCCGGCCCGATGGCCGAAGCCATTGTTAAGGCCGTTGCCGACCTTCACAAAGGAGATCTCTAAGCCATGAGCGAACATCAGATTAAGTTTTATCAGACCGGTACTTTCACGGTCGGCAACCGTCTTCTGCAGCCCGATCAGAGAAGCGGACAGGCCAACATCGAAAGATACAACTCCTTGAACTCCGGCCACAGAGCCTGTCAGGGCTGCGGCGAAGCCTTGGGCGCCCGCTATGCTGTGGACGCTGCTATGCGCGCGACCGAGGGCCGCTTGATTGCTGCTAACGCCACAGGTTGCCTGGAAGTATTCTCCACACCTTATCCGGAAACCAGCTGGCAGCTTCCCTGGTTTCATTCTCTTTTCGGCAACACGGCCGCTGTCGGTTCCGGTATGGCCGCAGTTGCACGCGTCAAGGCAAAAAAATCCGGCAAACCGCTGGTCCGTGTAATCGCTCAAGGCGGTGACGGCGGTACGACTGATATCGGTTTCGGATGCTTGTCCGGCATGTTCGAAAGAAACGACGACGTGCTTTACATCTGCTACGACAACGAAGGCTATATGAACACAGGTGTTCAGCGCTCGTCCGCTACGCCGCCGGCTGTCCGTACGGCTACCACACAGATTGTCGGCAAGCATCCCGGCAACGCCTTCGGCCAAGGTAAAGACGTACCGCTTATCGCCATGGCTCACGGCATTCCTTACGTTGCCACAGCCACAATTGCCGACTTAAGAGACTTGGAAAGAAAAGTTGCAAAAGCCATGACTTTCCATGGCGCACGCTACATCCACATCTTGGTTCCGTGCCCGCTCGGCTGGGGAGCCAAATCGGCTGACACCGTCAAACTGGCACGCCTCGCTGTTGAGACCGGTCTCTTCCCGGTATTCGAATCCGAATACGGCGAAATCACTAAAGTCACCAAGATTCGCCAGCTCCAGCCGGTTGAAAACTATATGAAACTTCAGAAGCGCTACGCTCACCTCTTCGGACCGAAGGGAGACGCCGATGCGTTTGCTCGTATTCAGGCAATCGCTCAAAGAAATATCAGAAGATTCGGCCTTCTCGGCGAAGAAGAACCTGAAATCATTCCGCCGTCTGTCCAGGCTGACGAACGAGCCGACAAAGTTTAAGGACTTAATCCCATGAAAAAACCTTTTGCTATTACGTTAGATGTCGGTACTTCCTTGGAAAACCGTACCGGCTCTTGGAGAACGCTTCGTCCGACTTACGTCCACAAGCTTCCTCCCTGCAACCATCAGTGTCCCGCCGGCGAAGATATTCAGGGCTGGCTTTTCTACGCCGAAAGCGGCAACTATGAAAAAGCCTGGCGCCATTTAACCAAGCGCAATCCTCTACCTTCCTGCATGGGACGCGTTTGCTATCACACCTGTGAAGGCGCTTGTAACCGCGGTAAGCTGGACGCTTCCGTCGGCATCAACTCTGTCGAACGCTTCCTCGGAGACAACGCCTTAGAAAACGGCTACAAGTTCGTCAAACCCGAACAGAAGACAGGCAAAAAAGTCTTGATCGTAGGCTCCGGCCCTGCAGGCCTTTCTGCTGCCTATCAGCTCGCCCTCAAAGGCCATGAGGTCACAATCAAAGAAGGCAGCCCGGAGGCCGGCGGCATGATGCGCTACGGTATTCCGAAATACCGCCTCCCCCGCCGAGTGCTTGATCAGGAAATTGCAAGAATCCTTGATCTGGGCGTCAAACTCGAACTGAACACAACCGTCAAAGACGTCGAAGAAGAAAAGAAGGCTCACTGTTACGATGCAGTCTTTCTCGCAGTCGGTGCCGGCATGGCTAAAAACGCCTACATCCCGGGCGGCGATGCAAAACACATGCTTGACGCTGTTTCCGTTCTCCGCTCCATGGAAGGCGAAGAAGAGCCTCTGCTCGGCCGTAAAGTTGTCGTTTACGGCGGCGGCAATACCGCTATCGACGTCGCTCGTTCTGCCAAGCGTATGGGTGCTGAGCCTCTGATCATCTATCGCCGCACACGCGAAAAGATGCCGGCTCATGACTTCGAAGTTGAAGAAGCCCTCCAGGAAGGCGTTTCCGTGAAATGGCTTTCCACCATTACAGAAGCAGAAAATCCGAAGGAAATCCGCATCGAAAAAATGGAACTCGATGAAAACGGTAATCCTCAGCCGACTGGTGAATTCGAAACCGTCGAGGCCGATACCGTTGTTCTAGCCCTCGGTCAAAACGTCGACCAGAGCCTCATCGATAAGATCCCCGGACTCGACATCGAAAAAGGCGTTGTTAAAGTCGACCGCTTCATGAGAACCGGCGTCCCCGGCATTTACGCCGGCGGCGACATGGTCCCGGGAGACAGAAACGTTACCGTTGCCATCGGCCACGGCTACAAGGCTGCCTACGGCATTGACTGCTACCTAAAGGGCAAAGAACCGGTTGATCATCCTAAGAAGGAAATCGCCACGTTCGAAAGCCTCAACACCTGGTATTACTCGGATGCTCCCAAGACCGTTCGCCCAATGCTCGACCTTGTCCGCCGTCAGAGCACTTTCGATGAAGTTCAGCACGGTTTAACGGAAGAAAACGCCTTGTTTGAAGCTCGCCGCTGCATGTCCTGCGGCAACTGCCTGCAGTGCGACAACTGCTACGGTGTGTGCCCGGACAACGCCGTGATTAAGACCGGTGACGACAACGTCCCCTACATCTTCAATTACGACTACTGCAAGGGCTGCGGCGTCTGCGCCAGCGAATGCCCCTGCGGTGCGATCAAGATGGAACCTGAATCCATCTAATAACGCAGTTTCAAGGTAAACCAAACGGTCGTGTTCCTTCTCGAAACATGACCGTTTTCTATTTGACTATGCCGGAAAAGCGCCGAGGAATTTTCAAACTCGCCGCCCAATCGGCAGAGTTTTACTTCAACTTTTCCAAAGTCTGCAGCAGGAATGCATCTGCGCCCTCAAAAATCATTTGGGCAGACAATGCAGCCAGAATCAAACCAGTGAGTTTGCTCAGCACCACTAACCCGTTCTTTCCGATGGCTTTCTGAATGTAGTTGGAAACCAACAGGAGCGCCCCGACACAGATGACAGCCGCACTGATGGAAAGATAAGCCAGGAAAAATCCCAAACCCGTTTTAATTTCACCGCCGTAAACCATCAGCACACCGATAGAGGCCGGCCCCAAAGTGATCGGAATGGCCATCGGCACAACTGCTAAAGACTGGACGGAGTCTCCGGACGGCACTCGGATAGAGTCGCCTCTTACCAGAGAAACGGCAGTCAAAAACAAGAGCGCACCCGTACCGATTCGGAATGCGTCCAGCGTAATGCCGAAAATTTTAAAAATGAATCCGCCGAAAAAGAGGAGTACACCACTGATAATCAAAATCCACAGCGTGATCCAAATCGCTAAGGTATTTCTTTCCTGGATCGTGTTGTCTTTCGTCACCGACAGGAATGCCGACATCACAAACGGAGGCGTCAGCAGGAAGAAAAACTTCACAAAAAGTGCAAAACAATCAGATAGGGTCATTTTGACAACTGGTTGAATTCAGTACGATATCCGGAATGGCTGCGGAAAAAATTCTCGCCGACAAAAATCAGTACGCCAGCCCATATAAGGATAAATCCAATTAAGCGGTTAACTTGCAGTTCTTCCCCAAAAAAGAACAGCCCGATAAAAAACACCATCGTCGGACTCAGGTATTGAATAAAACCGACCGTTGAGTAAGGAACCTGTTTTAATCCGTAGGCAAATAAGATCAGAGGGATTGTTGTAATCGGACCGGCCATGATCAGCCAGAACTTGTCCCAGCTCGTGCCATGGACGAAAGTTAAATCTCCATTCCCCGCAAAATAGAAAGTTGCCAAAAGCGCCACAGGAAATGCAAAGGCCGTTTCCAGCGTCAGACCTTCAAGACTGCCCAGGGGGGCCATCTTGCGTACCAGACCGTAAAATCCAAAACTGAGCGCCAGCGTAAGGCCAAGCGCCGGAAATTCGCCTTGCTTAAAGGTCACCCACATTACGCCTGCACATGCAAAAACAATCGCAAGCATCTGAGCCTTATTTAGTTTCTCTTTCAGAAATACTGTTCCCAGCAGTACAGAAACCAAGGGATTCATAAAATATCCGAGCGAAGCCTCCAGCGTTTGGTTCGTAACGATCGCATAGGTATAAGTTGACCAGTTGGCAGTGATGAGCACCGAAGACATCAAAAACACGGCAACGGTTCTCCTGTCAGTAACAGCTTTCTGGATCCACCGCCAGCGCCTTGAGCAGAATAAGTAAACAGCCAGAAGCGCAAAGGTCCATAAGACACGATGGATCACAATTTCGGCAGGAGCGACATGCTGCATCGCATGAAAATAAAACGGATATAGCCCCCAAATAAGATAGGCAACTAAAACGGAAACCACGCCTTTATTCATAAAAATCCTTTTTAGTTATTGCGTTCCGGTTCATTCAATACTTCAGAAAGTTTAAGACGTCCTTTGCCGTAATCTTCCAGCTCGGCCATGATGGTCGGAACGTAGTTGTGCTCTTTCCAATCTTCATAGTTTCCGATAAAAATCACGGTTTCTTTAGCGCGGCTGACGGCGACGTTTAATAAATTAGGTGTTGAAGTTGCCCAGTTTCTCGCGCCGAATCCGTCTTTATTCGTCTTTGAACCCAATACAACAATGACGATGTCGCTTTGGCGTCCCTGAAGCGTATGTACGGTCCCGATGCGCTCCACTTCAAGCCAGTTGCCCGTCTTCTTAATTCTCTTTCGAAGGGTTGCCGCTGCGGTTCGGAACGGCGTGCAAATAAGGACAGATTTCTTTTCAAAAACTTCGCCCTGAAGATGTTTCATGGCAATTTGCACGTCGATATGGTTGAGAACCTCCTCGGCTGCATCGACTTCTTCTGAGACACAATTGGAGAGGCTCGGTCTTGCCGGAACCACATCCACCCAATAGCTTTCGATAAATCTTTCCGGCGTTTTATCTACCTTCATCTCCGGCGGTAGGACCATCTGTCCTGAATATGCGATCCGATTGCAGATATTGAACATCGGGGGATAACTTCTTCTCTGCAATCTCAAAGGCAGTCCGGACCAAATTTTGTGTTCTTCCGGACCCACGAAGGCACCGAAAGGATTGGCTCCGTCGGCAAGCTGCTGAAGACTGTGAAGATGCGGCGACCACTTCCTCAGAAGCTCCTCTTTTCCGCAAAGCAGCTCTGAAAGAGAATCAGGAAGCGTCACGACAGGTGTGAGCTGGAGCGGATCTCCGACCACTAAAAACCGCTTCGCTTTCTGCATCAGAAGTAAAGCTGACTGCGGAGTCGCCTGAGATGCCTCATCAACGATCACCCAAGGCAGCGAAGAAGAAAGAAAATTATTAAATCTAAAAGCTGCCGAAGCAAAAGTTGTCGAAATAATCGGTATCAGAAAAGACAGTGTTCCGAGAAACGACAGCCGATGAGGAGAAACCAGGTCGTACATATTCGCGGTAATCGAACCTCGAATACCGTCGATGAAATCCTTCTTCTTGGCCAACACCGCCAAACGATGAAGCTTTAATGCTGAAATGAATAAACGAGTCCTGGCTCTGTCGAGTTCCTCATCTGTATAAAGACGCCTAGCGTGATTCTTTTCTTTTGAACTTCCGGAGAAATCAAAAGGATTGTCCTCCGATTCTCCTTTCTTGGATCTGAATGAGCGAAGCACCGAATCTCGGAAAGAGCGGGCAGTGACAGGCTTTTCCTCAGAGGTTTGTGCAAACTTCTTTACATCAGCCTTGTAATCAGGCATTTTTGACGTAATGCGCTCATGAACATCGCAGTAAAGTTCTCTAAAACGCTGAGTCTCCTTTTTCCAATTGGATCGAATTTCGGCAATGCCGCCTTCGCTTTGAATCTCTTCTTCCAAGGCATGCTGAAGATAAGGAATTGTCCCTTTCGGCGTTTTGTGATTGCTGAAAAACGCTTTCCAAAGACGGGTCCAATTATCTGACTTCCCTAAAGGAGCTGAAACCAGTCCCCATGCATCTTTGCTTCTATTTAATTTGTTGGCGAGATCCGAGAAGTAATCAAACGGCTCCTCAAAGCCATAATCGAAAGGAAGCTCCTTCGTAATGTTTTCTACCGCATTATTGTTATTCGACGCGACGATGATCGGATAATCCTCGACATACTCCTTTAAAAGAACCGGAACCTGCTCTCCCCTCCAGCCTGACTTCAGTTCAAATAACGGCGCCGTTCCTATATCCTCAATGTTAGCCAGCACTGCGGCACGATTGATTACGATCTCCGTCAGCAGTTCTTTTAGGAGCATCGTTTTTCCGGTTCCTGGAGGCCCGTTTACGGAAATAATCGGATCCACAGGCGGCGCCCAAATCATGGTTGAAAGAGCAACCTGTTGGCAGGGAACAAGATAATTTTTGATATCGCTCGGCCAGCGTCCGAAGATCCGCCATCTCCAGAAACTTCTTAGAGTTGGCTAAAAGGTCGTTTCGATCCGGATTGTCGTAAGCCAAGGAAAAGAATCGCTCCGAAACCGGACTCAGCACCCTAGTGGGCGGCTCGGTCTGAACACGCTTTTTAATCTTCTCCAAAATTTCGATATAAGGAGAATTCATAAAGTCGAAGTACAGAGGCTTTGGACGTTCGTAGTAATTAACGATCACCCAGATTCGGTAAGAAGGCCCGAGACCGGCCTTCTCAAGCCAGCTTTTGCAGAGCTCGTCTATTTTTCTGGGATTGAGAAAGTTTTGAGGAGGGTTTAAATCTTTAATGAGTTTATATCCTCGGGTTTCATCCGGCTTTAATTCCTTCTTGTTCAGATTGTGGATGAGCATTCCATAGAACTGCCTGTCCTTTTCACTGATTTTTTGAGCCGTCGTTTCAGAGTCAAGCGAAAGCTGACGGACCGCCGAGGTATGGAGAATCGGAGCAACGTCCGTCAAGAACTCAAAACTCTCGACGCCCTTTTGTTTATTTGTTAGGTTAACCAGCTCGCACAAAGCGTAGGACGGCTCAACCGTCCCCATGCTGATTTTGCCGAAATGGTTTGCACGCAGGACTCCCAAACAGATAAGGTCATCCGTTCTTTGCTCCTCAGCGCTGAAGTCAGACAAATCCTGCGAAATATCCAATAGATTGGATCTGAGAAGATGCTCTGCCCGATCAATGAATTCGTTGCGGCTAACGATGCCGATGCAGACCGTAAACATCCGAAAAAAGTCTGTTCTGTCTTCTTCTTTAGGAAGCTTTTGCAGTTCAATTTCCAGACTGTCCCGCTGTGTTGTGTCTTCGTTATCCCATGTAAAAAGAGACGACCGAGGTTGATTCAGACTCCCCGGCATCTGTTCGATAAGATCATTCTTGTCGAGGTCGAACGGCGTCAACGCTTCGACGTGGAGCCAAAGCGAAAGAATTTTGGCGAGATTGTCCTTATCTAACTTCATGGCAACGGAACTTTTAATTCTTTTTTGAGGTCTATAGCCTCATTGTAAGATTTTTACCGAGAGCCATGAAATCAGAAAAGATTACGTTTAGCCTCAGAAGGTTAGAGGTAATAACGCCAATACGTCCAAGCAGAGAAAATCAAAACCATCAACAAGGAGAGAACACCGCATTTGCCGATCGTTTTCCAAAGACGGCACTTAAAGTATTCCACGGTAACCAAGATACAAAGGTGAGTAGGTGTCACCATCTGTCCGGCCATGCCGTAGACCATTGCAATACCGACCAAAACAATATTGCCCGGAGCCATAAGGGCAACAATCGGCATCACGATCGCAATGTAACCTTGTCCCATGCCGGTCATAACTCCGAAAATGAAGGAGAGACAAGCAATGATAACCGCCTGAGGCAGAGAGGAATTATTAAAGACGCTGACGATTTCATCCAACGTGCCGATAACCGTCAGCAGCTGAATGAAGTACAGAATGCAGACGACATTGAAAAATAATTTTTTATCCAGGCTTTCTGTAAAGACGCTCTTTACAGAAATGGGGCGCTTGAACCAAAAATAAAGCGGAATAAAGGCCACAACCACAAGGCCCATTGCAAGGGCCGCCTGAACGTTAAAAGCAACGATTAAAAGGAAGCTCGTGACAATCGGACCGAAAGCCAAGACGAGACTCTTCCAATCGATAGTACGGTCATGCTGAGTATTGGTGGCTTTCTCCGGATCCGTAATCTTCAACGGAATAATTAAAAAGATCCAACCTAAAACAAAGCAAAGAATCGTTACCCAGCCGACCTGATCAATTAAATCGCCGATTGAAACGTTCGCAATACCGCAGGCAAGAATGACGCCCGGCATCAAGGGATTTGAAAACTCGAAAATATGACGGAACCAAAGATTAATGGCGCTTTTTTGTTCATCGTCTACGGCAATGCCATCACTGGCTTCCTGCACGATCGGCGCGGAGAAACGAGCTCCGCCCAGGGAAGGAAGAAGCCCCAAGAACGCCGGCATAAACGCCAAAGTAACTTTATTGCTGGAGAAGATATTCCTCAGCGTCACCACCATGCCGTGAAGGGATCCGCTCTTGCGCAGCTCAACCTCAAGGCACATCACGAAGTACAGACAAAGAAGCAGATCCCAAGTTCTCTGCATTGTCAGCGTTTCAGTGAACGCAATCCAAAGCTTTTCAAAGGATCTCGACTCAAAGAGCCAAATTAACAGACCGCCGCTCAAAATTGCCGGTCCGATAAGAACTTTAAAACGAAGAAGCACAACGATGAGGATCATCGCTGCTATAACGACTAGGAAAACCGAATTCATCCTGGGACTCCGAGCCGCAGGGCGCGGCCCATAAAATTATTTACTCTTAGCTCCGTCCCTCTCTAGTGGTTGTGAGGAAAGAGACGTTTTTTTATTGGTAGTAGTTTATTGGATTTTGGTTCAGAAATAGGAAAACCCGATGCTTGCCACCGGGTTTTCCGAACTTACTGCGAGAAGTTATTAGGCTTCAAAATTCACAGGGAAACGAGGTTTCAGCTGTTTGAAGAAGTCATTGCCTTTGTCATCCACCAAGATGAATGCCGGGAAGTCGACGACGTCGATTTCGTAAACAGCTTCCATACCGAGCTCAGGATACTCAATGCACTTAATGCTGCGGATGGACTCAGCAGACAGGTCGGCAGCAACACCGCCGATGGTGCCGAGATAGAAGCCGCCGTGTTTCTTGCAGGCTTCGGTAACGACGTCTGTACGGTTGCCCTTAGCGATCATGACGTGAGAGCCGCCGGCTGCCATGAACGGATCGGCATACGGATCCATACGGTTAGCAGTTGTCGGACCCATAGAACCGCAGGCGTATCCTTCCGGAGTCTTAGCAGGACCAGCGTAAAGAACAGGATGGTCTTTGATGTACTGCGGAAGCGGTTCGCCTTTGTCGAGACGTTCCTGCAGTTTAGCGTGAGCGATGTCACGGGCAACGATGATCTTGCCGGTCAGAGAGACGCGTGTAGAAACCGGATGTTTAGACAGTTCAGCGCGAATCTTTTCCATCGGCTGATTCAAGTCGATCTTAACGGTTTCGCCTTCTTCCATATGTCTGAATTCTTCAGGAATCAGTTCAGCAGGGTTGTCGTCAAGTTTCTCGACCCAAAGACCTTCGCGGTTGATCTTGCACTTAACGTTTCTGTCAGCAGAGCAGCTGACGCCAATGCCGATCGGGCAGCTGGCACCGTGTCGCGGCAAACGAATGACGCGGACGTCGTGGGCAAGGTACTTGCCGCCGAACTGGGCGCCTAAGCCGATGTTGTTAGCGAGTTCAAGCAGTTTGTTTTCGAGTTCGACGTCACGGAAAGCACGCCCTGTTTCATCGCCGGTTGTCGGAAGATTGTCGTAGAACTTCGTAGAAGCAAGTTTGACCGTCAGCATGGTCTTTTCAGCAGAAGTTCCGCCGATAACGACAGCAATGTGATACGGCGGGCAAGCAGCTGTTCCCAGACCCTTGATTTGTTCATAAAGGAAGGGGATTAAAGCTTTCGGGTTCAGGATAGCTTTTGTCTTCTGGAAGAGATAAGACTTGTTGGCGGAGCCGCCGCCCTTAACAACGCAAAGGAAGCGATATTCTTCACCTTCTGTGGCTTCGATATCGATCTGAGCAGGAAGGTTGCAGCGTGTATTGACTTCTTTATAGAGCGTCAAAGGAGCGTTCTGAGAATAACGAAGAGCGTTCTTAGTATAGGTGTAGTAGACACCGCGGCTGATCGCTTCTTCATCGGAGAAGTCTGTCCAAACTCTCTGGCCCTTTTCACCGTGAATGATGGCGGTACCTGTATCCTGGCAAATCGGCAGGACGCCCTTGGCAGAGACTTCGGCATTGCGCAGCATCGTCAAAGCGACGTATTTGTCGTTATCGGAAGATTCCGGATCTTTCAGAATCTTTGCTACACATTCGTTATGAGAACGGCGAAGCATGAAGTTGACGTCTGTGAAGGCACGTTCGATAAGCATCGTGAGTGCTTCTGGCGTAACTTTCAGGATTTCTTTGCCTTCAAAATTACCGAGAGAGACATGTTCGGAAGTGAGGTGATAATACTCTGTGGTATCTTCCCCGACCTGGAACATCGGTGCATATTTGAACTCAGGGGCTTGAGCCATTCGTATCTCCTTTGTATAAGTTTGTAAATTTGCGGATAAAAAGATACGCTAAATTCAATTCTGCGTCGATACTTTATAAAAATTATTAGGGTTATTGCTTAGATGTAAAAACTGTAGATTTTACAATCGTTTCCAACCTGTTGTTTATAAAAAGATTATTCTGAAATAAAATTTTTAATTCATCCTCCTTCATTAAGGGTTTTTACTTATTATTTGTCGTCAAAACTAACGATAAAAGAAGGGTCGGATGTCACGGGCTGATGTTTCAGATGAAGCAAAACAGCTTTAGCTTTTTGAATAGCAGATAAAACAAAACCTCTTGAACGGTTAGGTCCAAGAGGTTTGTCTTTTATGGAGAGCCCGGAG
>OODF01000322.1_pt1 | contig 36528 bp, 19 predicted proteins | sample 1671431 | NCBI WGS metagenome assembly OODF01 (sample SAMN06348156, study PRJEB24527) | human gut metagenome | biome: human gut; feature: ankylosing spondylitis patient; material: feces | host: Homo sapiens | place: China | collected 2015-10 | reverse complement strand
AATATCGTTTCAAGGATGAGACCTTAGTCTCTATCGTAAAACGTCTGGAGAATTACTATGGGGTAAATATCCGCTTGGCGCATGACAGTCTGCGGAACATCCGCTACACGGGAACCTTCTCTTTGGATCAAGGTATACAAGAGGTGTTGGATATTATTAACTCGGAGAAACAATTCACTTTCATGAAAGACGGAAAAGATATTCTGATATCGGCGAGAAGCAAATAACAAAATAATAGATGTATAACCTTAAACATTGGAATTGCCTATGACAAATACTTGATCACAAAAAAAGAATCGGGACTGACACCACTCACCCCCGATCCTTATTCGTTCTTAATTTATGAATCACCTTTCTCGCCAGTCCGCTGAAACCGTGCGATCGAGGTAAGTCCTTAATAAAAAAACATTTACAAATTTATGGAAAAAGTTTGGAATAGTGATGATCTATTACCTAAAAAATTTAAATCAATCATGAAGATCACATTGCTTTTTTTAATACTGGGTATATTGCATGTCTCGGCGGATACCTATGCGCAAAAAGCTCAAGTTACAGTAGAAGTAAAGAGCGGGACGTTCTATGATGTCGTCTCGGAGATTGAGAAACAGACCGAGTTCATGTTTTTCTATAAGAGCGAGGATATCGATAATAGTAAGCAAGTGGATATACAGGTGAAGAATCGCCAAGTTACCGACGTGTTGAATGAGTTGTTGAAAAACACGAACTTGACCTACCGCATATCAGGTAAGCACATCACGATCTTGAAGAAAGACGCCGTACAGCAACAAAAGAAAAAGATCTCCGGTACCGTTACGGATCCGGATGGCATACCGGTTATTGGGGCCAATGTTGTGATTAAGGGTACGACGGTCGGTACCGTTACGGATCTGGATGGAAAGTTTAGCTTGGATGCGGCTAATAACGATATCCTGTCATTTTCCTATATCGGCTATGCGGAGCAAGAGATCGAGGTCGGGAATCGTACACTGTTTAACGTGAAGTTGGCCGAGGATTATAAAGCGCTTGAAGAGGTCGTTGTCGTTGGATATGGTACGATGTTGAAACGAAACTTGTCAACTTCAGTGGGTTCCGTAGACTCGGAGAAGTTATTGGAGCGTCCGAATGCCACGAACGTATTCCAAGGATTGGCCGGAAAGGTAGCGGGTGTTAATATCGCTTTGAATTCTGGTGCGCCGGGTGGTAGCCCTGCGATAAAAATCCGTGGTATCGGTTCTTTGAATTCTTCCAATACACCGCTATATGTGGTCGATGGTGTGGTTGGCGTGGATCCGGACCAGATTGATCCGAATATAGTTCAGTCTATCGATATCTTGAAAGACGCTACTTCCTCTTCTATTTATGGTGCGAGAGGTGCGAATGGTGTTGTGGTGATAACAACGAAGGAAGGTAAGAAAAATACAACGAATATCTCGTATAATACCGTTTTGTCTGCCGGAACGTTAGCTCGTAAAGTCGATGTCTTAAATGCGGAAGAGGCTTTGGATGTATTCAAGCGTGCTTATGAGGCTCAACCGGGACGTATCGCTCCCCATCTGGATCCGAGCAATATGTTTACACGTAAGAATGACCTGTTCAATCCGGACGGGACTCCGAAATATGATACGGACTGGCAGGATGCCGTAACCCGTACGGCTTTTTCTCATCAGCATTCACTTAGTTTCTCCGGAGGAAGTGATAAGCTGACCGCTGTGGCGAATGTAAGTTACAAAGATAATCAAGGTATAATGTTGGAGACCTATAAACGTCAGTTGAACGCATTTATCAATGTCGGATGGGATTTGAAAGAATGGTTTCATTTACAGGCCATGTTGAATGTAGGATCTAGTAATGCCCGAAACTCAGAGAATGCGATCTCTCGGTATACATTGGAAGCATTACCGTTCCTTCCGGTTCAATATGAGGATGGTACCTATTCCCGTAAAGGAGATTATCCAGGTGCGGAAGATACGGAGAACCCCGTGAGGATTTTAAAAGAGCGTAAGAATATCGATAAGAATCAGTACACATTGGCTAACGTGATCGGTACGTTTAAAATTACCTCTTGGTTAAAGTTAACGACTAGCTTCAGCCGTCAAGATGGTTCTTATATCAATTCATCTTATAACCCGAGTACCTTATTCGGCTATGGAGATACTCAAAAGGGTAAAGCGGAGAAAGCACATCGAAATACGATGTCGTGGACAAATGAGGACTACTTGACTTTTGATAAAAGCTGGAATAAGCATAACTTGAATGTCGTAGCGGGAGCTAGTTGGTATTACTCAAAAACAGAGAAAAGCGAGCTAGGGGCCGAGAATTTCTTCGATGATTATTTTGAGTATAATAATATGGGAGTCGGCACCGTACGTTCTAAGGTTGGCTCAGACTATACGGATAATAAGATGAATTCTTACTATGCCCGTATCAACTATAATTTTGACAATCGTTACTTATTGGGCGCTTCTTTCCGTGAGGATGGTTCTTCTCGTTTTGGCTTGAATAACCAATATGGTTTCTTTCCTTCATTCTCGGCCGCTTGGCGTGTATCCAATGAGAATTTCTTCGAGAACGCGAAAAAGGTGATTGATGATATGAAAGTCCGTTTGAGCTACGGTACGGTGGGTAACGCGGAAATCGGTGATTATGCGTCTATGGCACGTTATGAGAATAAACGCCTTCCTTTTGGCAAGGATATGACGACGATCGTTACGTTGAAAAGTATGGCAAATCCGGATTTACGCTGGGAGAAATCCAGACAACTTGACGCGGGTATCGATTTGAGTTTCTTTAATGGGCGTATCGAGTTTATGGCGGATTATTATCATAAGATTACGACTGATTTATTGTATGAGCTACAATTGCCTTCTAACTCAGGATATGAGAAGACTATGACAAATTTGGGTAAGATCCGTAATCAAGGTCTTGAGATGAGCTTGAATACACGCAATATCCAAAGCCGTGATTTCTTATGGACTACCTCTTGGAATTATACGATGAACCGCTCGATGGTACTGGATATAAATGATAATATTATCGGTAAGTGGGGAGGACGCATTGAAGAGGGACATCCTTTAAATGCTCTTTACGGCTATGTTCGCCTAGGTACATGGGGTACTGATGAGGCGGAAGAAGCCGCTAAGTATAATAAGAAACCCGGCGATATCAAGTATTGGGACAAGAATGGTAATGGAATGAAGGATGGCGAAGACCAAGACTATATCGGAAATGGCGCTCCTAAATTCGAGATGAATATGACAAATACATTCTCGTGGAAAGGCTTCACGTTTATGTTTGATTTGCAATGGGTATATGGTAATAAGTTGATTAACTTCACTCGCCAGTTGATGGGTAACCGTGTGACATTCTCCAATGCTTATGCGGACATTCCGGTGAACGCTTGGACGCCGGAAAACCAAAACACGATGGTGCCTAGCTTGCGCCTTCCGGGAGATGGATATGAGAATGACGTAGATTCTTGGAGTTGTGAGCCGGGTTCGTTCTTGCGTTTACGTAATATCGGCTTGAAATATGACTTTAGTTCCCGTATGCTTTCTGCCGCTCACATCAAGAGTTTATCCTTGGGATTCAATGTGGAGAATGCGTTCTTGATTACGAACTATTCTGGTAGTGACCCGGAGGTAACGAGTTATGATGCCGTATTTGAGCAGGGAGTGGATTTTTATACCTATCCCAAACCTCGTACGTACTCATTTACTTTAGGTGTTAATTTCTAATTATTTAATCTTTACTTCGTAAAAAACTAAGATATGAAAAATAAAGCGCATGTATGGATGTGTGGCTTGCTTTCTGCGACAATGGCTTTTACATCCTGTACGAATTTTTTAGAGGAAGACCCGAAAACCTTCTTGAGTCCTTCTGAATATTATACGACAGAGAACCAGATAAAGGCGGCTGTGGATGGCACTTATGACGGGCTTGATGATCTGTTGAGTTCCGACCTCGAGATTGCCACAGTTCACCTTTTTAACTTGGAATACCTTGTAGGTACTAGTTATCGTCCTCGTGCGGCCGGTAATGAGCAGAACCAGTTCTTATTGCTTTCCGGTTTGGAAGAGAGTAACGGCATTATTCGTAACTTCTGGAAGGCTACTTTCTTTCCTTTGGAAAACTGTAATAGCGTGATTCAAAATGTTTCCGCTACGGATATTATTAGCGAGAGCCAGAAAGCGAAGTATCTGGGAGAGGCTTATTTCTTGCGGGCATATTACTATTTCCAAGGGGTACAATTATTCGGGGATATCCCGTTGAAGACGGAACCTACGGTAGACCTGAATACGGTGAAGATCCCAAGGTCTCCTAAGGAGGATATTTATAACCAGATCGTGGAAGACTTGAAAAAGGCGGAGCAGTCCGGGCTGGATTGGAGTGATAAAACAGGCCATGTCTCTATGGGAGCGATCAAGACCCTTTTAGCTAAGGTTTATTTGACAATGGCAGGTTATCCGCTTCAAAAAGGAAATGAGTATTATCAATTGGCTTACGAGAAAGCCAAGGAGGTTATTGATAGTGGAGCCTTTAGCTTGTTCGCTGATTATAAGGATTTGCGTGCGTCAGAGAACGAAAATAGTGGTGAGCATATTTTTATGATCCAGCGTGAGGCGCAAGATGCCGGGGCTCCTTTCCATTTTGGCCTTTTGCCTTATCCGGAACAACCGATTTCCATTACTCCGGCTTATGGGGGTGGTTTGGCTCCTCGTAAAGAGTTTTATGAAAGTTATGATGACCAAGATATTCGTAAACGGAATGAGGAGTTTTTCTATACTTCTAAACCCAAATATGGTGATCCGGAGACAACGATTACTTTGGATGTTCCTTATTTATGCAAATATTGGGATGAGAATGCCGAATCTACAGGAAAGAGCGGGGCGAATATTCCGGTTTACCGTTATGCGGACGTTCTATTAATGTGTGCGGAGGCAAAAGCTACCTTGGATGGTGGATCTACTTCCGACGCTATAGCTGTGGATGCTTATTTCCAAGTTCGTCACCGTGCGTTGCCCAATGAGGCGAGACCGACTTCAATCACGGTTGATCAAGTATTGAAAGAGCGTGCGTGGGAACTCTGTTATGAGTTTACAGGATGGTATGATATGTTGCGTACTCACCGTGCGTTTGATCCGGTATCGAAGCAAATGGTTGATTTATTCGGCTATCAGGCGGTTAATCATACGTATCCGTTTAAAGAATCGGATTTGGTTTTCCCGGTACCTTTGCGTGAGAAAGAACTGAACCCTCTGCTTGGTGAGGATGTCGTTCGCTAAAAGTAAGCGGGCGATTCTCTAGACTAGAGGTGTGTGGGAGGATATTACTATCCGTAGTAATCCGGATTATTATCCATGATAAATACGATTACTATTGATAGTAATATTTTTTAACACGGTATATATTATTCATCACAAAAAATTAGAGAAGAGAGAAATAGAGATGAAAAGATATGTTTTGTTTGCCTGTTTGTTTTTATCAGGCCTTGCAGGAGTATATGCTCAGTCGATAGCTCCGTTTCAGAAAGGAGATCGGATCGCTTTCGTGGGAAACAGCATTACTTGCGGTGGTCATTATCATTCATATATCTGGCTATACTATATGACCCGTTTCCCGGATCAACGCATCGATATCTTTAACGAGGGAGTAGGTGGGGATGTAGCCGAGATGATTTACCAGCGGTTGGATAAGGTTTTCGAACATGAGCCTACGGTGGTGACGCTATCTTTTGGCATGAACGATGTCGGCTATATGGATTTTCGGAAGCCGGGGGCGGATACGATCGCCCGGAACCGGGTAGAGAAAGCTTGCCGGGATTATGCCCTTATCGAGGAGGTCTATAAGAAGTATCCGGAGGTGAGGAAAATCTTGATCGGAAGCTCTCCTTATGACGAGACTTCTCGTTTCAATAAGGTCGCTTTCCCGGGGAAGAATACGCCGATCTTGGAGATCGTGGATTTCCTGAATGCCCGGGCCCGGGAGAATCAATGGGGATTCGTGGATTTTAACCGCCCGATGGTAGCGATCAACCAATGGGAGCAAGCGGAGGATTCCATGTATACCTTATGCGGGAAGGATCGTATACATCCCTCTACGGACGGGCATCTGGTCATGGCTTATCTCTTCTTGAAGGCACAAGGTCTGGCCGGTAAGCCGGTAGCCGATATCCGGATAGACGGAGCGGGGAAAAAGGTGACTCGCTCGGATAATTGCCGTGTCTCGGATTTGTCTGTTTCCTCGGATAACCTTACTTTTACGTACGAGGCGAAATCGCTTCCGTATCCTATCGATACCTCTTATTATGATAATGAGAAACATACGCAGGCAGATGCCTTGAGTGTTATCCCTTTTATGGATGAGATGAATTATGAGGGATTGTCCGTGAGCGGTTTGTCGGATGGATATTATGGGTTGACGATCGGTGGGGAGTTTATCGGTCGTTTTACGGCGAGGGAGTTGGAGCGAGGCATCAATATGGCTCTTCTTCAGAATACCCCGCAGTATAAACAAGCGATGAAGATCCGCCAGATGAACGAGGAACGCTGGTTGAAAGAGCGTAAGATGCGTGAATTTTATTGGGTGGAATATAACTTGATGCGGAAGACGGGCATGCTTTGGGCCTGCAACGAGGCTGCCGTGGACACCTTGCGCAAATACCGTCCCCACGACATCTTCTTGCAATGGAACGGCGACCTTTGGCTACAATACATGCACAAGGGGATTCGTGAGGATTGCGTGAATGAGCAACAGGATCTGGTTAACCAGATCTATGAGCAAAATAAACCAATCCCCTTGCGAATAGAGATCAAGAAATTTACAGACTTGTAGAGACGGGGCGTGCCCCGTCTCCCACCGACTGGAAGTATTCTAAATGTGAATTAATAGTACATATTATATGAAAAAGAAACTAGCGATATTCGTATTAAGCCAATTCTTGTTGGCCGGTTGGGCGGATGCCCAACAAGCCTATTTCATCGATGGCTATCATGGCGGTATCTACGGGCATTACCCGGTGGGACAGACCGCCTTTATCGCCCAGAAATTAAGGCAGAATCCTAACTGGAATATCAATATCGAGATCGAGCCTGAATCATGGGAAGTCGTACGGCAACGAGACCCCGAAGGTTACGAGGCTTTCAAGCGCTTATTTAAGGATCAATCCGTGGAGAGCGGGCGGATCGAGTACGTAAACCCGACCTATGCCCAAAGTTATTTCTTCGGAACATCCGGCGAGAGCGCTATCCGCCAATTCGAATATGGAATGCGGCTAATCCGGAAACATTTCCCTGAGGCGGTATTCACCACCTATTCGGCGGAGGAGCCTTGCTTTACCAGTTGCCTGCCCTATATATTGAAGTCATTCGGCTTCTCGTATGCCTCTACTAAGAACCCGAATACGATGTGGGGGGGCTACGTAAGCGCCTACGGAGGTGAGTTGGTGAATTGGGTAGGGCCGGATGGTACGAGACTTACCACCGTCCCCCGTTACGCCTGCGAGGATTTACAACCCGGCTCTTGTTGGCAGTCCATCTCGTGGTTCAATACGGAGGACTACATCCATAAATGCTTGGATGCCGGCATCCAGCACCCGGTCGGCATGTGTATCCAAGATGCCTCATGGAGCCATGGTTGGGATAAAGGCCCTTGGCTGGGACAGGATACGACGGGCTATTATACGCCGACCGCCTATAAGACTTGGCGGAATTATATCCAAGACTGTTCCGTCGGGACTACTCAGGATGATTGGCATTTCTCGCAAGAGAATGTCCTAGGTGGCTTGATGTGGGGAACGCAGGTCATGCAGCGTTTGGCCGGAGAGGTACGGGTAGCCGAGAACGCTATCGTCCGTGCGGAGAAAATGGCGGCTTACGCTCGCTTATACAAAGGCATGGAATGGCCGACCGAACGTATCGATGAGGGATGGCGCACGCTTCTATTGTCCCAGCATCATGATTGCTGGATCGTTCCTTACAATCAACTACAAGGGAAAAAGACATGGGCGGAGACGGTTACGGATTGGACTGGGGTGACCAATCAAAACAGCCGTCAGATAATTGATAACGCTTTGTCCTTATTGAAAGAAAAGGAAGGTGAATCCACGGTGTACGTATATAATACCTTGGCTACCGACCGGAATGAATTGGTGGCGGTGGAAGTTCCCGCCTCATGGAGAAACTCAGATTGGGTGGTTCTTGATAAGCGAGGGAAGAAACAGCCGGCTCAATGGCTGACGGAAGACGGCGTTTTAAAACTCTTGTTTCGTGCGCAAGTCCCCTCTGTCGGTTATGCCTCTTATGCGATCCGGAAGGCAGAGGATAAACAGTCCGGAACCTTGAAGGCTGAGAGACAGAAAGACGGTACGTTTCGCATGGAAAGTGATTTATACACCTTGGTGCTAAACCCCTCTAAAGGAGGTGTAATAGAAAGCTTGAAAGCGAAAGCCGTACGAGGCAAGGAATTCGTGGATAACCGGAATGAACGTGGGTTCAATGAGCTTCGGGGATATTTTATCGATGAGGGTGGTTTCCTTTCCAGTATGGATCAACCGGCTGAGGTGAGCGTGTTGGAGCAAGGGCCTTTATTCGTGAAGGTCGCCGTGAGAGGTAAGATCGGAAAGTACCCGTTTACCCAAACGATCCGGTTAACGCAGGGAGAGCCTCGCATCGATATGAGTGTTAAGCTGGATTGGATAGGAAATCCCCGTATTGGTGAGCCGGGTATCGAATTCCGTGCGGATAATCCTCGTAAGTCATTCTATGACGACCGTTACAAACTTCTGGTATATCTGCCTATCCAGATCGCCAACCAACAGATTTATAAGGATGCTCCGTTCGATGTTTGCGAGAGCCGGTTGGAGAATACCTTTTTCAATCGTTGGGATAGCATCAAGCATAACATCATCTTGAATTGGGTGGATGTAGCGAGCAAGGATAACTCTTGTGGTCTGTCATTATTCACGGATCATACGACCAGCTATGCGCATGGTAAGGATTTTCCATTGGCCTTGAACGTACAATACGCTGGTAAAGGCTTGTGGGGCCGGGATTATATCATAGACCGTCCGACCGAGATCTCGTATGCCTTGATCCCTCATGCCGGAACTTGGGAGAAAAGCCGTATTTGGACACAAAGCGAACGACGCAATGAGCCTTTGGTCGCGACCTTGGGCGGCGATGCTACCTTAACATCCGGTTCCCTTTTCCGGATAGAGGATAACGCCTACGAGTTGGTTTCTATGACCTATAAAGGGAATGACCTTTATATCCGCCTATTCAATGCCCAAAGCGATGCTTCCCCTAAAACGATAATCTTCCAAGGACAAGACGTGAAAGCGAGCTTGGTGGAATTGGATAACCGTCTGGTTGAGGACTTAACCGTTACCGAGAAGAAAGGCACCAGTTCAATGCGTCTTTCTATCCCCCGTTACGGAATAAGGACATTAAGATTAAGCTGTAAGAAATAATGGAACTATATTTTTCCCCGGTTGTAGAGGCATCGTGTGCTGTGTCTCTACGACCAGGGAATGACAAATCGATAGGCTCGAAACTTATGATTATTCAACTTCGGGATTCGTAGGTAATGAGGAAACGATTTGGTGATTGCCGGAAGGGATATGTATCGAGGTGGCGTTTGTTAGCGTCTTGCCATTTAAACGGACTTGCCCTGTATGGCTTGGCAAAGTGATTGTCGCCTCGCTATTGGCGGGGATCGTTACATTTAACAACAAACTACCCTCTTTTTTCTCCCAATGGACAAGTATCTTGCCATAAGGTGTTTCTTTCGAGGCCTTAACCCAAGAGATCCCTTTTGCCAATTGCGGAGAGATTCGTACATGCTTATAGCCTGGATGCGCCTCGTCCGGCATGATCCCTGCCAGGGCTTGATAGAACCAGGTGCCGATCCCGTTGTAGCAGTTATGGATATGGCTGCGTTCTCCGTTCCAGTGTTCCCAAGTCGTGGTCGCACCGTTATCTATCATATACGAATAGCTCGGATAATCACGCTTTTTCAACATCTGGTACATGAAGTTGACTTGTTGGTTCTTGATGCACCATTCCGTAATTATGGGAATCCCCACTAGGCCGGTTGCTAGGTGGCCGCGGAAACGTTCGGCGGTGTTTTTATACAATGTGTTTAACAAGTTAGACATCTGTGATTCGGGAGTAACTCCGGCAAGCATCGGATAAACCAAGTCGATCTGTGTGCCGGTACCATAACTAGCCTTTTTTGAGTCGTAAAATGTTTTATGAATCAATGTTCTCAACTGGTCGGCTTTGCCTTCATACTGTTTCTGATCGTTAGGCTTGCCTAATGTTTGAGCGATCTTAGCCATTGTCTGATAACAAACTGCTACGAAACAATTGTTTACCAAGTCTACCGATCGGGGATCTGTTTGGTCAATCCCTTCAGGTGTCGCCCAGTCTCCCAGATACCAGTTCCGATAATCCGTATTCGGCCATGTTTTCAATAAGCCGTCGACGGTGTATTCCTTTACATATTCCAGCCATTGTTGCATGAATGGATAATAACGTTCCAATAAACGAGTATCACCATAGTTTACATACGTTTGCCAAGAACCTGCGATCATGAAACCGCACCAAAATGGTCCACCGCCAGCCTCATACGGATTCGGAGCCGTATGAGGCATACTTCCGTTAGTACGCATACAGTCCGCCCAAGCTTGCATCCAATTCATATAAAGTGGAGCAAGGTTGAACATCGTCTGAACCGTAGGTGTTGACGCATTCCCATCGCCACCATATCCCAAACGTTCAATTTGAGGACAGTCTACCATATATCCTCCCAAGGTTAAGCAGCGTAGGGTGTATTGTATCATATCATGAATTGCATTCAAATCTCCGTCAGAGCAAATAAAAGAAGAGGAACTTGAATAATCCGTATGGATCAGATAACCTGTAATATCGTTTAATGCTGGTGCTTGATTTAGGTTAGATATCTTCAAGTAACGATATGCCTTATAATTGAACTTATTGATAAATAACTCCTGGTCTTTCCCGGATGCGATGTAATAATCCTCATACAGATTATCCCGGAACTGTTGTTTATCCAAAAAGTCGCAATAACTGATGCGAACTCGTTGCCCTTTCTTTAAAGGGGGAAATTTGATCTGTGTCCACCCGGTCAGATTGGTTCCCATATCGAAAATCCAAGCGGTATCCCCTAATGCTTCTACGGACAAAGGGTGAAACGCTTGCTGGATTCGATTGAACTCCACCATTTGTGGGGAGGTGGTGTGTTCGGGAATATCGACAATTTTGGCTAGTGTCCAATTCTCCTTGTTTAGGGAAACTGCATCTAAGGCGATTAGCTTTTCCGCATAGATCTCCTCGCCTCCGAATTGATGAGGTCGCCAAGTCCCGAATGAGGTGTAACCACTTTCTCGTGCCAGCCAAGAAGAGTCTGTGACTTGAAAGGTTTCCCATGCGTTGTTATTTCGCACTTCTAACTGAGCACGCACAAAGGGACCACCTTTTACGACACCAGGCAGTTGGTCTTGATACCAACCTTTTCCCAACCAAATAACCAATTCGTTCTTGCCGGTTCGCAACGAGTGGGTAATGTCGTAGGTGACCGAAAGTGACCGTTTATTGAATTGTGAGACCGCCGGGGTTAATACGGCATCACTTACTGGTGAACCGTTTAAGTACACCTCATGGTAGCCTAAGGAGTTGACATGCAACAGCATCTTATCCCCCTTGTTATTCCATTTAAACGTTTTTCTCAATAAGGGAGATTGAGGATTCTCGTTGTTTATACCAATATATTGCGCTTTCCAATCTTGTGGGGACAATAAGCCGATACCGAAAGAAGCGGGAGCGCTCCATTCGGATACCTCTCCATTCTTATTCCAAATACGTACTTTCCAGTAAGCAAAACTTTTAGCGGTCAAAAGCTTCCCCTTATAGGCAATCCAATTAGATGCGGAAGAGGTCACCTTGCCAGAATTCCATAAATCAGCCTCGTTCTCATTCAGTTGTTCTCTGTTTGAAGCTACTAGTAATTGATAATCAGTTTGTTGATCTCCTTGCCGGCTGCTATTCAATTGCCAACTAAAATGAGGTGTCGTATTATCTATTGCTAACGGATTTACCAACTCTTCGCATTTGAGGTGGTTCACTTTCAAGGAAGAGGCCTGTATGCAAATTGCGAACATTTGTAGAAATAGCATTCCCGATAAAATCGTCTTATTCAAAATTCTCATATATCTACTCTATTTTATTTCAAATTCATAAGATCCGGATGATAAAGTTTGCGGTATGTCTTTATGCTCCAAATATAAAGTCGCCGTTGTATTAGCGGGAATAGTCACTTGATAAATCACTTTGTCACCCATTCTTTTCCATGCGGAGATAATTTCGCCATACGGTGAATGATAAGAGGCTTTCACATACGTAAGCTCTTTCACGAAGTGTGGTTTTAACAGGATGTTTTTAAAACCGGGTTGCTGCGTATCAAGGTTGATTCCGGCAAGAGCTTTATAGAACCAGGCGCCAATTTCTCCATACATGATATGGTTTTGTGAGTATCCCCACGCCAATCCATTATAATCCCAATTCTCAAACAAAGTAGTTGCCCCTTGTCTCAACCAGTTACCCCATGAGGGATAGTCCTGTTGTGTGACCATACGGAAAGCCTGTTCTACGTGCCCACTTTCGGTCAATGCGTTCAGTACGGTCTTGCAACCCATGATGCCAAAATCCAGATGATCCTTATCCATGTGTACACGTTCGGATAAACGTGCCTCGACTTTCGCTTTCAGTTCTTCCGGTACGATACCCCAATAGAGTGGCATGCTCTGTTCTGTTTGATAACCGCTAGCGTAGATTCCGGTCTCTTTGTTGAGATATTTATTATTGATCGCTGCTTTTATTTTCTCCGCTTCGGTCTTATAATATTTATACTCTTCCTCATAACCGAATAGCTTCGCTGTGCGTGACATGATATCTGCGTTTTTGTAGTGGTAGATAGAGGCCGATAATTCTCGGTTGGCTACAGCTTTGTGAGGTACCCAGTCTCCCAATCCGGCATCTCCTACTAAACCATCGGGGAACTTACTCAACCAGTAATCGGTATGTCTCTTCATCTCGATGTAATTATCACGTAAACAGGTCTGATCTCCATAAAACTCATAGATCGCCCAAGGAATAAGCGTTACGGAACAAGTCCAGTCTACGATGTCGCCGCCCCAGCCTCCAGAGGGAATGATACAGTGTAACCGTCCGTTTTCATACATATTATCCCGATGATCTGCCAACCATTTCTCATACAAGGTGATACCATCGTAATTAAATAAAGCGGTCTCGATGGCTAAATGCGCGTCACCAGTCCATCCGTTTTTCTCACGATGCGGGCAATCAGTAGGATACCCTACCAAGTTAGACAGATATGAATAATTGGTCGCACGCCATAAGCGATTTATCAAAGAGTCGGAGCATTCGAATGTGCCGATCTGTGGTAAGTCGGTATGGATAAAGTGGGAGGTCATATCTTGTTTGTTCTGTTCTAAGGGCTTATCGGAAGATACTTCCACATATTGGAATCCTTTATAGTTGAAATGCGGAGTGAACGTGTTCTTTTTCCCGTCTAGGATAAGCACATCCGTTTGAAACAATTCGTCTTCCGGATGTTTTCCATACTTGAGCGGTTCGTTTACGTTTTGATAGAATTGGGTGTTGTTATCATCAAACAAACGTTTACCTCGGGAATCCAATTGTTCTCCATGGCGTAATTTTACTTTCGTACCAGCTTCGCCTTGTGCGGTAAAAGTGGTGATACCCGACCAGTTCTGCCCAAAGTTATACAGATAAAGCGTATCACTTAGTTTTTTCACCTCAATCGGCTTGCGAAAGTCTGTGATACGAATAGGATGCATTGTTTGGGAGGATATGATAACATCCGGCTTTTCTACTTCTGTCGCTGTTTGCCAAGAGGAGTCATCAAAAGAAGGCTTATTCCAATTGGGCATGTCCTTGCGGAAGTCATGGTTTTCCGCTAGATAAATAGCGTTGAACGTGATAGGCCCGGAGTTTGTCTTAAAGCTATTGTCCGAGGCAATGATCTCTTCTGTTCCGTCGGTATAACGGATGCGAATATCCATACAAAATGATGGTCTGTCACGCCATGGAGCGTTGTGGAAATTCCATTCTGCGACTGGCTGATGATTATACCATCCGTTTCCTAAGATTACACCGATTGCGTTCTTCCCTTGTCGCAAAAGATTTGTCACGTCATGTGTCACATACAGCAAACGTTTTCCATAATCCGTAAAGGCAGGATCTAGGTAGTGATCTCCGACTTTCTCTCCATTAATAGATAACTCATAGAGACCGGCTGCGACAATATAGGCACGAGCGGATTCAACCTCTTTGTTTAATGAGATTTGTTTCCTGAAATAGGGAGTGTCGCGAGACTCCATATCTTTTCCGTCTGAGATAAATTTACCTTGCCAGTTTCTTTGGGTCAATAAGCCGGTCTCGAAGGAGGAGACAACCGGCTGGGATTTCTTCTTGTCCTTATCCCAAACGCTGATACTCCAATAATAACGTGTACAAGGTTCTAAGGCCTTCCCCGTATAGGTGGCCAGCATTTGGTCGCCGGATATCCGTTTTTTCCAAATAGCACCTTTCCCCTTAGATAGCGCCAAAGAGTCTTTTCCTACCGCGATCTGATAAGCCGTTTGTTTAGCTCCATTTCGGGTATCAGACAAATACCAGCTAAATCGGGGAGACTGACGGTCGATTCCTAAAGGACATGCCAAATGCTCACAACGAAGATTCGTAGGCACGCATGAATTTTCATTCTGAGCGGACAGCTTCAATAAACTTATCGAACCTATCAAGAGAATGGCTGTGCTTAAAATTACTTTATTTCCTTTCATATAGTAACGAATTTAGAATGTTATGGGCCAACAATTAAGTATATTTTAGTTTTAATACATAAGAACCGGGACGTGTGATCTCATATACGTTGATTCCGTCTTTTTCCGTGCGTAAAAGTGGCAAATCCACCTTTTCTCGTTTATCCAGTCTTAACTCGATAGAGAGAGAGTCCGGTACTTGCAATCGTAGCTCACGTTTCCCTTTTATGCCTTGCGCCGAGAATTGAATGGCTCCTTTGAGGGTTTGCACGTCAAAACGGATATGCTCAAGATCACCTAATTGAGGTTCCATCTTAATTCTCTCACAACCGGGTTTGAGTGGGTATACTCCAGCGATGCCTTGGTTGAGGGCAATTAGGGGATACATGGCACAATGGCTCCATTGAGAACCTTCGTCGGGATAAGCCTGCCAAAACTCTTGTAACGTATTATTAGCCCATACGGAACTCATGTTGCCCCATTTTTCCCTTAGGTCGGATAAGACTGTGTTGATCTTCCTGTATTTAACCAAAGCCCATAGAGGCCATACGGCGTTACAGGGATACGACACTCCCATTTCTGCTGGACTTTGTTCTAATAGATTCAATGCTTTTGCGGTCTCTCCGTTTGGACATAGGTCAAAGATCAAGGCGGTCGCTAAGGAACGATCGCAGTAACGAATTTCTCCTTCCTCGTCTTTCCATGGTAGATTGTTTACATAGACTTGTTGTTCCTTATCCCAAAATTTTTGGATACATCCTTGTAGAATGTCCGCCGCATACTGATTGATCTCATCTGCTTTTTGAGTATCGCCAAACGCTTGGCATAATGTAGATAAGGCATTTCGGCACATGGCTACGATGTATAGATTGAGTGCGAGTTGCTTATGCTTCGTTTGCTTATAAGCCTCATGGTCGATATAGACAGAGCACATTCCTAAGTTCTCCACCGGAACCAGATGTTCTGATTTGTCAGTCAATTTATAGAGATAGCTGAAGAAGGAGAGTAGTCTAGGATAGACCTCCTTTAATCCTTGTAGATCGCCTGTGTACATATAGTAATGAAAAGCATCAAAGCAAAAACCAATACTATGATCCAATATTGGTCCCCAACCTGTTAAATGCATTTGTCGTTCAACCGTACGAGCTAAGCGATCCCATGCGGGCCAACTATCCATGAAATATCCGTCAATAGAAAGCCCTTGGCTGAAAGTGTTCACGAATCGATACGGTAACGTTATATCACCTAGTGTTTGGATTACGGCGTGTAGTTGATGACTTCCGTCTCCACTGTATTGTTGTCTTTCGCGAGCCATTCCATCTACTAGAGTTTCTTGAGCGCAATTAAATAATGTATTCACGGCGGCATTGACTACGTGTTGGATGGTATCATCCGATATAACGATAGTAGGCTCCGATTTCCAAGGATAGATACGACGGCGCATACCCACTGAAGCTATTTTTATGGGACGGTTGAAGTTGCGGATATGCAGTTGTAACCATCTGAAACTCTCAAAATCGAAAGTCTCAAAATGGTTGATTCCTTCTTTACAGATGAAGCGCGACCATGAATTGAAATGCGAGTTGATAAGTGCTGGACCTCCTTTCTGATGAGCCTCATGAACCAGTAGCTCCACTATGGTCCCTTCGGGTGCATCGATCGTGAAATGAGGCCATCCGACACCTTGTTCCGGAAAAGAGAATGTCAGGGCAGCTGCGTAGTTCCCCTGTGGTGATATTTCCCACTCACCATCCCCGAGAGATCTTGTGATTGGTTTATCGATTGTCTCGAAAGCGTCTGATACCAACAAATCAAAATAATCTTCCGCCGGTCTTTTCCAATGGATCCACATAGATTCTTCTAGCGTAGTGGCATGGAAATCAAATTCTCGCATAGCGGGAATACTTCTTTTCCGTATCTCGGACAATTGCTTATCACCGAATATTTCCCAGATATACTCGGAAGAGCTGTTGCACACGGAAGGTTCTTTACCATCTTGGCTTACAAGGATAGCCTTTGCCCAATTCTCGTCTGGCTTGAAATCGGGAGTGTCCCATCCGTATGGATATAGCCGAGCGTCGAATTCTTCCTGTAAGGAGCGTAGGAACCAACGTTTATATTGTCCCGGTCGCCAACTTTTAGCAAGAAAACAATCCCATGAGGCATCGGTCACCAACTTTTCTTGATCTATGTCTAGGTTTAGTATAAATCCGGGTTTTCCCATTGGATGTGTACCATCGCCAGAGCCGAAAAAGCAAACTTCTACAGCGATTACATTTCTCCCTTCAGTGAGAAATGCGGTTAAATCTATTGGATCAGCCTCTTGCCAGCGAGGATCGGAAGGGGCTGGCCCCCATTGGATTCGCTTTCCGTTGACAAACAAGCGATATCGGCTGTCCGCCAATATCCAGCCGATAGCCTTATGAGGTTTCTTGTCCAATACGATATCTCTTCGGAACAATACAAATGTATTTTGCAAGGTTCTACCTGCGGGATACCATATCCACTTTGCGGGGGATAAATCCAAGGTAGCGCTTCGTGTATCTGTGGCAAAAGAAGATAAGCAAGACACTATCCCGATTATAAAAAATAAGATTTTCTTCATCGTTATTTATTTTGTAATAGGTGTAACCGTATCCCATACTTTCTCTTTTAGAATGCTAACCGGCCCTAACAAACCTGCGTCCGTAAGCGGGGTGCTAGCTCTTAACATGTCAAAGCGGAAAATATCATGAGTACGGGTAAACCGTTGTTCCTTGGGTAATTTCCAATCACCGATCACCCGATTAGCCCATAAGTTAATCACATCGATTTCTACGAAGTTGCCGGTCTCTTTTACATAGTCCGTGATATCTATTCGCCACGGGGTACACCATAAGACACCTAAGTCTTTGTTGTTGAACCGAACTGATGAGACATGCTTGACATCTCCAAGGTCTAGGTAGATACGTCCGCCGTTTCCTTTCTTGAAAGAGAGGTCGAATGATTTTCGATAAGTAGCTGTTCCCGAATAATACTTGATGCCCTCCTCCGGTCGGTCTATCCAATTGGACAAATCCTCGAAAAAGGCCTTCTGTGGACCTCCCATAGTTGTGTCAAACATCACTTCCCAAGAGTGGCTTAAATCTTGCGCTACTTCCAGCTTGCTGAAATTACGATCACCTTTCCCTTGCATATCCGTTGAGATAGTCTTGTCAAATACGACAAAGTAGGAGCCGTACGGAGCGAACTCTAAAGGAATGGTTGTATATCCTTCTTGCTGGGTAAAAGAGGAAGCGACTCTCATTTCTCCTGTCACAGGATCCCAAATCTCGGGTTGCTTACCTTGGACCCTAAACGTGAATTGGCTGGAAGTTTGTTTGCCTGTCCGGTTGATGACAAAGTATATATCGCAATCGTCCAATGTGCGGTGGATATAATTGAACTTTTCCGGTTCCGCTGTCTGGTTCAAATAGGCAAAATCTTGTCCGATACCATCCGCTTGTAAAACCTCGCGTGCGGTTTTGCCCCAGATGATCCTTCCTTTACCTAATTTACGCTCCGTGATGTTTTTCCCATCCAAGTCTCCCCAGATCTCTGAGGCCAGTTTACGGACCTCATTGTCCGCATAAGGATAGTTGTCCAGTCCAGCGGACATTGTCGGTGGTGCGCCTATGACGGTTGCTCCGTCCATAATCAGTTCACGTAGTTTCTTAAGCACATCCAGGGACATCCTTTCCGATGCTTCGGTAGGTACTTCTAATTGTTGGTAGCGAGAAACGGCCTCGCATATCTCCTTATCCGGTGAGACACAATTTTGGAGATAGAGCAAACGATAACTCATGCCGTCCGGCAAGAAAATCTTACCGTCTTTTACGGACATTCTCGTTAATATGACTTCCGCATTCGTATAATCACAGTCGTATCCTAAACCTAACGAGGGAATGATGTACTGAGGAGGAACCAGTGACGGAGTCTGTTCGCCAATGTAATAGCATACGTCGCCTACGAATTTGCCTTCTTGCAATAGATATTGGCATCGTGATAAATAAGAGAAGAATGCGGACGATTGTTCCCACCAAGTAAGGTTGGGAGTAAAATGCTGTCCAGCGCAAAATTCATAACCTGGCTTCCCATCCTCGGGTAGCTGGCAGGTTGATTGGTGCAACATAAAGCGGTTGATTCCTTCGCAGAATGCGTCATTCGCATATGGTTTCAAGTCATACGGGCCTAACGACCAATGAGTACGATCCTGTTCCATTTGGGTGAAAGCTTCCGCTTGCGCCTCACGTCGACCATAGATATGAGCGGCAGAGGCGGTTTGTTTCAAATTCAACCGGGCGCTTTTCCGGGAGTTCATTCCGTCTTCCGGCAATTTGTAATGAACCCAAAACTCTCCGGCAGGGATATCGCATCGTCCTAGATTCTTCAAGACATCCTGTGGTGGAATGTCATTAGGTCCCCCGGCTTCATTGCCGACATTCAGTCCGTTCTTATGGCAGAGATCGTAAAAATGGCCGTAGTAATTATCGGCGATACAATCTTGGATCGTGCGATCGAAGTCTTCTTGGAAACGTTCGCAAAAGAGAGAGTCCTTAACCGTATATCCGGACAATATGGCCATATAAGGTTTCAAGTCGTATTTCCGGTAGTGCATGAATTGTTCTGGGAAATCTTGTGTCCAAGTTAATTTCCCGCATTCCCAGCTATCCGACCAGAAATAGGCCAAATTGCCTCCCGCCTTTTTGACCTCGTCGAGAATAATTGTCCCCAAATGGTTGAAATGGTCGTCGAGGGCCGCTTTGCTTAAATAGTCGATCTCATATCCGGCTCCTTCTGCGAAGGTATCGCCTTGGGGATAGGCAAACCAACGGCTCCAAGTGTGTCCGGTCAAAGTGTATCCCGTGCGAAGGATCAACCAATTCCCTTTGGGGAATTCCCATTCAAAGGTTCCGTCGGGTTTCATGTGTTGGGTTAGGTCTTTTACGGATTCTGCGTCTACCAACTTCTTGGTGGTGTCAATACGGAAAGCCTGTATCCAGACATCTTTATAATAGCCCTCCACGGTTTCCGGCTGAGCCAGTTTCATGGAGATTTTCTTACCACCTGCGATGATCGTATCCGATTGGACTACTTTTTTCATTGCGTTGTCATATGTAACCCAAGGCCCCAGCATCGTCCACCCTCCGGACAGGTTGAATCCCAACTCTATATCCAGTCGTTTAGCTTCACTGGCGGCGTGCCGGAAAAGTTCACGCCATTCCGGGCTGAGCCACTTGATACCTTCTAAAGCTTTGTCACCTGCATATCCTCCGGTGCAGATGAGATTCACGCCACTGATCCCTTTGTCCTTGAACTCCTCCAAATCTCGGGTAATACCTTCTTTGTTTATTCGGTTGTAGAGCCACCACCAATACACACGGGGTTTCGCTTGATTGGGAGGAGCGTTGAATGAATGTCTCAATTCATCGCTTTTTTGACTGAATATGGGTGATACGCTCAATAACAGCAAGCATACCATCAGTGCGTATTTATATGAATGTTTAAACATCGCTAAAAATCTATTGTGATTAAAGAAATGGCATCAAAGCATGTTATGCGTATAATCATGCTTTGATGCCATTATTGTCTCTATTAATAAACAAGGTCAAAATCTTCCATCAAGCCATAATCCAGCATCTGATAGTCGGAGCCGGGTATTTGCTTGCGGATATTTTTCCAATGCCATGGACTGGCCAGACCCGGATTCGGGTTGTTATAATGCGGGCCTAACAGGTTCTTGTGGCTTCCTATTACGCGGACTTCTATTTGATTTTTTCCAGGTTTCAAATAGGAGGCTACATTCAAGCGATATGGATCAAACCCGATGATTCCGGCTTTCTCGCCGTTCACGTAGACTTCGGTGACCGTACCGTTCCAGGCGTTCAACTGGATGGTGTAGGGTTTAGAGGTATCTTTCACGTCGTATTCCTTTGTATAGGAAACATCCCAAGAATAGAACGGTTGTTTTTGTTCTTTCCAGCTGCCCAAAGTCAGTTTCTCTACTGGAGCGCTGATGCTCCATCCTTTGCTTTCAGGAACAACCCCAAAATCACCGATCACATAGATCGGTTCTATCTCTGCGAATATACTCATTGGTGTCACACTCATCTCGACCGTGTTGATTCCTTGTTTCACCATGTTTCCGATCGAGTATACTCCGAAAGAGCGGTCTAGCCACCATTCACCTGGAATGGCCTGTACTTGCTGTCCGTTTACTTTCACGGAGAAAAACTCAGGACGTTCAGCTACCAGCTTCATCGTAGAATAATCAAACTTATCATTCACGTTGAAATGGTAGGTTGCGACGAATCCTCCGGTCTTGAAGGTGTCCCTATCCAAGATATTCCGTTTGTATTGTACAGAAGTGTTCCATGGATTACCATTTGTAAAACCATATTCCTTGAATACCATATCGGCAGCTTGTGCGAAATAAATGTTTTTCTGCGTTTTCCCCTTTACAGATACGTCACAGAAATCAATATTCAATGCGTTTTCTTTCAAACGCTTTACCTCAACACTTTTGCTAGCCGCCAATTTCGTATTTCCGGCGATAGCGGGTGCTTCCGGATACCCTTTCAATACATGGTTCGAATAATAAAGTAATAAACTTCCCGCAGGTTCCAGATGGAAATCTGTATGTAATAACCTATTGTCTACAACGGAAGGATAGGAATAAATCTTACCCTCCATGGCATCTAGGCGAATCGCTGATTTGCCGACTGTGGCTATGGTTCCCTCTACGGACTCGGTCATGGATGAGTTGACTAAGAACAGCAATTCCCCATCTGCAAACTTACGACGTTGATGGAATAAGTCGCCTCCCTTAAAGGAAAATTTGCAATCTTTTGTTGGAAAAGCATCTTGAATGACTTTTTCATTCAATTGATCGTAAGATATGACCGATTGTGCGCTTAATACTTTGGCTAATTCGCCGTTTTCTGCGCCATCAATCCGATTGGGAGAGGAGAAGCGTACTACTTTACCTCCTTGCTGAACGAATTTTTGAAGTAAATCGAATGTGGGCTTATTTAAAGTCTCCATCAAAGGAGGAAGAACTACCGTTGAGTAAGCTGCTTTCCCGATGACGAATTGACCGTTTTTTACGGCTCCTTGATCCTTGATGATATTCTCAGAGCCCAGATCGTATTCTACTTGACTCTTTTCCAAAGTTGTCACAAATGTCTGGAAGGCTTGCCCGACTTCCATCAATTGCTTGCTACTCTTTGTGTGAGAGTAATAGCTCCATAGGGTAGAGTTCGGTTCGATAACCAAGATGTCATTGTCTTGTACACCTTTACTCATGACCAAAGATAAGCGTGCGTAGTAATCATTCAAGCTCTTATAGTTAGACCACCAAGGAGAATGGTATGTAAACACTGGAGGGTAATCGTATTTACGAGCGCCGGTCAATGTCATGTGCGAAAGGTGTTGGTTCATAAAATTGACACCTAATACGTATTCCCAATCACCTAAACGCTTGAAGTCTTTGAAGGTCTCATCCCAGCCTCCTCCACCGTATGTCTCACTCAAAGTCCGGGAATATCCCATTTGATTAGCGACACTTCTTAATTCTTTGACCGCACGAACATTGCCGAATTGAGCGATAGGGCTTTTTTCATCGAATTGGTTAAATAGCATATCAATTGCCGGAACTTGATGCCAAGCATACATAGCCATATTATCCGGCCCGTCATTCATATAAGGCCAGCCATGTTCCCAGTAATGCCCCGTCCATTTCAGATTATTCTGTTCGCAATATTCGTGAAATGGTTTTGACCAACGATCGATAAACAGCTGTAACAAGGTCTCCATATAGTTATGACGTACTTCCTTCCAGTTCCCGACCTCTTCTTCCAATAGGGGCAATAAAGGTCTTAGGTCATAATTCCACTTTTGTTGGAATGTATCAAACAAGTCAGGTGTCCAACGTAAACCACCGGAAGTTTGAATATTGGGCTCATCGGAGAAGATCCCAGGTACGGTCTTTCCAAATTCATCCTGGGCGACTTTCTCGTACCCATGCATCGTTACATCTATGAATTTCTCAGTTACTCCTTTTACCATGACATCTACATAAGAATATCCTCCATACCAATCAGAGCGTCCATAATATGTTTTCTCATACAGGTAATATTCTCCCTCCTTTTGTTTGTACGAATCTGTCGCATTTGTTATGTCTTTCCACTTGTCTCCCTCTTTTTTTAGGCAGATAAAGTAGTTGTCTGATTTTTCAGGTAGTTTGGTTACTTTTTTTAACGCTAAACCTTGTCCTTGGTTGTAGGATTCCGGCATCTGTTCCGGTACATGCCCACCTGCGAAACCGCTAGGGTATGAGTTTTCATCATAGATCCATACATTCATATCGTTGGTTTTTCCATAGTCAATGGCGTGTCTGAACAAGGAGAACCATTCATCGGACATATATTCCGTAATCAAACCCGGACGAGGATGTACGAAGAGTCCTCCGAATCCTGCGTCTTTCAACTCTTGGATTGTTCGTTCCACTTCTGTATTGGTCACTTTAGTGTTCCATACAGCGAGAGGGGCCGTACGATATTCCGCTTTCGGATCTTTAAATCCGGTTTCCAATGTAGCCCAATTGTCGGAACTCACGGCTTCTTGCCTATCACAGCTCATTAAGCCCCAAGATAAATATCCGCATGTAATAGCGAAAGATAGATACTTGACTAATTCTTGTGTTTTCATGCTATTAATATTGTTTATATAAATCCGCTATAAAACTAGTGTAATCTCCGAGAGGGCTGGCTATTGCCGGCCCTCTTTAAAAGGGATAATATAGATTATATTAATATCCGGGATTCTGTTCCAATAGATAATTGATGTCCATTTCACGTCTTGGGAAGGCGTATACGAAACGCTCTTTCGTGACGTTGAATGCGGAAGGTAAAATCCACGAATAAAGAGCTTTCATGGTCTTACCGAACGCTGTCATTTTTTCAATGGCTTGATCATTGCGGATTAAATCCGTCCAGCGTTTGTTCTCGAAGGCCAACTCATGGCGCATTTCATCCATGACATCGTTTAATGTTACAGACGCTAAAGGCTTAAGTCCCGCTCTTTCTCTTACTTGATTAATATAAGGCAAAGCTTCTGCGTTCTTGCCTTGTTTTACTAATGCCTCTGATAATAGCAACAAGGCGCCTGAGTAACGGTAAACCGGGAAATTATCGTCTGCCCTCAGTGAATAGGTGTAAGGTGGATGATAATACTTCTTTACAAAGTAACGGAAAGCTTTTCCATTCGGACATGTATAATCGATCGGGCTTTTAATTTCCTCGAATGTGAAGTATTCACCGTCCAACGTTCCTTCTGCCACTGCGATAGACGCTTCCAAACGCTTGTCTCCTTTCTCGTAAGACTGGATCATCTCATCTGTCGGGACATTCCAGCCACCGGCAGTACCACCCGGCCAAACTCCTAAGTAGTTATCACCAGCGACACCCATGAGGACCGCATTGTTGCTACATTTAGGGATGATGTTAAAAGGAATCCGATTCCACTCATCTGTACTGCCGTCATTGGCGTATTGTACTTCCAATATGGATTCTTGGTTGTTTTTATTCGCTTTATCAAATATAGCATTGTAATCACTTAACAATGTATAATTCATCTTCGTGATATCTTTCAAGTCTTGCTCCGCGGCCGGATAATTCCGATCGGGTTGAGACATGTAAGCGTATGCTCTCAACATTTTTGCGGCTCCCATTGTTGCCCGTCCGCTTTGCGGGAATTTAGAAGGCACAGGTAGACCTAACGTGATCGCTTCCGTAAGGTCTGTGATGATTTGGTTATAAACCTCTTCAGCTGAAGATTTGGCTTTAAACGCATCAGCTTCGCTCTCTACCTCCTCCAACATCAAGGGGACTCCCCCCCAATGCTGAACCAAGTCGTAATAATAGTATGCTCTAAGGAATAGAGCTTCGGCTTTTACCGCATTTTTCTCTGAATCTGTCATTTCAGAGGATTCCAAGCGATTCAAGATTGTATTGACACGACCTATGCAAGTATAATTGTCTCTGTATCGAGTCTCTATCCAGCTGATAGGATCTCCGCTGTCTAAGAATAAAGCAAGTACCTCCGTTGAGGCGTATGGGCCTCTATCGCCTGAATAGAAGGTGTAGAAAGAGTTGTCCGAACGCATCTCATCCATCATTATTCCTGTTTGAGCGATGCTTCTAAAGGCCGTGTAAGAAGCGACCAAGGCTTGATCGAAATGCTCTGCTGTTTTGTAGAATGTATTTGCGGTAATGTTTGTATCCGGATTCAAATCCAAGAAAGAATTGCTACAAGACGAGAAATTCAACAATGCTGCCACTGCCGCAACATATAAATATCTTTTTTTCATACTGATTTAACTTTTAAAATTTAACATTGACACCTAAAGAGAATGTGCGAGCCACAGGATAAGCCGTGATATCAACACCTTGATACAAACCGCTGGCACCTCTACTGCTAACTTCTGGGTTCATTCCTTTATATCCTGTCCAAGTCAATAAGTTCTGTCCACTTGCATAAACACGTAATCCTTTTATATACGGATTTTTCTTGATCGGAACGGTATAACCTATCGTCAAGTTCTTTACTCTTAAATAAGATCCGTTTGACACCCAGCGAGAGTTATTATAACGGAATAATTCAGTTGTACCTGTACGTGTGCGAGGAACTTGTCCGTCACCGGGATTATCTAAAGAACGCCATCGGTTGGCTACACCTTTCAATACGTTGAACACGCCATCGATATTCTCTGTCCACTCCAATGTTCCATCGATGATATCATTACCGACAGATCCGGTTAGCAACAGGCTGGCATCGAAGTCTCTCCAAGAGAATTCATTCGTGATACCGAACGTGAAGTCTGGGTTCGGATTTCCAATGAATGTTCTATCATCCATGTCAATCTTATTGTCTCCGTTCAAGTCTTTCATACGTACGGTGCCGACCATGGATGACGCATGCTTAGGGCCTGCCTCGTACTCAGCTTCGGTCATGAAGACTCCGTCATAGATATATCCGTAGAACATGCCTAACGGTTTACCTACAGCGGTTCGGTTGTAATCCTCTTGGTTCTGATTACCTCCGATAGGTGTATCGTTCGTGCCCAATTTGGCGGCTTTGTTTCGGTCGATGGATACATTAATTTTCGTATTCCATTTAAAGGCTCCTACCATATTCTTGGTTTCCAAACTAATCTCATGACCCCAGAAATGGAACTCTCCGATGTTAGATTGAATATCGCTGAATCCGGAAGAGTAGGGGATATCGATCTGATACAACAAGCCATCCGTATATTTCCGATAATAGTCATAGACTAAGAATACACGATCGTTGAATAAACCTAAATCCACTCCAAAGTCCATTTGCTTCGTTGTCTCCCAAGTCAGCTCGTTGTTACCGATACGGGAAAGAGCACGCCCGGCGGTGATAGCTCCATCTGTCACGTAGTTGTAAGAACCTACAGAAGCCAAATAGGTATAGTTACCGATGTTGTAGTTACCTACCAATCCGTAACTACCGCGAAGTTTCAAATGGCTAACCTTATCGTATTTCTCCATGAAAGGCTCGTCTGAAGCGATCCAACCTACAGAAACGGATGGGAAGTTGGCGAATTTTGCGTTCGAACCGAATCGGGAACAACCATCCCGGCGGAATGCCACAGATAAGATATATTTTTCTTTATAGTCGTAATTCAAACGTCCCAAATAAGAGATCATGGCCCAGCTACCCCATTTGTCAGCGTCGGAGTTTCCAGTTCTTGTGATTGCGGTTCCAAACCAAGGAAGTTCATCATCCGGATAGTCAGAGGCATCGATTCTGGCGTTCTCCTGTGTGTTTTTTTGAGTCGTATAACCTACTAAAATATCGAGGTTATGGTCATTAGCGATCGTTTTGTTGTAGGTTAACGTGTTTTCCAATAGCCAGTTTACGTAATTAGATGTATGATAGGAACCTTTGGCTGGTTGAGGTGGGGCGGAGAACATGCCTCCATTTGCGGTAGAGGGAATCCAGTTTGAACGAGAGTTGTTCTCCAAGTCCGCATTAGCACTCAAACGATACTTCAAGCCGTCAATGATCTTGATGTCTGTATAGGCATTGACCGTGCCTCTGAGTGTTTTAGATGGATTCTGACGTTGAGTAAGTACAAGATAATAGTTGGCGTTGGCAAACATACCCGGTTGCGTATAGGCGATAGGATAAGTTCCGTCATCATTCTTGTATTTCAACTGCGGGTCCATCAACATGGCAGAACCGATGATGTTACGTCCACCACCTAATCCGTCAGTCAATTGACCGATTGTGTAAGATCCGGAGACATTTAATCCGAATGAAACACGGTCAGATGCTTCATATACGTTATTGGCACGTGCGGCGAAACGATTAGAGTAAGTGTTCAAGATAACACCTTCTTTTGCGTTGTAATTGATATTGACAGCTGATTTGAATTTCTCTCCTGCCGCACTTAAGCCTAAGTTGTAGTTTTGTGTGATCGCATCTTGCAAAAGAACATCAAACCAATCCGTGCCCTTACCTACTGCTTGTGGGTTTTGATAACATTCGGGAACTCCACCCGTATAACCTTCGTAAAGCGCTTGATCTTCATAATATTCTTTCTTGAACTGGGCAAATTCTTGTGCGTTCATCAAATCCGGTCTTCCTTGATTGGAAACCTTGTCAATTCCGAAGTATGCGCTGAAATCGATACGCGGTTTACCTGCGCTCACTCCTTTGGCGCTTTTCGTAGTTACCAAGATAACACCATTGGCTGCACGAGATCCATACAGAGAAGCGGAAGCCGCATCTTTCAATACAGTGATATTCTCGATCTCATCTGGGCTGATGGATGCCAAACCGGAAGTAGTGGGGAAGCCATCGATAACTACTAATGGTTCGTTTCCTCCATTGATAGAAGCCGCACCACGCACACGGATAACTAAGCCGCCGTTTGGCTCTCCATTGGCTTGGTTGATTTGTACACCAGAGAATTTTCCTTGTAATTTTTCCCCAATCTGGGAAACCGGCATGTCGGATAGCTCACTGGCATCAAGCTTACTCATAGCCCCTGTTACTGAACGTGCTTTTTGAGTTCCATAGGCTACGACGACCACTTCGTCTAGGGCTTGTGTATCTTCTTTAAGATTTACGTTGATTGTTGTTTTATTACCCACTGGTATTTCTTGGGTATTGTATCCGATGTAGGAAATTTGCAAAATGGCATTTGCTGGTACTTCCAACGTATATTTACCATCCATGTCTGTAATGGTTCCATTGGTTGTCCCTTTTACGATGACATTTGCTCCGATGGCAGGATCTCCATTTGTGTCATAAACAACACCGCTGACTTTTTTGTTTTGTTGAGTCACCATTGAAACCAATGGATTCTCAGGAGTCGCAGATTCCGTTGCCGCAATACTGGCAACTCCCGGAAACATGCTAAATAGAATAATAGGAAGGGTGCTTTTTAACATTGGAACACCATTGCTCTTCCTTGTTGCGAAAAGGATGTTTTTCATAATTTAAATAATTAAATTATTGGATTGATATTAAATTGTTGGTGGTAAAATGATTACCGGTAAAATAGGTGATTTAAAGGTCTAATACTTTTTATTTCATAGGCAACATCTAATTTGTTATTAGTACTATCGGAACTATGAGGTTTATAGATGTATTTATGGGTTTATAGCCATATGAAAAAGATATTTATTGTAAAAACAATATCATTTATCAAACATTAAATATCATTTTTTAAATATACGAATCCTTATATTTTTAGAATTTTGCAAAGAGAGAATATAAAAGAGACATAGTTCCGATAGAACTATGATATTTATAGAGTGATCATGTTAAAGGTTATTCGCAAGGGAAGTTATATATGGACGGTTCCAAGGAATCTTATCTGTTAGAGGTGTTAAGATGATCTCTTAAGCAATCTTTATGACTGGAATATTTAATAAAAATCCCATTTTTTCCAGTTTGCTAGCAAGATGGCCTATTCCGATAGCGCAGTGATGCGATGGACCAGCTTTGCTCCAGTTTTCCATAAAGCTTTTTACTCCACAAGAAAAACGATACCGGCTATTTGTATTGCCTATCTCCAGAACAGGACCTGGAATAGCCTCTCCTTCGGCTACCAATAAAAATATTCCCTCCTTTCCTTCACAAACAGACAATAGGGTGACAGGCCCATTTTTGACGGTCATTTGAATGGATAATCCTTTGCCCGGTTTACCATGATAAACAGGAAGAGGCACGAGTTTTACTTTACCATCGGACATGGCGAAGTGGGCAGGGCCATCATGACCAAGTAATATGACATCGTCTTTAAAGTCCATGGCATAAAACTCGGAAAAAGATCCGCCGGCTTTTAGCAGGGAGAGTATTTTCATGGCTTGAGCATTTTTAACCTCGCATTCGCCGGCTATAGGTATGTTCTCGCCGGTCAATAAGGTGTTACCTGCTATAACGGAGGTTACGATATCCTCATAATCATTGCCGGGATAACCTTCGTAATAGTAAGCCATTGAGCCTAGCTGATGGCTTTTGATTAATTTGTCTAATGCGACGGATGTGCGAGCCGCACGTATTAGCTCCGTTTCTTCACATTCAGCGGCTACCTCGAACTTACGTTGGAATTCCATTATTTTTTCTTTGATCTCCTGGTCTGATACCGCATCTCTGTAAGCTTTTAGCTCGCACATTTCCAGTAGTTCGATATGTGTGCCGAAAGAAGAGGATTGCTGGGATATATCTGAGTAAACATCCAACATCCCGCAATAATAATGGCCTAATATACCCATACGATGCTCTCTCATACCTGCCATAACCACGGTTGCGTCGAGCCAGTCGTTTAACTCGGCCCAAGTCGCGTTGTCTTCCAAATGCCCCGTCACGATCTTAAAAGGTAGGCCAGAACGGATAAGTATATTCGCGAATTCAGGGACGGAACATGCTTGGCAATTCGCTAACCATTCGCCTGTCATGAGACCTCGGTCTCCTAGACTATTAATATATGTATAGTCTATGTGAGAAGAGGGCTGTATGTTTAATAGTATTATGGGAACTTTAGGCGTTGGGCCAACGGTAATATCGTAGATGATAGCGCATACGTCGAGATATAAACAAAAAGTACTTCTATATTTTCATGCGATAAGACATCTGCGATGTTTTTTGCTTCCTCCGGACGATCTAAGATCCCAGCGTTGATTATACTTATATCCGGACGTGTTAAAGAGTCTGCTATCTTTTTCTGATATTTGCAAAGTCTTTCATAGAGTCCTTCAAATTGGGACCAATAGGTATTTAATCCCATCCCAACCAATCCTACATTTATTTTTTTGTTTTCCATGTTTTATAGATTGAATTTTAGTTTCATATTATCTTCTTTGACCAACAGCAAAGGTATAGGGTTGCTTTTGGTCTTGTTTTATCTATTTGATTTTATATTTTAGAAAAGTGATAGTTTAGGGAAGGTGAACTTCCCTTGTCGTAGAAGATATACTTCAAGTCCCTTAGGATATATACTGCATCGGGCAAGTAAGTAGTACTTCATATCTTCTGCCATGTGTGTGAAAAATATATTATCTTTGGTCGCTATTTAGTAATATTACAAGGAGGAGATCTTTTTATGAGTACACAAAATAATAACATTCGTTATCTGAATGTTAGTCCGATGGATGAGCTATGGGGGATGATGGTTACAACAGTCGGTTATCAATCCATACCTCCGCATAGTATTTACCCCGCTAGGCAACAACATCCTCAGACTTATTCTTTCAACCCCGAAAAAGGACGTATTTTAACGGAGTACCAATTGGTGTACATTTCTGAAGGTTGTGGGTTCTTTGAATCCCAGTCTTTTAAACGAAAAAGGATTAAAGCGGGGACGATGATCCTATTGTTTCCGGGAGAGTGGCATTCCTATTCTCCAGAGGAAAATGGTTGGTACGAGTATTGGGTGGGTTTTAGGGGTAATTTAATAGAGGGCTGGATTTCTAATAAATTCTTCTCAAAAGAGAATCCTGTCTATGAGATAGGGGTGAACGTCACAATTATAGGTTTGTATGAGGAAATAGTTTCTCATGCTATAAAGGAGCGAAACGGTTATCAGCAACTTATTTCTAGTATCGTGTTTTATCTGATGGGGGAGATATATTATAAAGAGAAGAATCGTTTTTTAGGGCAGTCGGATGCGGTGGAGAAGATCAATGAGGCGCGAGCTATCATGAAGAGGAATATTGATAATCCTATGCCGCTGGAATCGATCGCTCAGAGTTTGAATGTGAGTTATTCTTGGTTTCGAAGTACCTTTAAATCTTATACGGGTGTATCTCCCGCTCAATATCAATTGCATTTACGTTATCTTCGGGCAAAAGAGCTATTAAGTACTTCTCAATTAAGTATTTCAGAGATAGCGTATGCGCTTAATTTCGAGACCGTATCGCAGTTTTCTACTTTTTTTACGAAGAAGGAGGGCTTATCTCCCTCGAAATTCAGGAGGCAGAGCCAACAATAGAACGGTTTTTGTTTGCCTCTTTCGGTGGAAAGATGTTATTTTGCATCCCGAATTAAAAGAATAGGCGTTATGTTGAAATTCTTCAAGACATGGACACTCCCTATCTCCATGTTAGCGGGTGCGATAGGGTATTTTGTTTTCGCCAATGTTACTTTTCTGGAGCCTACAAAGCCGTTCATGTACACTTTAATAGCGTATCTGACGCCCTTTTTGATTTTTGCGCAGTTGCTCTTAACCTTCTGTAAGATCTCTGTCCGGGAATTGATGCCCAGCCCTTGGCATGGTTGGTTATTGCTTATCCAAGCGGTTTCCAGTTTGGTGCTTGCAGCCTTATTGCTATGGTTGCCAATGAGAGAGGAATACCGGGATGTGTTCGAGGGAGCGATGGTCTGCCTGATTTGCCCGACCGCTACGGCGGCCGCCGTGATTACGGGTAAATTAGGGGGAAGCGCCTCTAGTCTGACTACTTATACCTTATTATCGAATCTATTGGCAGCGATTGTCGTGCCGCTGGTCTTCCCATTAGTAGAACCGCATGCCGAGATTACTTTCTTCGCTGCATTCTTGAAGATCTTGGGGAAAGTCTTCCCATTGCTGTTATTCCCGTTTTTCCTCGCTTTGTTCTTGCGTAGATTCATACCACCTATCCATCGCTTCCTTGCGGGGCTTCGAGACATGGCCTTTTACCTCTGGGCCGTCGCTCTAGCTATCGTGACCGGGCAGACCGTGAAATCCTTGGTCAATAGCGAGGCGGAGATTTATGTGGAAATCTTGATCGCTTTAGGCGGCTTGATAACCTGTATCGCGCAGTTTTATTGGGGAAAGCGCATCGGCACGAAATACAATGACCGTATTAGCGCCGGACAAGCCTTGGGACAAAAAAATACCGTGTTAGCGATCTGGATGTCTTACACCTATTTGAACCCCTTATCTTCTGTTGGCCCGGGAAGCTATGTCCTGTGGCAAAATATTTTCAATAGCTATCAGCTGTGGAAAAAGAGGAAAAATGAGCTAGAATAATAAATGCGACCCGGAAAAAGGCGGCACACCGAAATAACGATGGCACCGCCTCATTAACTTTCTTTCCTATCCTCTTATCAGTAAATTGAAGCAAATCCCAAATATGAAATAAGCTACATAGCAGAAAACGGAAACACCTAGGGAAACAAGCAGTTGTTTCATGAAAGACTTTTCCTGCCGCATATAATTGTAATTGAATGTAGCGCCCACAAAACCGAATACGGCGCCGATCAATCCCCCTAAAAAGATGAGTAGCACAGGCAGGCCACCCACGATATACTCTCGGGTAGACAACCGCTCCTCCAAATCGATTTTCTGTCCACGGAATACAGCGACGTGAACAAAGTCAAAGCCATAGACAATCTTTATCTCTTCCTTTTCCCCATTGGTATTAGTCACATAGTATTTCGGATTGAATCGTCCTTGTCTTTCGATTTCTCTGCCGTCTTGATATAAACGCTGCTTAAAAGGGCCGTACTCCAATTTCAAATCGCCTTGTACGCCTTCCAACGTAAAATTTAACTCTCTCGCCATACTTGTTTGTTTTAGAATTAAGTTTATTTACAAAGATAAATAAAAGCTTTGGTTTCCGTTGCTCATGAATTCTTTATTTATACATTTCTTCATCCGCAAAAAGGCTTGACTACATCAAGCAACATTGGCCTTCTTATGCGTATCAAGTCCTATAAGTTTAGTTTTATTCCTTATATTTGCGAATACGTTGAATGATAGACTCTCTGTAATATGATAACAACAATCGCCCCATGGGATATGAATTGTTGATTTGGGCAAAACGTGGTGAATTACATGGAACAGCGTTCGTTACGCTTTGAAGCTATAACCATCATATATTTATCTTAATTGCAGGATATACGTTTACGGGGAAAACTTATTGGCTCAAAGGTGATCAAGTTGTCTATTTCAGTATAATAATTATTCATACTTATGGAAAAGGAACAAACGAATGAAAATAGTTGGGAATTTCATCTGACAGATAAGATCGCCCAGCTTTCCAAAATGACCTTGGAAATGCATACGGAGTTTTGGCTTAGTACACTCCAGACATGGTTTCATGGCTATCAAACACCCGAAGAGTATAAAGCGACGATTTGGGGGAGGGAGGTAGACCTATGCATCTCCATCGCTCCCTTGGAGACACCGACCGAGAAATTACCTATCATTGAAGAGAAATCGGAAAAAGGTAAGAATGAGCTGCTTCCCCCGGAACAGCAAGCCTACGTAGACGAACTCAAAAAGAAGATAAAAGCTCTCAAAAAACTCCTGCCGCCTAAGGTGGACGAGGCGTTAGAGCAACGCTATTTGGATTACATGAACGCCGAGAGGATTAAGGCAATCATTCAAGACTGTACCAAGATATGGAGCAATCCTGATTTGCCCGTTGAAGAAAAAATCAGTCAGCTCATTCCTTATAAAATTGAATTATATGACCTTGTGCGTAATGTCCAACTGCCGGATGATTTGATGCGTGCGGATACGAATATTTCAATTACAATGGCCACCATTCAATTCTTTGCGCAAAGCGTAGAGAAAAATGCGAAGAAAAACAAAATAAAAACACCCAAGCAGGTACGTCAATTAGTGAAATTTACCAATGACATCATTACTCGCATGGATGAGGGTCAGAATAAGCTAAACGGCGTTGAGCGAGATATGACTAAGGAAGAGTCTAAAGCCTATGATGCTTATCTTGATATAAAGATTGGAGCAAGGTCTGCCCTTCACTCGTTTGAAAAACGATTGGAGTTATACGAGCGACTTTGGGAAATGCCCTCGGTTTCTATCGGTACTAAAATTGAATGTTTGAATGAGACCATTAAACTAATTAGGAAGCAATGCGGTAAAAACCTGGAGCCCCGTTGTCCGCACGAATCCCTTATCCGGAAACATTTGAAAGCTATTAGTGGCTATATGAATAAGCTGGAAGAGGAAGGGGAAGCGATATGGCAATTGCGCATGGCCGACGAATTGCTCCCGACAGCAAACGCATGGCGGGAAGATTGTGAACTTCCGGCATTGTCCAAAGAGGAGTTTGCCCTCCAAGTAGAATTGCAATCTGTTCATATTGAGACCAAGGAGAAAGAAGACGGCTCCATCCATTACGAACTGGAGCTTTTTTTCCAAGACACGGAAGACACTTTCGCCGGCCACTTCCTATATGCTGATATTGAGGACCATGAGGTGAAGGAGATAACGTTAATGGGATAGTTACATTCTATGTTTGTCCACAAGGATTTGCAAGGTAAAGTCTCTTTACGATACTTTTGGGGCCCGCTCGATAGTAAGCAGGCTCCTCTTTTTGTCGATACCTCCGGCGTATCCGGTTAAGCTGCCATCGCTGCCTACGACACGGTGGCAGGGGATGATGATACTGATCGGGTTATGGCCTACCGCTCCTCCGATCGCTTGTGTAGACATGCTCGGGATACCTTTTTGCCGGGCGATTTCCCCGGCGAGCTCCTTGTAGGTTACGACTTCGCCATAAGGTATTTTGCTCAATAAGTCCCATACCGCAAGTCGGAAAGGCGTATCCTCCAGATGGATAGGAGGGGTGAAGCTGGGAATCTTACCCATGAAATAGCTATCCAGCCACTCTTTGGCTTGTTCGAATATCGGCAGTTCTCTTTCTTGGTGTTCCGCCGATAAAGTGGCGGCAAAATATTTTTGCCCGTCGAACCATAATCCTGTCAGGTGGTCGCCATCGCTGGCTAGGGTTATTTCTCCCAAGGGAGATCGATATTTGTCGGTGTATTGCATGATGTTTATCAAATAAAGGCGTAAGTTAGAAAAATTTTCGAAAGTAGCCAATATCTAAGGGCGGAAATGAGATAAGGAATCCTACTTTTATTTATATTTGCATAGTGAAATTTCGTGAACGGATAATACTTCAACATTTTTAAACAATGATAAAATTATGATCTTAAGTAGAAATTTATCAGAGGCGTTCAATGCCCAAGTTAATGCGGAGATGTGGTCTTCGAATTTGTATTTGTCAATGTCCGTGTATTTCCAGAAAGCAGGGTTGAACGGTTTCGCCCATTGGATGAAGAAACAAGCGGCTGAGGAATTGGAGCATGCTCATAAGTTGATCGATTACGCCTTGGATCGTGGCGGTGATATTACGATCGGCCAGATCAACGTGGTTCCGACAGGCTGGGGAAATCCGTTGGAGGTATTCGAGCATGTTTACAAACACGAGTGCTATGTATCAGAGTTGATCGACAAATTGGTTGATATCGCCGAGGCTGATAAGGATCATGCTTCCCGTGATTTCTTGTTCTGGTTCGTACGCGAGCAAGTAGAGGAAGAATCTACGGCTAAAGAGATCGTGGATCAATTGAAGAATTATGGGGAATGCCATTACGCCATTATGGATCATAGATTAGGAAAGAGATAATAAATTTCCGTCGAGAAATATAAAAAGGCTGTATCTTCACCGGACGCAGCCTTTTTTGTCGTATTTTTACCCGGTAAAGTCAGTAAGGAATACTTATAGATAAATAGAAAATATAAATATGAGATTAAGCGATGTATGGTTTACGGCTCTCTCGGAAAACGAGTCAGGGCAAATGATTACCGTTTACGGGCGGGACGAGTTGAATGAGTTCACCGAATCCGGTAAGTTCAAGGAACGTGTCGAGATCACTTGGAAATACGAGGGAGATGGGAGAGGCCTTCCTTGCGATGACCTTGGCGAGAAAATGGAGGTCGTGGAGGAAGCGCTTCGTAAGGCGATGGAAAAGAAAGACAAGCTGGCTATCCTAACGGGTGTCTATACCGGAGGAGGAGAGAAGGTCTGGGTGTTTTACACACGTACCGTGCGTGTATTCGGCGAACGCTTGAATGAGGCCTTGGCTCCTTTCGAGTTACTGCCCATCTCTATTTATACCGAGATGGATCCGGATTGGGAAGAATATAAGGATATGTATGAGATGAAAGAGTGGGCGGTGGATTGAGATCCTGTGCTTCGAGTTTGGCGTGAAAGGTATCTTTTTGATTGAAATACCTTCTTTTTCACGACACGGCTCTCTGGCTATAAAAGCCAACGAGCGTAAACGGG
>OODF01000320.1_pt1 | contig 36792 bp, 35 predicted proteins | sample 1671431 | NCBI WGS metagenome assembly OODF01 (sample SAMN06348156, study PRJEB24527) | human gut metagenome | biome: human gut; feature: ankylosing spondylitis patient; material: feces | host: Homo sapiens | place: China | collected 2015-10 | reverse complement strand
CCGCAAATTCTCCACGTCAGAAATACGTCTCAAAAATATGTGGAAATTTGGGAAGCGACAAATGGCAACCGAAAAGTGTTAAATTTTAGAATATGCTGGTAATTAAAGATTTACACTCGGATATTTCTGATTAGTTTTGGTTGTTCTATGGTTATAAATACAGCCCACAAAAGCACGCTCTTCAATCGTTGTGACACTATTTGGAATATTTATGCTGGTGAGAGATCTGCAATTGCTAAAAGCACTCTTTCCAATCGTTGTGACACTATTGGGAATTGTATAGTTTGTTTTTTTTGCTCTGTATGCAATAAGAGTAGTTTTATTTTTATTGAATAAAACATGGTCTTCATCTATGAAAGCTTTTGATTCATTATTCAAAATACCATGCCAACAACAAAAAGGATTACCAATTATTGTAACTACGCTACTTGGAATTGAGATGCTGGTGAGAGATTCGCAATCGGCAAAAGCCCCCTCTCCAATCGTTGTAACACTATTTGGGATGTTTATGCTGGTGAGAGATTTGCACCGCCTAAAAGCATCCTCTCCAATCGTCGTGACACTATTGGGGATGTTTATGCTGGTGAGAGATTTGCAATCGAAAAAAGCATGCTCTCCAATCGTTGTGACACTATTTGGGATATTTATGCTGGTGAGAGATTTGCATCGGCTAAAAGCACCCTCTCCAATCGTTGTGACACTATTGGGGATATTTATGCTGGTAAGAGAATTACACTCACTAAAAGCCTCGTCTCCAATCGTTGTGACACTATTTGGGATATTTATGCTGGTGAGAGATTCGCAACCGGCAAAAGCCCTATCTCCAATCGTTGTAACACTATTTGGGATATTTATGCTGATGAGAGATTTGCACCACCTAAAAGCCCCGTCTCCAATCGTTGTGACACTATTGGGAATTGTATAGTTTGTTTCTTTTGCTCTGTATGCAATAAGAGTAGTTTTATTTTTATTGAATAAAACATGGTCTTCATCTATGAAAGCTTTTGATTCATTATTCAAAATACCATGCCAACAACAAAAAGGATTACCAATTATTGTAACTACGCTACTTGGAATTGAGATGCTGGTGAGAGATTCGCAACCGGCAAAAGCCCTGTCTCCAATCGTTGTGACACTATTTGGGATGTTTATGCTGGTGAGAGATTTGCACCAGCTAAAAGCCCCCTCTCCAATCGTTGTAACACTATTTGGGATGTTTATGCTGGTGAGAGATTTGCAATCGAAAAAAGCATACTCTCCAATCGTTGTGACACTATTTGGGATATTTATGCTGATAAGAGATTTGCACGCCCAAAAAGCCTCGTTCCCAATCGTTGTAACACTATTTGGGATATTTATGCTGGTGAGAGAATTACACTCACTAAAAGCCTCGTCTCCAATCGTTGAGACACTATTTGGGATATTTATGCTGATAAGAGATCCGCAACACCAAAAAGCCTTGTCTCCAATCGTTGAGACACTATTTGGGATATTTATGCTGATAAGAGATCCGCAACACCAAAAAGCCTTGTCTCCAATAACTTTTACTCCTTCCCTAATTGAATATTCACCCCTCAATCTATATGGCGCACGAAGCAATCTCTTCCAATCCTTACTATATTTTACACCAAACTCATCCTCTACGGCATTTTTAAGATCTTCTTCTGTAACCTCCGTGCTCCACTCTTCTTCTGTAACCTCCGTACTCCACACTTCTTCTTCCTTCGGCTTCTGCACGCCGAACAATCTGAACGAGCACATAGACAAGTTCTTTTTGGCACTGGCTAATAGGAACATTGACAGTAGGGTTCTGGTTTCCTCGTCTGCCAACAAGTCTTGCAGGGCTGTCATGGTCTTGCTCTTGCTCAAGTCAAGGTAATCAGCGGCTGAGAAGAGGAGACGGTCGGACGCTCCATACTCGTTGAGCAGAGACGGATTAAGAGATATTGCTTTTAACGAGAGGGCAATGGAAGCCAAGGCGAAGTCGTCAATGGTTTCGTCGAAATCGTCGATGGTGCGAAGTGGATGCGAAAAGTCCTTTGTGCCGATAGTAGGCGACTTCTGACCTTTCATGGCCGGCACAAACATGCCATCGTAGTCAACAAGCGTCAGCGTACCGTCGGAGCGCACCATGATATTGTCGGGCTTTATGTCGCCATGAGCAAATGGTTGGGAGCGAAGCCAAGCTGCCATCTTGCAAAAGCGGTAGCAAAGCATCGACATGGCGTGGTTGTCCATATAGTGATCGGCGATGTATGTCTCCATCGTCTCGCCCTCAATCCAGTCCATAAGCAATACGGGAAACTCTTCGTCCTCGCAGTTGCTGTCAACGAACAGTTCCTTCTCCAGATACTTTACGTATGTAATATAAGTAGAATCGACAAACTCCAGTTCCTCGGCAATCTGGCGGTATGCTTCTGCACGACCTTCCTGCTCTTCGGTGAAGCACTTTAGGGCATAGCACTTTCCCGTCTGTTCGTCTTTCATCTTGAATACGACAGCAAACGCACCGCTGCTACGGTACGGCTCGCCATAATTATCCAATACAGGCACCAAATGACTTAGCTTTTCAAGATTATCGTGAGCATCACGAATGGCAGCCAGATATTCTGATATAAGGGGGTATTGCATAAGTTTATTAGTCTTTAGTCGTAATGATACCTCATAAAATCAATATTTCAAAAGTACTAATACTTTTACACACCACGAAAAAATCTATTATTGTTTTCAAAAATTAGTAGTGATGCTGTAAAACTGTGATTATGTTTTTTGCGTTGAAGTAAATCGATGTCATCGATGGTTGTATATGATCTATATCATTTATATTCAATTGGTTATGCTTGATTTGCTATAAAAATCATCAATGACATTCTCGATGACATTTGGTGTCTGTTCCGCAATTTTAGGTCATCGAGAATTTATTTACTCAAGTTTCGGATTTAACATAAGCTTGATGGTCTCCTCTCTGAGCACACGGCGTGATACGGTTACCTTGTGAGTGTCCCATTGACTCTGATACGTAGAGTTCTTCCACACCAGCAAGTTTGAGATTGGTGGCAAACAAGTGACGTGCCCAAGTGCCAGATACCAGCTTATCCCATCCCAACACCTCCTTACATATACATGTCACATGGTCTTTGATATTAGGCCACTACTGCTAATAATTGAGGCCTGCTTTCCCGACGCGAGACGCGTCGCCCCCATTAGTGCTCGCGTTTCTTCAAGCACCACCCCCACCCACACACATCACCAATAATAATGACAACGGGCAGACATGCACCAACAGGCTGACAACCAGACGGGTACATATCTGCCCGTGTCGTATGGTTACGATCAAAAAAACTTTGCCACTCATACCCATAAACGCGCCACTTAAACCCGAAAATCGACCACTTACGCACGCTACACATTTAAGCTATTGAAACGTTTGTTTATTTCCCGTAAATTTGTGCTTGACAATCAGTGGCACATTACACACCAGTTAAGTGCCCGATAGAGATAATAATTATAGAGAGAACAACAAACATAACTTTCCTAACACTAACACACACTACTATGGGAAAAACAAACGCCAAGATGTGTAGTCACAAGGCTACACAAGTGTTACCGTTAAGTAAAGGCACGCCCGCCGTGGGCATAGCCTCAAGCAGTTATTTCGCAGCCTGCGCCCGCCATGTGGGCGCCCTCGCCCTGTTCGGCCTCATGTTCTGCCCCGTGCAGGTCATGGCCAGCCGTGCACCGCGCCTGGCCGTTGCTGACAGTTCCGAAGTTGTCAGCCCCGTGCTGCCCGACCAAGGCACCACCACGCCCACCGACTCCATCGGCAATGGCGGGGCGGGCGACACAGAAGAGGTACTGCCCGACACCATTCCGTTCGCACAACTGTGGAAGCATAATAGATATATAGTCTATGGAGGCACAGAGGGCACGGTAGAACAAAAAACATGGGAAATCATCGCACGAAGAGAAACAAAACTATCGTTCTCGTACGGAACTGCTGATGATCAATGGAACTTTTACACACAAATATTCATTGACGATGAACGCGTTCGCGAAATGAACGGTGGCACCTATAACAATACTTTTAGCGTTACACTCACGCCTGGCAGACACATTCTTACATTTAAGAATGAATGCTATGGCGAAGTCGATAGCACAACCTACGCTTTCATTTCGGATATCGCAACTGAAGATGCGCAAACAAATGCAACAGCCTTTGTTAACGCGCTTGAAGGCTACCCCCCCCTCAAGCAAGAGCTGCAAACAGCACTCGACAACTATAACGCTGCCCCCGACGACGAGGCACTCTACAACACCCTGGCCGCCACACTGAACGATGTGCGTAAAGCCGTGTCGTACTATCCGCTCATTCAGAAAGACATCGTTGTAGCCGACTCTATCCTCAACGAGGGCGCCTATGTCGACATCTCCGAAGCCGTAGCCCTTGGCCGCGCCATCGACGTCAACACCTCAACCAGCGCCGACTACCTGGCCGCATTCGACGCGCTCGAAACGAGCATTGCCGTACAAGTGTCGAGCAACCAAAAAATCGACGACTGGGCGTTCAACACCAACCAACGCTACACCATCGACAACATGGGTTACTACCTCGACCAAGACCACAAGGTGGCTGCCTGCACCGGTTTGGAAGTCCAAGATGCCGATGTGACCGACCTCGTCATACCCTCCACTGTGCGTTACAACGGCGTAACCTATGCCGTCGTGGCCCTTTACGACAACCGTTACAACCAGAACAAAGTGCGCACACTCACCCTGCCCCGCACCTTGCGCCACATAAACGATAACGGTTTGTCTGATTACCGCGCCATTACCAACCTCGAAATACCCGCCAATGTGGAGCGCATGGGCGATTACATTGTGTACAACTGCCCACAACTCCAGCGCATCAAAGTCAATGCCGAGGTGCCACCCACATTGGGGTCATTAGGTGATGACAGTTACTATGAAGACAATTACTCCACATACCGCTACCTCAGAATAGTTATCCCCCGCGAGAGTTTCCACGCCTACCGTCTTGTCAGTGCATGGAACACCGACTACAACGTGCTCATCGGTGGCGACGAAGGCATCACTGTCAGCACAGGTAAAATTGCCGCTGGCGACCTTGGCCATGTAGTAGTAGAAGAGGCCGGCTATCTGCAAGAGGTGAACAAACTCATCATTGAGGGCGAGCTCAACAGCGACGACTGGAGCAAGATTGGGCAAATGACCAACCTCACCGAGCTCGACCTGTCAAAAGCCCTGATTGACGAAATACCAAGCTATGCATTCAACGGGCGTTGGGCCATCGACAAAGTGGTGCTGCCGCCCACACTCAAAAAGATTGGCAGCTATGCCTTCCAAAGGACCTCACTGACATCAGTCAATATCCCCGACAATGTCGAGACCATCGAGGAAGCTGCTTTTCGTCAAATAAAGCAACTGCAAGAAGTGCATCTGCCAGACAGTCTTACATCATTAGGCCGCTACGCATTTTCTGCCTGCCGCAGTTTGCGTACAGTCAAGATACCCACCAAACTTAAAGAGATTCCGTGGTATACTTTCGATGGTTGTAATTCTCTGCAAAGTGTCGAACTACACGACAGTATAACAAGTTTTGGCGATTATTCTTTCAGAAACTGCAATCTCCGCGAAATAACACTTCCCAAATCAACCACATGGGTTGGAGGGTATGCTTTTAATGGAAATAGCAATCTGAGCAAAGTCACACTCAACGAGGGACTTATCGACATTTGGGCTTATGCCTTCCAAGACACAGCCATCGACACCCTCAACTGTCCCTCTACCCTACGCAATATATATAACGCCGCATTCGCTGGCTGCCGCAATCTGCGTCAAATCAACCTCAACGAAGGACTGACACGCATTGAACAATATGCATTAGCTAACAACAAGGCCACAGAAATCGTGCTTCCCAGTTCGTTAGAATATTGCGCAGGCGGTGCCTTCGACGACTGCGACAGCCTCGTCACCATCGAGGCACGCTCTGTCATGCCCCCCAACACCGGCAGTGGCTGTCCCTTGACAAACTCCGACCTCACCAAGGCCGTACTCTACGTGCCAGTATGGAGCCTTGCCGAGTATCAGTTAGCCACAGGCTGGAACCAGTTCTACACCTTCCGTACCTCCGACTTCATGCCGCAGTACGTCAAGGTTAACAAGGACTTCTACTTCACCCTGCGCGATGAGCTCGACCCCGACTACCGTCCCGACATCGAGCTTACCGTCACCAACAACCAAATTACCGACTCACAGGGCAACACCGACTACCAGCACGGCAACCTCACCATCAGCGGACGCAGCAAACTCGCTGTCAACGACTTCAGCATGGTGCTCTCGCCGTATGCCAAGTACTCTTACGAGCAAAACTACTATTATAACGAAAACTATAGACACCTCCGTCCCACCAGCCTCATTGTCAAGGGCGAGATGCGTGCCGAAAACGTCACCATCAACCTTTGGAACGCCACCAACCGCTGGCAGTTCGTGTCATTCCCCTTCGATGTCAAGGTGAGCGACATTGTACCCGTCGACAGCACCACCTCATGGGTAATACGCGGCCACTCGGGTGCCGAGCGCGCAGCAGGCAACACCGCTGCCGTATGGCAGAACCTCTCGGCCGACGACGTGCTCCAGGCTGGCAAGGGCTACATCATGCAGTGCTACAAGCCCGAAGATAAAAACGGCAACTACGACGCTGCCCAATTCACCGTGCGCCCCCTCACCACCACCGTCAACCGTCAGCAAATATTCAATGCCGACAACCGCACCGTGGCGCTTGAGGAGCACCTCGCTGAGTTTGAGCACAACCGCAGCTGGAACCTCATTGGCAATCCCTACCCAAGCTACTTCGACACCCGATTCCTCGACTTCGGGGCGCCCTTCATGGTGTGGAACAGCAACAACCAGAACTATGAGGCTTACAGCCCGGTAGACGACAGCTACATTCTCGCACCCGCCGAGGCCTTCTTCGTGCAGCGCCCCGTCGACCAGGAGAACATCACCTTCCTCAAGGACGGACGCCAGACCGACCGCTACGCCCGCACACTTGTAGAGGAAGAACCGGCCAGCGCACCGCAGCGCATCAGGGCTGCCTACGACAGCAACACCCACACTGCCGCACAGCGCACCGTGTTCAACATCACACTGGCCAAGGACGGACAGCAGGCCGACCGCACCCGCGTAGTCATCAACGAGGCTGCCACCATGCAGTACGACCTCAGCCGCGATGCCGCCAAGTTTACCAGCACCGAGCCTGCCGTGTCGCAAATCTTCACCATCAACGGCGCCACACGCTACGCCATCAACGAGCGTCCGCTCAACAATGGCCAGGCCCTGCTCGGTCTGCACTTCGGCACCGATGGCACCTACACCATCGGACTCAGCAATCAGCCCGACGGCCAAGTCACACTTGAGGACCGCCTCACTGGCACCAAACTGCAGCTCAACGGCACCGCAGGTTACAGCTTCACAGCCAAGGCCGGCGACAGCACCGACCGCTTTGTGCTCCACTTCGACGCTGTGGCCACGGGCATCAATGCCGCCACTGCCAACGAGGCTGACCACAACGACGACACTTACACCCTCGACGGACGCAAGGTGAACAACCCCACGGCGCCGGGCCTCTACATCAAGGGTGGAAAGAAGGTTATCAAGTAGGATAATTGGTTTACAAGTTGACGAGTTTACAAGTTGACGGGTAAGTTAGTTTACTCAAGTTTCGGGTTTAGGCGGGTGCAGCCAAAGGCACCGAACGCTACCTCTAATGGGGGCGACGCGTCTCGCGTCGGGAAAACATGCAACTATTATTAGCAGCAGTAGCGTTCGTGTCTGACTCCTATCTCTATCCCGACGCGGGACGCGTCGCCCCCATTAGAGGTAGCGTTTCTTCGCAGCGCCTAACAGACCGTGCGAACCTAAATCCGGAACTTCAATTAGTTTACGGACTAACGGGCAAGCAGGCAGACAAAACTACCTGTCAACCCGTAAACCCGTCAACCAAAAACATATATAACAACAAGTATATGAACAGATTATTATTCATCATAATGGCATGGCTCAGCACCCTCACTGCCTTGGCGCAGACCGAAGGGTACGACCCAAGCAATCCGCCACTGCCAAACTTCCCCACCACGGACAGCGACACCACGCACTACTACACACTGCGCGTGGTCAGCTCGCCCGCCACATCGGGGCTCAACACCACGGGCGGCAACAAGTACACCGCCGGCCAGCGCGTCTATCTGAGCGCCGGCCAAAACAACGGCATGAAGTTCCAGTACTGGGTTGACGGCGAGGGCAACACCCTCTCCACCTCAACCAGTTTCTACTACACCATGCCCGCACACAATGTAGTTATCACCGCCGTGTTCAAGTACCAGCCCGGCAGTCCCTCGCTCCCCGCATTTCCCGAGGGCGAGGCGCCCACCTACCTGCTCAGCACCAGCACCAAACCCGCTGGGGCCGGCTCCTTCAGTGGTGGCGGACGCAAATACCAGGCTGGCGCCCAGGTGAGTCTCACCGCCTACACCAACACCAACTTCGAGTTTGTGTGCTGGACCAACGCGGCAGGCGACACCCTCTCCACCGCGCGCAACCTTTACTACACCATGCCCGCGGCACCCGTGCAGCTCTACGGCCACTACCGCTACAACCCCTCAAGCCCCAAAAATCCGGGCCGCAACGCCTACGACGCTGACGAGGGCATAGCCATCATCGACGACTTTACGCCAGGCAATGTGAGCGGCGCACTCAACGATGTGACAGGTGGCAACACCTCGGCCCTGAGCAAAATCATCGTGGCCGGCAACGTCAACAGCAACGACTTCCAGATAGCCAACAACTTCAGCACCTGCGCCGTGGTCGACCTCAGCCGCACCTACGGCATCACCACCGTGCCAGGCTCATGCTGGTACGGCAACGACCACCTCACGCGCATCATGCTGCCATCGTGCATCACACGCATTGGCTACAGCGCATTCAATGGCGCCACCGCACTGGCCGAACTCACCTGCCTTGCCACCACGCCCCCCACACTCGACAGCTACGTGTTCGACGGCGTGAACAAGGGCCTCATCGTGTTCGTGCCAAAAGCCTCGGTCGAGATATACGAGCAGGCCGAGGGCTGGAAGGACTACGTCAGCAACGGCACCATCATCATCATGCCCGTGCAGCACAACGTGGCAAGTCTTGAGGTCAATCTGCCCGAGGCATGCGCCGACGGCCGTTACAAAAACATGCCCCTCGAGCTCATCAACGTCAAGACGGGACAGCGCTACCGCTACGTGGTGACCGACCGACTCAACTACACCTTCAACACCCTCATGCGCGACACACGCTATGTGGCCGTGCTCCGCAACCAGCAGGGCACCGAACTGGCGCGCACCGACACCGTAAAGATTGAACTCGAGAGCCAGAGCATCGCATTCAACCCCGACCGCATGAAGCAGCTGCGCACCGTGGCGGCCACCATCACGGCCGGCGCCACCGACATCACCGCGCAGACCACCGTCAACTGGCTCGACGCCAGCGGCAACTACCTGGCACAGGGCAACGAGCTTACCAACCAGGTGGCCGGCACCGCCGTCATGTGTGCCGTGAGCGTGCCGCAGAGCGTGGCCATGCAGTATGCACTGCCCGCCGACACCCTCTACCAGGTGGTCGAGGCCGACAACGCCCTGCACATTGCCCTACAGCCGCTGCCGGCACTCACCCTCACGGGCCGCGTAATCGACCGCACCACCCAACTGGGCGTGAGCGGTGTGACCGTCACCATGAGCCAGACGCTTAACAGCCGCTACACCAAGGCCGTGACCGCCCGCACCGACCAGCGTGGACAGTACACCCTCAGCGGCTACGGCGCACCATCGGTGCTCACCTACGCCCTTACCGACTACGTGAGCCGCACCGACACCCTGCCCGACAGCTTGCAGGCCGTGGCCACGGCACAACTGCCCGACGTGCTGCTCAAGCCCATTCAGGGCGCGCGCATCACCACACGCTACACCTATACCAACAGCGTGGCACAGGGCGTGCAGCCTGAGGTGAAGGACTATTACGACGACTACCAGAACGTAAGTTACACCATCTACAACCAAACCGCACAGCGCGCCATCACCCACTTCAACGTGCAGTACCCCGACATCGTGCTGCTCGAGGACGTCAACGAGGGCGACTCGCTCACCATCACGGCCAGCAGCAAGACCGATGCCTTTATGCCCGTCACCACGGGCGGACGCATCACGGCCGACCTTGCACTCACCGTCGAGGTGCCCATCACCCAGCTGGGCGGCATACGTGCCGTATACACCACCACCGAGAACCCCACCGTGCTGGCCATTCTGTACGACGCACAGGGCAACTTGCTCAACCGTTACACCTACCCCGCCGCCGACCTCTCCATCAGCGGACTCAAGGACGGAGAGTACACCCTCGTCACCATGGGACAGAGCGACTTCTTCAACTCGGTGTACAACCTCAGCCAGTTCGACCAGGCGGGCCTCATCAACGGCACCGACTATGTGGCCAACCGCGTCACAGTGCGCAGCGGCCTCATCACACCGGCCAAAAACGCCGTGGTGCCTTACTTCGACGAGAGCAAGTTCTACTACACTGGCGCCAACACCTCGTTCACTGCCAACAAGAGCAGCATCGTGGCTGGCAACTACCTCACACTCACGGCCAAAGTGGACTTTAAGAGTGTCTACCGCGACAATGTGTCGGGTGTCAAGTTGCAGTTTGAGCTGCCCGAGGGCACCAACATGGTGGACGGTTCGCTCATGATTGGTTCCACAGTATCGTACTACCAGCTCAACGGCCGCACCATCACCGTGCCGCTCGACAACAGTCACATAACCGACCGCGTGCGCTTCTGCGTCATTCCCACCCAGAGCGGCACCTTCGCCCCCAACGCCTCAGTGGCCTTCCGCCTCAAGGGCAAGGACATGGTGCAGCCCATCGGCTCGGCACAGTATGCCGTGCAGGACGTGGCCATCAATGTGCCCTCTGAGGTGAACACGCCGCACATCATTATCAGCGGTGTGGCCTCAGGCCGTTCCGAAATTGTGGTATATGCCAACAGCGAAATTCTCGGCACTACCCGTGCCCTTGCCAATGGCTATTGGCAAATTGAGAGCGAACTGCCTAACCCCTACAACTTGCAGCGCTACAACATCTATGCCGACATCAAGTCTGCATCGGGCTTACTTACTAAGACGCGCTCACAAGAGTGCATCTACAACAAGGAGAAAATTGTAGCAAAGTCTGTTGATATGTCATTCTACAATGCCTATCTTCGTAAGAATATCGCTGTTACGTTCGATCTTGAAAAACAGACTAACGATGGCGAATCGTACATGTTCTACACGGGCACAGACATCACCTTTGCTGCCAACCTCTCCAACAACGACACGACCATTGTCAAGGGGGTTACCATTGGTGTTTACACCGACCGCAATGAATGGCAATACCTCGAGGCAAAATACATGCCAGCCATCGACCGCTGGACAGCTGTCAAGCGTTTTGAATCGAATAACCTGCCTATTGGTGTAAAGGTGGATATTGATGCAAACTTGCATTCTTCTGTTGATGCGGAAATGTACGACAATACGATACAACAATATAACAACGATAAAATAGACTTTGCCTCACTCAAGCAACAAGCTGACAGCCTTTCAGCCAAACTATACGAAGAGTGGACAAAAGACGATTGCAATGAACAAACGGTTGAAGCCTTAAAGCAAGAGGTTAGCAATATGTATGGCATCGTGTCTAACAAAGAACCCAAAATCTACGATGAGGACGAGTTGGACATTCTGATTGCACGTTGCGACTCTATTTTGACTGACAGCATATCGCCCTTCAAGTCTAATTTCTTAGCGCAGGACATCACGAGTATAAATGGCATGCTTGAGGGTATCACCATCTCTACTGCCGACAATTATACTGAAGCATCGCTCCAAGAACTCGGATTTATTAAGATTCTGAAGACTGACAGCACACCCATCTATATGTTGGCAACAGACTCTACATTCAAATACGTTGACATTGCCAACAACATCTGCTACGTAGTTGACCTGACTAACGAAAAGTCTACATTGGCTAAGGCCATGTGCAAAGCGGCAAAACGCGAGAGCTTTGAAGCACGCATGCAGATTTATATCAACTCACTTAAAGATGGGCTTGACCGTTTCAGATCATACATGACGCAACTCGCCAGTACCATTGAGGACATTGACCGCGTCGTTGACGCGCGCAATGCTGCTATTGCCAACGAGATATGCGACCTTGACGAAACAATAAAGGCTCTCGAAAAAAGCGGAGCAAGCAAGTTCTTATTAAATCCTCTTAAGCTAAGATACAAGGCATTGGCTGAAGAGGCCATAGTCAACAACAAGATTATTAACTGGCTTACCAAGAACATATCACCCAGCGGACTGCGAATCGGCCGCATCGGAGGAGGCGCATTTGCAGCATTCGACATTGTGATGTTAGGCAACAGCATGGTCGATGACTTAACCGACGTCATCGAAGCTTACCACAAAGTGCCCGATCCATGTCCAAACGATGCCACGGCAGCACGCTCTCTCAAAAATGCCATTGCCGCCATGGGCTGGGCTGCAGGCGCTTATTATGGCGCGCAAATTGTGTCTGATGCAGCTCAAATAGCATTGGCTATAACTGGTGCAGCTGGAGCACTGCCATCGGGAGGCACAACTCTGAGTGCCGTTGGTATTGCCATCGGCCTTGCGGTTGCAAATGTGGCCGCATCAGAGGTATATGGTCTTACATTCAAGAAAAATCTCTCACGACTCGAGAACCGAATCTATTCTCTCAGATGCTATGACGACAAGTGTCCCATTTGCCATCATAACCCCTGCACTTGCAAAAAGTGCAAGCAATGCGGTCATAACCCTTGCACTTGTCAGCCGCGTCCTATCAAGCAACCCATTCACGACCCCTCAGGCTACGTCTACGAAGGCGTGTCGTCTAACCGTCTGCAAGGCGTAACTGCCACCTGCTACTACAAGGAGACGGTGGAGGACATGTACGGCGACTTGCACGAGAACGTTGTGCTGTGGAATGCCGAGGACTATGCACAGCAAAACCCGCTCTTTACCGACGAAAACGGTATGTACCAGTGGGACGTGCCACAAGGCTTGTGGCAAGTGCGATTTGAAAAGGAGGGCTACCAGCCCGCACAGTCGGAATGGCTGCCTGTGCCACCGCCACAAATGGACGTGAACATTGGCATGGTGCAAAACTCACAACCCGAGGTGGTGAGCGCACGAGCCTACGAGGACGGCGTGGAACTGCAGTTCTCTAAATATATGGACCCCGCCACGCTCACTGCCGACAACATCTACATCAAGTGTAAGTCGGCCGACACCGAGGTGCTCATTACCGACGCTCAAATTGAGTTGCTCAACGCCGAAGCGGCCATTGAGGGCAGCGAACAGCAGTACGCTTCGCGCCTGCGACTGGCCACCGACCGACTGGGCTACTACGACGAGGCTCGCATCATCGTGTCGCGCAACGTGCAGAGCTATGCCGGCATTGGCATGACCGACAACTTTGAACAACAACTCGACGTGGAAAAGAAGGTGCGCGAAATTGTGGTGGACAATGTGGTGAACATTGCCTACAACGCACAGCTCACCGTAAGTGTGGCCGCACAGCCTGCCGAGGCTGCCGCTGGCAAGACTATCACGCTTGGCTCGGCTTCTGACCTCATTGCTGCCACCGATGCCACCGAACTTACACTCGATGCCGACGGACACGCGACCTTTACCATCAACGCACAACTGCCGGGTGCCACGGCCATCAAGTATGCCATGCCCGACGCCGGGCTCGAGGCTACTACCATGGTTAATGTGGTGGATCCCGCACTGCTCAACGCGGTAAAGGCACCACGTGCCTCACGACTGAGCGGCACGGCGGTATATCGCGGACAGACCATCGCACTCACTACCGAGAGCGAGGGGGCTACCATCTACTACACCACCGACGGCTCATGTCCCTGCGACGCTGCCACACGCATCAAGTATGAGCGACCCATCGTTATCAACGATGCCGTCACCATCAAGGCTATGGCCGTGGGCATCAATGCCGACGAGAGCGATGTGCAGACTTTTGACTACACCATTCGACAGAGCAGCGTGAAACTGCTCCTGGCCGAGGGTTGGAACTGGAACTCGCACGACTTGGCATCGCCGCTTGCCACTACCGAACTGAACGGTGTGGCTACGCGCATCGTGACGCAGGAGCGTGAGGCCATTGCCGACCCCGACCTCGGACTGGTGGGCAACCTGCTGAGCATCAATGCTGCCGAGACTATGAAACTGCTTGCTCCGGCCACGGCCGAGAAAGCTTTCGCCGGCGAACAGTATAACCCCACCGCCACACAAATTGAACTGGTGCGCGGCTGGAACTGGCTTGGCTATCCGCTCGGCACGGCGCTGTCGCTCAACGATGCGCTCGCCTTGCTCGAACCTGACACCGACGACTGCATCGAAACGCTCGATGGCGGATTTGCCACTTACACTGCCGACGGCGAATGGACTGGTTCACTGCAACTCATGCAGCCCGGACGCGGCTATCTGTACAAGTCGGGCTCTGACAAGAGCTTTGCTTACAATGCCGTATCGTCGGTGGCCAACGCGCAAGCGCTCTATGGTGCGCACCGCCTGCAGACCAAGGCTGCACCCTACGAGCTTAACCGACACCGCTACCCCAACATGATGCCCATTGTGGCCACACTGAGTGGCGCCACACTGAGCGAGGGCAGCCAGGTGGTGGCTCTGAGCGAGGGCGAATGCCGCGGCATTGCCAACATCGAGGCCAATGGCATGATTTATCTCGCTGTGTACGGCTTGGGCAACGAAACCATCGACTTTGCTGCCTACGACGCACTTTCGGGCGAAATGATGCCTATCAGCAACACGACGACCTTTGCTGCCGACATGCTCGGCACTGCCGGAGCGCCTTATGTGCTGCACATCGATGGCACAGCCACTGGCATTGACGGTAACGTGACTTCGCACACCAACCTGCCCAATGGCATCTATACCGTGGGCGGACAGCGTGTGAACAACGTGACGCAACCGGGACTCTACATTATCAAGACTACCGGACTTGACGGTTCTACCACCGTGCGCAAGCAAGTGGTGAAATAAACTGGGGAATGAGTTGATGAGTTGATGAGTTGATGAGTTGACGGGTAAGTTTGTACATCTTGCCAAATGCCGTTACACTATCTGCATATTGACAATGCAAAACATACTTACCTGTCAACCCGTTAACCCGTAAACCAGTCAACCAACAATAAATACAGACACAAACATGACACATATACACACGAAAAGCCTGTGGCTGCTCATAGCCACACTGCTGCTCAGCGTGTTCGGCGCACGCGCCCAAAACAGCGGCAGCGAGGCGCCATGGACGGTCAATCCGCACGACTACAAATACGACATGACGCTCTACGCCAACATCGTGTTTGACGGCACGCCTATAACAGACTTCAGCCACTACGAGGTGGGGGCCTTTGTGGGCGACGAATGCCGCGGCACGGCCGAGGTGCAAACCAAGGACGAGGCGCAATGGCTCTACCTGCGCGTGCGCAGCAATCAGCCGCAGGGCGAAAACATCGTTCTGCGCCTGCGCGACACCGACACGGGCGAGGTGCTCAACCTGCAGCCCGAGAGCGGCGACATCACCTTCGAGTCGCAAGGTTTGGGCGGCCGACCCGGCAGTCCGCTGGTGCTCAACGCTGCACGCAGCTACTCTCTGACATACATAGTCGGTGGCGAGGAACACCATACTAAGGAGGTGCCATACGGCACAACACTCACTCCCATCGCATACCCCGAACGCGAGGGCTACTCTTTCAGCGGCTGGACAGGACTGCCGCTCACCATGCCAGCTCACGATGTGGAGGTGACGGGTGAGTTTGTAATAAACCAATACACCATCACCTTCGACGCCAACGGTGGCAGCGAGGTGGCGCCCATCACGCAGGACTACGGCACCGCCATCACGGCTCCCGACGCGCCCACACGCGAGGGATACACTTTCATAGGCTGGAACGAGGAACTGCCCGCCACCATGCCGGCACGCGACCTCACACTCACTGCGCAATGGCAAATCAACACCTACAACCTTATCTACATTGTGGACGGCATGACGTACACAATGGTGCCTGTAACCTATGGTGATGCTGTCACTCCCGAGCCCAATCCCACCAAGGAGGGCCACACTTTCAGCGGCTGGAGCGAAATACCGGCCACGATGCCTGCAAACGATGTGGAGGTGACGGGTAGCTTTACAGCGAACACTTACAAGCTCGTCTACAAAGTGGACGGCGAGGTGTACAAGACTACCGAGGTTACTTATGGCACTGCCCCCGCCACCGAGGCTGCTCCCGAAAAGGAGGGCCACACTTTCAGCGGCTGGAGCGAAATACCGGCCACAATGCCTGCACACGATGTGGAGGTGACAGGTAGCTTTACAGTGAACACTTACAAGCTCGTCTACAAGGTGGACGGCGAGGTGTACAAAACTATCGAGGTTACTTACGGCACTGCCCCCGCTACCGAGGCTGCTCCCGAAAAGGAGGGCCACACTTTCAGCGGCTGGAGCGAAATACCGGCCACAATGCCTGCACACGATGTGGAGGTGACAGGTAGCTTTACAGTGAACACTTACAAGCTCGTCTACAAGGTGGACGGCGAGGTGTACAAAACTATCGAGGTTACTTACGGCACTGCCCCCGCTACCGAGGCTGCTCCCGAAAAGGAGGGCCACACTTTCAGCGGCTGGAGCGAAATACCGGCCACGATGCCTGCAAACGATGTGGAGGTGACGGGTAGCTTTACGGTGAACACTTACAAACTCGTCTACAAGGTGGACGGTGAGGTGTACAAGCAAATTGACGTGACTTATGGCACTGCCATCACCCCCGAAGAGGCTCCTACCAAGGAGGGCTACATATTTATGGGCTGGAGCAAAATACCCGCTACCATGCCTGCACATGATGTGGAGGTGACGGGTGAGTTTACCAAGGTAACGGCTATCATGCAGGCGCTTGGCAGCACGGGGCGTGCCGATGTGTACAACATCGGAGGCCGTCTTATCATGCGCCAGGCCACGCTGTCTGACGTCAAAGCGCTGCCTAACGGCTTATACCTGATTGGCGGCCGCAAGGTGCGCATCGTTCGCTAACGACACGGATGTAGCTTTACTATAAAACAATAACGGGAGATAGAATTATCTGTCAATCAGACAGTAATTTCTATCTCCCGTTATTGTTTTTTCTTTTTCCCGTTATTGTTTTTTCCGCACCTCACGCCGCAAAAAGCACGCTCCAAAGCCTATTAAATAGGGTGTCCTGTTCTGCATTCTCGTTTTTGATATTGATTTAACTGAAGTTTCGGATTTAGCAAAGGCGGGCTGAAAGCCCAATGTAGCACATAGCCCAGGGCAAGCGAAGCGACACCCTGGGTATCGCGTGTTGGAGCAGTCGCGCCCTGTAAGGGCAAAAGCATTAAGCTTTGGCGCAGGTATTGAAAATATACATACAATGTTCCACTTTAAGACCGCAAAATCAACTGTCAAGCAAGAATAACAACATAAAGGGTTAATGCTTTTGCCCTTACAGGGCGCGACTGCTCCGACGCGCGATACCCAGGGTGTCGCTTCGCTTGCCCTGGGCTGTGTGCTCCATTGGGCTTTCAGCCCGCCTTTGCTTAATCCGAAACCTTAGTTAAATCAATATCAAAAACGAGAACGTAGAACTGGACACCCTATCTATTAAGTCAAGCCTATCAAGCCCATTAGTCTATTAAGCCCTATTCGCGTTTCGCCTTCCCTTCCTACTCAAAATAGAATGTCAGCATCACCATGCCTACTGTGGCCTTGTCGAGACTCTGGGTAAAGATTAACTGCGAGGGGTCGGTTATGTCGCGGCGGTTCTTTTGCAGTATGTTGTTAAGTCCGAAACCAAACTTGAGTTCGGGTATAAACTTGAAGAAGGGCATGTAGAGGTCGCACCCCAAACCGGCCTCAAGCATCACGTTAAGCGGCTTGGCCTTGAGCTTTGACTGCTTGCTGGTGATGAGGTCGTACATGGGCGCCACACCGGCCACCACGTAGGGGCGGTAGTTGTTGAAACGCGGGGCGGATATTTTGAAGTCGACGGGCACACCGATGTAGCACGATTTCATGTCCTGCTGCTCGGTCTGCCCCGTGCCAAGCTCTCTGAAGGTGATGTGGCGCGAGCCAAAATGGAGCGACGGCTGAACTCTGAGCGCCACATAGCGCGACATGCGCCACTCGCCAAGCACACCCACCGAAAAGCCGAAGTTGGTCTGGTCGGTCTGTGCCACCCACTGCTGGCCTGCCACACTGCCGGCTGAGGCGGGGGCCTGGTAGCCATTGCCCTGCAGCTGCATGGACTGGTCGTGGGCGCCTACAAAAAAGCCGTAATGGAAGCGACGCTCGTCGATGAAGGGTTTGTTCTGCACACGTCGCTGCTGCCCCAGGGCCGATACATGGCTCAGGGCTACTATGCACAACAGGCTGATTATGTGTCGTAGTGTGATTTGCATATTTACATAACGGCCCGTGACGCATTTTATTGCCGCGGGCGGTGGTGCAAAAGTAATAAAAAGTTTTTGCGCCTTTGTTCTCTCCTTTCAAAGATTTATGTAACTTTGCTCCGCAAACCTCGTGCTGCGCTCCGTGCGCAACGTGGCGAGCAAGGACAATAACTCAACTCAAATTACACAATTTATTAAATTCTACTATTATGGCTTACGTAATTGGTGACGACTGCATCGCATGCGGTACCTGCATCGACGAATGCCCTTCTGGTGCTATCTCTGAAGGCGAAAAGTACTCTATCGACCCTAACGTTTGTGTTGATTGCGGCACTTGCGCTGATGTTTGCCCCTCTGGCGCTATCGCTCCGGGCGAATAATTCGTCGTGCAACACACGTCAACTTAACTCACTCAAGAGCTGCATGTCTTGCTTTTCAAGGCAGCAGCTTTTTTTTGTGCCCAGGCTCCGCACTCTCGGTGCCTTGGAGGACTGGCTGAAACGCGCAACACTAAGGGCTAATAACGAGCAAAGGGGCGTTGTGCGCCCTGGCTTTGACACTTTCTACCCGTTGGCGGAATTGCCGGTTAAAGGGCTTACAAGTTGTCAGGTTAACAAGTTGGTATGCCATACGCTACTTATTATGTTAATGTTTGAATGGTAAGGAATTTAAGAAGCATGGCAAACTTACCTGTTTACCCGTCAACTTGTCAACTTTTCAACTCGTCAACTTGTCAACTTGTTAAACATATAAACACAATGGAACTTAACTCTCACAACAAGGCTGAATATCCGCCCATGCACACGGCTGAACACCTGCTCAACCAAACCATGGTGCGCATGTTTGGCTGTGAACGCTCGCGCAACGCTCATATAGAGCGCAAGAAGAGCAAAATAAGCTTCGACCTGCCTGCCGAACCTACTACCGCGCAGGTTGATGCCATAGTGGCTAAAATGAACGAACTGATAGCCGATGACTTGCCTGTGACTTACGAATTTGTGACAGCCGACAATGTGCCTGAGGGGGTGAAACTCGACCGACTGCCCGACAATGCCAGCGAAACGCTGCGCATTGTGCGCATAGGGCAGTATGATGTGTGCCCATGTATAGGGGCTCACGTGGCGAGCACGGCCGAACTGCACGAATTTATACTGCTCGGCACTAACTGGGACCCCGAGCGCCACAGTTTCCGCCTGCGCTTCAAACTGGGCGCCACCGGCAACAAGGATTGACAACGAAATATTGCCGTCCGCTAATACGTTACCGTGCTAACGGGCGCAAGCACTGAATGCAAGTTCTTAGCGCAAACTACAAACGCAAGTACTAAACGCCAGTTCTTAATGCAAGCACTTAATGCAAGCTCTTAACGCAAGCACCAAACGCTATTTTCAAACGCTACCTACAAACGCTACCTCTAATGGGGGCGACGCGTCTCGCGTCGGGATAGAGAAAGGAGGAAAATACAAACTCTGCTAAATAATAGCTGCATCCTTTTCCGACGCGAGACGCGTCGCCCCCATTAGAGGTAGCGTTTGGTGCTTGAGTTTAGAGGTAGCGTTTAGTGCTTGCGTTTAGAGCTTGCATTAAGAGATTGCGTTAAGTGCTTGCGTTTGCTGCTTGCGTTAAGAGTTTGCGTTAAGAGCTTGCGTCCGTTCGCACGTTTACACTTTACCTGAGAGCTATATGCAAAAAGCGCAACCTCCACTTTGAGAGGTTGCGCTTAGTATTGAATAAAGAGCCAAGGGTGCTTGGACACACCCTTGAGCCAAGTTTCGCAATATTACTCAGCCTTTGCTTCTTCAGCAGGGGCTTCAGTAGCTTCAGCAGTTGCAGGGGCTTCAGCTGTGGCTGCGGCCTTCTTGCTACGGCGAGTGCGAGTTGCCTTCTTCTTAGTCTTGGCCATGTTTTCATCAAAGTCTACGAGTTCGATGAAGCACATCTCAGAGGCATCGCTTGCGCGGAAACCAGTCTTGATGATGCGGGTGTAGCCACCGGGACGGTCAAGCACCTTCACGCGGATTTCGCGGAAAAGCTCTGTAACGGCAACCTTGTCCTGAAGATAGCTGAACACTACGCGACGTGAGTTCATAGTGTCGTCCTTACTCTTAGTGATAAGGGGCTCAACGTACTTCTTCAGCGCCTTAGCCTTGGCCAGAGTCGTAGTGATTCTTTTGTGCTTGATCAAAGAGCAAGCCATGTTTGAGAGCATGGCGCTTCTGTGAGAAGCAGTACGGCTCAGATGGTTGAATTTCTTATTGTGTCTCATTTCAGAATTTAATCTTTATCTAATTTATACTTAGAGATGTCAGTTCCAAACGACAGATTCAGACTCTCGAGCAAATCATCAAGCTCAGTGAGCGATTTCTTACCAAAGTTGCGGAACTTAAGCAGGTCGTTCTTGTTATACTGTACAAGCTCGCCGAGGGTTTCAACATCAGCAGCCTTCAAGCAGTTGAGGGCACGTACCGAGAGGTTCATGTCGGTCAACTTGGTCTTGAGCAACTGGCGCATGTGAAGAACTTCTTCATCAAACTCTTCGTTGTCAGCCTCGCTCTTGTCTTCGATGGTGATCTTCTCGTCTGAGAAGAGCATGAAGTGGTAAATCAAGATTTTAGCGGCCTCCTTAAGGGCGTCCTTCGGGTGAATGGAACCGTCCGTAGTAATTTCAAGCACAAGCTTGTCGTAGTCAGTCTTCTGCTCAACGCGGAAAGGCTCAACAGCGTACTTTACATTACGGATAGGAGTGTAAATTGAGTCGATAGCAATCTCGTGAACGTCCTGGCAGAACTCACGGTTCTCGTCGGCGGGAACATAACCTCTGCCCTTGTTGATAGAGATTGTTATCTGCATCGTGGCTTTAGAATCTAAGTGACAAATCACTAATTCAGGATTTAACACTTCAAATCCATTGAGAAAATTACTGATATCACCAGCCTTGAACTCGGTAGAGTTAGAGATGGTGATAGTAGCCTTCTCTGTTTCGTACTCATCTACAATCTGCTTGAAGCGTACTTGCTTCAAGTTGAGTATAATGTTGGTCACGTCTTCCTTTACCCCAGGCACGGTGGCGAACTCGTGCTCAACGCCTTCGATCTTGATGGTGTTGATAGCGAAGCCCTCGAGTGAGGAAAGCAGGATGCGACGCAATGCATTTCCGACAGTGGTGCCGAAACCTGGCTCCAAAGGACGGAACTCAAACTTTCCGAACTTGGGGTCGTTTTCCAACATTACTACTTTGTCAGGTTTTTGAAATGCTAATATCGCCATGAATGTAAGGGAATTATTGATTAGTTTTTAGAGTACAACTCGACGATCAACTGCTCCTTGATGTTCTCAGGGATGTCAGCACGTTCGGGCTTGTGAAGGAGCTTGCCGCTCTTTGAAGTCTCATCCCATTCGATCCAAGGATACTTGCTGTGGTTGAAGCCTGCCAATGCATCGGCAATTACTTCAAGAGACTTTGACTTCTCGCGTACTGCTATAATCTGACCAGGCTTTACACTGTAAGAGGCGATGTTAACAACACGGCCGTCTACGGTGATGTGCTTGTGGTTGACGAGCTGACGCGCTGCCGCACGTGTGGGAGCAATACCGAGGCGGTATACTACGTTGTCGAGACGGCACTCGAGGCTCTGGAGAAGGATTTCACCAGTAATGCCACTTGCAGAGGCAGCCTTGTCGAAGAGGTTGCGGAACTGCTTTTCGAGCACGCCGTATGTGTACTTAGCCTTTTGCTTCTCAGCGAGCATGACACCGTATTCTGAAGTCTTGCGACGACGGTTGTTACCATGCTGGCCAGGAGGGAAATTGCGCTTTGCCAACACCTTGTCGGCACCGAAGATAGCCTCACCAAACTTACGGGCGATACGAGACTTAGGGCCAATATATCTTGCCATTGTATTATTATTTCTTTTACGTTAAACTACGTGTGTTATACTCTTCTACGCTTCGGAGGACGGCAACCGTTGTGGGGAAGCGGAGTTACGTCGATAATTTCAGTAACTGCGATGCCTGCACCATGAATGGCACGGATAGCTGACTCACGGCCGTTACCCGGACCCTTAACGTATGCCTTCACCTTGCGAAGACCAAGGTCGTAAGCTACTTTGGCGCAATCCTGAGCGGCCATCTGGGCTGCGTAAGGAGTGTTCTTCTTAGAACCACGGAAACCCATCTTACCGGCAGAAGACCAAGAAATAATCTGACCCTCGCTGTTTGCAAGAGACACAATGATATTGTTGAAAGAGCTGTGAACGTGGAGCTGACCCATAGCGTCAACCTTCACGTTTCTCTTCTTTGCTGCAACTGTTTTCTTTGCCATATCTATTTATTATTTAGTAGCTTTCTTCTTGTTAGCAACGGTCTTCTTGCGACCCTTGCGAGTACGAGCATTGTTCTTTGTGCTTTGGCCACGTACGGGGAGACCATTACGGTGGCGAACACCACGGTAGCAACCGATGTCCATGAGGCGCTTGATGTTAAGCTGGATTTCAGAGCGGAGGTCACCTTCAACCTTGTAACCGGCACCGATGATCTCACGGATCTTGGCAGCCTGGTCGTCAGTCCAGTCCTTCACTTTGATATCTTTGTCAATGCCGGCTTCGTCCAAGATTTTTGCCGAGCTACTACGACCTATACCGTAGATGTAGGTCAGGGCGATCTCACCACGCTTGTTCTGAGGGAGGTCTACACCAACAATTCTTATTGCCATATTTTTTTTTGTTTATTGCGGAACTTGGTTAACCCTGACGCATTTTGAACTTAGGGTTCTTCTTGTTAATCACAAACAGACGGCCTTTGCGACGTACAATCTTGCAATCTGCAGACCGTTTCTTTAATGATGCTCTTGTTTTCATTATGTTTTGTTTATTTGTATCTGAACACAATTCTTCCTTTCGAAAGATCGTACGGACTCATCTCTACCTTCACCTTGTCGCCAGGCAATATCTTGATGTAATGCATGCGCATCTTGCCTGAGATGTGAGCGGTAATTTCGTGTCCGTTCTCTAATTCTACACGGAACATAGCATTGCTCAATGCTTCAACGATTGTCCCGTCTTGTTCGATAGCAGCTTCTTTTGCCATACTAATGTTTTTGTCTTTCTATTTCCTCAATTTCCTTAAACGATGACATGATGTCAGCCTTGCCATGGTGAATGGCTATGGTGTGCTCGAAGTGAGCGGCCGGCTTGCCGTCGCGGGTTATTACGCCCCAGCGGTCGTCAAGCATGGCCAGTTCATGACTGCCCATCGTTATCATTGGCTCAATGGCTATGCACAAACCGTTTTTCAACTGCTTGCCCGTGCCCTGATTGCCATAGTTAGGCACCTGAGGGTCCTCGTGCATCTCATGTCCGATGCCGTGACCTACAAACTCGCGCACTACACCATATCCGTGACGCTCGCAATGCTGCTGCACTGCATGGCCAATGTCGCCCAGGCGGTGTCCCACAACAGCCTGCTCAATGCCCTTGTAAAGCGACTCCTTTGTTACACGCAGGAGCTCCTTGACCTCGGGCTTGACTTCGCCCACACAAAAGGTGTAGCAAGAGTCACCGCAAAAGCCGTCAATAAATGTGCCGCAATCCACCGACACAACGTCGCCATCATGCAATGGCTCGTCATTTGGTATGCCGTGCACCACCACATTGTTGACAGAGGTGCAGATTGAGGCTGGGAATGGTCCGCCGTACGGATTGGGGAAGCCCTTGAAAGTGGGCTCCGCACCGTGGTCGCGGATAAATTGCTCAGCCAGGGTGTCCAACTGGCGGGTTGTGACACCCGGCTCAACAATTTTAGCTATTTCAGTGAGCGTTGCGCTTACCAACAAGTTGGCCTTGCGCAACAGCTCTATCTCATCGTCGGTCTTCAGATAAATCATTCAGACTAAAGAATTTTAGTAGGCAGCTACCTTCGTTGAACGTGTGCGAACATGTCCTGAGTTGAGCAGTCCGTCGTAGTGACGCACCAAGAGGTGGCTTTCAATCTGTTGCAGTGTGTCCAATACTACACCCACAAGGATCAGCAAAGATGTTCCACCGAAGAACTGGGCAAACTCCTGCTTCACACCAAACAAACCGGCAAATGCAGGCAGAATGGCTATCAAAGCGATAAAGAGAGAGCCGGGGAAGGTGATGCGTGACATCACATCGTCCAGGTAATCGGCTGTGGGCTTGCCGGGCTTGACACCCGGAATGAAACCATTATTACGCTTCATATCCTCAGCCATCTGAACGGGGTTCAAAGTGATGGCTGTGTAGAAGTAAGTAAACAATACAATCAGAATGACGAACACTACATTGTAGAGAACGCTCGTATGATCCAAGAACTGATTCAGTGCCCAGCTACCACCGTTTTTCGAAACGGTCTGAGCAAGAGTCAGGGGAATGAACATGATAGCTTGTGCGAAGATGATAGGCATCACGTTAGCTGCGAAGAGCTTGAGGGGGATGTACTGGCGTGCACCACCCACGGCGCGGTTGCCCTCAATTCGTTGAGCGTACTGCACAGGCACCTTGCGGGTGGCCTTTACAAGCATGATGGCCAGTGCCATCACAAAGAGCAGAGCGATAATCTCGAAGAGGAACTTGATCAAGCCACCACCTTCGGCACCGCTGAACGCAGTAACGAATTCTGCAACAAAAGCACTCGGCATACGGGCAATGATACCAATCATGATGATCAGCGACACACCGTTGCCAACGCCCTTGTCTGTGATACGTTCGCCAAGCCACAGGATAAACATACTACCTGCCGCAAGGATAATCGTAGACGAGATCATGAACCATAATCCGTCTCCAACGAGGAAAGCACCCGAACCCGCGGTCTGAGCCTTGAGGTTAATCAGATATGTTGGAGCCTGGAAGAGCAAGATTGCTATCGTCAACCAGCGTGTAATCTGGTTGATCTTTCTACGACCACTCTCACCCTCGCGCTGCATCTTCTGGAAGTAAGGCACAGCCATGGCGAGAAGCTGAATGACAATCGATGCCGAAATGTAAGGCATGATACCCAGTGCAAACACCGAAGCGTTTGAGAAAGCACCACCCGAGAACATGTTCAACAAAGACATCAAACCTTCGCTCGTCTGGCTCTGCAGAGCCTGCAAACGTGCGGGGTCAATGCCCGGGAGCACGATAAACGAGCCGAAACGGTATACAGCAACAAAGAGAATGGTGATGAGGAGGCGCGTACGCAAATCCTCAATTCTCCAGATGTTCTTGATGGTCTCGATTATTTTTTTCATCGAAGTAGGATTGATTAGATTTTTGTAGCGGTGCCGCCTGCTGCAGTAATGGCAGCTTCGGCAGACTTAGAGAATGCGTGAGCCTCTACAGCCAGCTTGGCCTTGAGTTCACCATTTCCAAGTATCTTCACCAATTGGTTAGAAGAGATAAAACCTGCAGCGTGAAGCTCAGCTACACCGATCTTTTCAAGGTTCTTTGCCTCGGCAAGAGCCTGAAGAGTTGAAAGGTTGATAGCCTTGTACTCAACACGGTTGATATTCTTGAAACCAAATTTGGGAAGACGACGCTGCAAAGGCATCTGACCACCTTCGAAACCAATCTTCTTGCTATAACCTGAACGAGACTTGGCACCCTTGTGGCCACGTGTTGACGTACCGCCCATGCCCGAACCGGGACCACGGCCGATGCGCTTACGTGAACTGGTAGCACCATTAGCAGGCTTTAAAGTATGTAATTTCATAAAGCTTCGTTTGTTTGAAAATTATTCTACGACCGTTACTAAGTGGTGTACCTTGCGAATCATACCGCGTACCTGAGGAGTGTCCTCCTTTTCAACGATACGGTTCATTTTGGTGAGACCAAGCGCATCGAGAGTTTGCTTTTGGTCCTTGGGAGCACCGATACGGCTCTTCGTCTGTTGTATCTTAATCGTTGCCATAATTCTTTATCCTCTGAATACTTTTTCCAAAGATACACCGCGGTGCTGAGCCACCGTGCGTGCATCACGCATTTCACTCAAAGCCAAGATTGTAGCCTTAACGAGGTTGTGAGGATTTGAAGAACCCTTCGACTTAGCGAGCACATTCTTCACACCTGCACTCTCAAGCACGGCACGCATAGCGCCGCCGGCCACAACACCGGTACCTTCAGAGGCGGGGAGGATAAGCACCTCGGCACCACCGAAGCGAGCAGCCTGCTCGTGGGGAACTGTACCCTTGAGAACGGGAACCTTGACCAAATTCTTCTTTGCTGCCTCAACACCCTTGGCAATGGCGGCAGTAACCTCGCCAGCCTTGCCCAGGCCGTAACCAATGACACCCTTACCGTCACCAACCACTACAATAGCAGCGAAAGTGAAAGTACGGCCACCCTTGGTAACCTTGACAACACGATTGATAGCAACCAGTCTATCCTTTAACTCTTCTGTATTTACGTTTACTCTGTTTGCCATAATCTTAATTAGAATTTAAGTCCGCCTTTGCGGGCACCATCAGCAACTTCTTTAACACGACCATGGTAGAGGTAGCCGTTACGGTCGAAAACGACCTCGGTGATACCAGCAGCAATAGCCTTGGCAGCTACTGCCTCACCTACCTTGGCAGCCTGCTCCTTCTTAGGCATGGTCTCCATGCCAAGCGAAGAGGCTGATACGAGAGTTGAAGCGGTCTCGTCGTTGATAATTTGTACGTAGATCTGCTTGTTGCTGCGGAATACAGTCAAACGGGGACGAGCAGCAGTGCCAGAGATCTTATTACGAACCCGATATTTGATTTTTACGCGTCTTTGTTCTTTTTTCGTAGTCATAATCTTAGAGATTTAAATTACTTAGCACCAGCGGACTTACCAGACTTACGACGAATCTGCTCGCCCACATAGAGGATACCCTTACCCTTGTAAGGTTCAGGTTTGCGGAAAGAACGGATTTTTGCGCATACAAGACCGAGCAACTGCTTGTCGCAGCTCTCGAGAGAGATATACGGGTTTTTGTTTCGTTCAGACTTCGTCTCAACCTTGATTTCGGGCGGCAACTGAAGGAAGATGCTGTGAGTGTAACCCAAAGCGAACTCAACGAGGTTGCCCTGGTTAGACACACGGTAACCTACACCTACGAGTTCCATTTCCTTCTTGTAACCTTCAGAAACACCAACAACCATGTTGTTTACCAGGGCACGGTACAAGCCGTGGAAAGCCTGCTTCTGCTTCTGTTCAACTGTGTCGTTAGCTTCATCGATAGCGAAAGTGATTTCGTTATTCTCGATTGTGACGATGATGGAAGGATCAACAGCCTGGCTGAGCTCACCCTTCGGTCCTTTTACAGACACTACATTATCCTTCAGGGTAACTGTTACACCTGCAGGGATGTTAATCGGCAATTTACCTATTCTAGACATTTTGTTCCTCCTTTATTAGTATACGTAGCAAAGAACTTCGCCGCCGATCTTCAAGTCGGCAGCAGCCTTATTTGTCATTACACCCTTCGAAGTAGAGATGATGGCAACACCAAGGCCGTTGATAACACGGGGCATTTCGCGGTAGCCAGTATACTTACGCATACCAGGCTTTGAAACGCGAGTGAGGCTCTTGATAGCGTTCACCTTAGTCTGGGGGTTGTACTTGAGGGCGATTTTGATGGTGCCCTGAGCACCATCCTCCTCAAACTTGTAGTTGAGGATATAACCCTGATCGAAGAGGATCTTAGTGATATCCTTCTTCAAGTTTGACGCAGGCACTTCAACCACACGGTGCTTTGCCTGGATAGCATTACGCAAGCGCGTAAGATAATCTGCTATAGGATCAGTCATTTTAATTGAATTGTTTAATTAATCGGGGCTACCCCGACAATATTAAATAATAAGTGGATTGTTGTTCTTTACCAGCTGGCCTTCTTTACGCCGGGGATCAAGCCGTTAGAAGCCATTTCGCGGAACTGGATACGAGACAAACCGAAGAGGCGGATATAACCCTTAGGACGACCCGTAATCTTGCAGCGGTTGTGCAGGCGGATAGGATTGGCGTTGCGAGGGATCTTCTGGAGCTTGCGAGCAGCCTCGTAAGCCTCCACGGGATCATTCGACTTATTGACAATTTCCTTGAGCGCTGCACGCTTGGCGGCGTACTTAGCGACGAGCTTGGCACGCTTAACCTCGCGTGCCTTCATTGACTCTTTTGCCATAGTTTCGAATTAGTTTTTAGCGTTTTTGAAAGGGAGACCAAATTCCTTGAGCAAAGCATAACCCTCTTCATCAGTCGGAGCCGAAGTCACGAAGGTGATGTTCATACCAAGGATGCGGTCGATAGTATCGATGTTAATTTCAGGGAAGATAATCTGCTCCTGAATACCGAGCGTATAGTTACCGCGGCCATCGAACTTGCTTTCAATACCCTTGAAGTCGCGGATACGGGGCAAAGCCACGCGTACGAGCTTCTCCAAAAATTCGTACATACGTTCACGGCGCAGTGTAACCATTACACCGATAGGCATCTTCTTACGAAGCTTGAAGTTAGCAACGTCCTTCTTTGACACCGTAGCCACAGCCTTCTGGCCAGTGATGGCAGAGAGTTCGTTGATAGCCACGTCGATGATCTTCTTGTCAGCGGTAGCAATACCAAGACCCTGGTTGATAACGATCTTCTTCAGTGCGGGGATCTGCATTGATGAAGAATAGTTGAACTGCTTCATCAGAGCCGGGGCAATGCGCTCTGCATATTCCTTCTTAAGTTGTGCTGTATTCATTACTTAATCTCCTCTCCTGATTTTTTAGCGAAACGTACCAACTTGCCTTCATCGTTCTTGCGGCGACCGATGCGAGTGGGCTTGCCAGTCTTGGGGTCAACTACGTTCAGATTAGAAATGTGAATGGGAGCCTCCATCTTAACGATGCCACCCTGGGGGTTCTTTGCGCTTGGCTTCTGGCTCTTAGACACCATGTTAACGCCTTCAACGATAGCACGCTGCTTTTCTACGAGGACCTTGGTAACCTTACCAGTCTTGCCCTTGTCTTCACCGGCGTTTACATAAACGGTGTCGCCTTTTTTGATATGTAACTTACTCATTACTTTCTTTGAAATCTTGATTAAAGTACTTCAGGTGCCAAAGACACGACCTTCATGTTGACAGCGCGGAGTTCACGAGCCACCGGGCCGAAGATACGACTACCCCTCAGCTCGCCTGCATTGTTAAGGAGAACGCAAGCATTGTCATCAAAACGGATGTAGGAACCATCAGCACGACGGATTTCCTTCTTAGTACGTACGATCAAAGCCTTTGATACGGCACCTTTCTTAATATCACTCGACGGGATCACGTTCTTTACAGAAACGACAATCACATCACCGACTGAAGCGTAACGACGCTTCGTACCACCGAGAACGCGAATGCAGAGAGCCTCGCGTGCGCCGCTGTTGTCGGCAACTGTCAATCTTGATTCTGCTTGTATCATAATTATTTAGCTCTTTCTACAATTTCAACAACTCTCCAACGCTTAGTCTTGCTCAAGGGACGAGTCTCCATAATGAGCACTGTATCGCCCACGTTGCAGTCGTTCTTCTCATCATGAGCGTGATACTTCTTTGTCTTGGAGATGAATTTACCGTAAATGGGGTGCTTCTCTTTGAACTTAGCAGCCACAACAATGGTTTTGTCCATTTTGTTGCTAATAACAACACCCTGTCTTGTTTTTCTTAAGTTTCTAGCTTCCATCTGGACCATTATTACTTGTTAAGTTCGATTTCTCTCAACACTGTCTTCATCTGCGCGATCGTGCGACGAGCGGCCTTGATCTGTGAAGGATTTTCCAGAGGAGAGATGCTGTGGTTGAGCACCAACTGATTGTATTTTGCAACCTCTTCAGCAATGCGCTGTGACAGCTCAGCTGCGGGGATTTGACGAATTTCTGAAATCTTCATGCTTAGGCGTTTTTGTCGTAGTCGTGTCTAACAACGAATTTAGTAGTAACGGGCAGCTTCTGAGCAGCCAGGCGGAGAGCCTCCTTGGCCACTTCGAAAGGCACACCTTCGATTTCGAAGATGATACGGCCCGGAGTGATGGGGAATACGTAGCCCACGGGATCACCCTTACCCTTACCCATACGTACATCGGCAGGCTTCTTGGTGATTGGTTTGTCGGGGAAGATACGAATCCAGCTCTGACCCTCACGCTGCATGTAGCGTGTCATAGCGATACGGGCTGCTTCGATTTGACGACCGGTAAGCCAGTGCGTATCGAGGCTCTTGATGCCGAAGCTACCAAAAGCAAGCTGGTTGCCACGCTGTGCGTTACCCTTGCAACGGCCTTTTTGCGGTCTTCTGTATTTTGTTCTTTTCGGTTGTAACATAATACTCTAACTGAAAATCTGATTAGCGATTGTTGTTTCTCTTGTTGCGGAACTTGCGGCCACCGTTAAAGTTGCCGTTGCCACGTGACTCCTTCTCCTGAGTGAAGTTAGGAGCGAGGTCGCGCTTGCCATAAACTTCGCCACGGCAAACCCATACCTTGATACCGAGCAGACCCACCTTGGTGAGAGCCTCACACTGGCAGTAGTCGATGTCGGCACGCAGCGTGTGCAGCGGAGTACGGCCTTCCTTGAACATTTCCTTACGTGCCATTTCAGCGCCGTTCAAACGGCCGCAGATCTGCACCTTGATACCCTCAGCGCCCATGCGCATAGCGTTGGCAATAGCCATCTTGATAGCGCGGCGGTAAGCGATTTTGCCTTCAACCTGGCGGGCAATGCTCTTACCCACGATGTTAGCATCGAGGTCAGGCTTCTTCACTTCGAAGATATTAATCTGAACGTCCTTGTCGGTAATCTTCTTCAGTTCTTCCTTCAGCTTGTCAACTTCAGCGCCGCCCTTACCGATGATAAGGCCCGGACGTGAGGTGCACACAGTGATGGTGATGAGCTTCGGAGTACGTTCGATAACGATACGAGATACACTGGCTTTAGCCAAGCGAGCGTCGAGATACTTGCGGATCTTGCTGTCTTCGAGGATATTGTCACCGAAGTTACGGCCACCGAACCAATTAGAATCCCAACCGCGAATAATACCAAGTCGGTTACTTATCGGATTTACTTTCTGTCCCATATCGATTAGTCATTTGTTTTAGTACCCACGAACAAAGTTACGTGGTTTGAACGTTTACGAATTCTATAACCTCTACCCTGCGGAGCCGGACGCATGCGCTTGAGCGTAACACCCTCGTCAACAAAAATCTTGGTTATATACAATTCGCCATCTTCAGCCTTGCGATCGTTCTTCTGTTCCCAGTTAGCGATTGCAGAACGCAACAGCTTTTCGAGTACTTCAGAAGCAGCCTTCTTAGAGAACTTGAGTGTGCCGAGGGCGCGATTCACCTCCATGCCGCGAACCATGTCAACAACATAGCGCATCTTGCGGGGTGAGGAGGGAACATTTTGCAATTTAGCAAAATATTGGGTCTTCAGGGCTTCCTTTCTTTTTTCAGCCGCTAATCTTTTTCTTGCTCCCATTATTTATTGTTTCTTTTTATTATCTGTGGATTGAAAGGTCCTGCTTACTTCTTCTTGTTACCAGCATGACCGCCAAACTTGCGGGTGGGTGCGAACTCACCGAGCTTGTGGCCGACCATGTTTTCAGTAACATAAACAGGGATGAATTTGTTTCCGTTGTGAACAGCAATGGTATGACCAACAAAGTCGGGCGATATCATTGAAGCTCTGGCCCATGTCTTCACCACGTTTTTCTTACCGCTTTCGTTCATGGCAAGAACCTTCTTTTCGAGAGAGACTGCGATGTACGGGCCTTTTTTAAGAGAACGACTCATAAATTCTTCTTGTTTTAGTGCTTGTTACGCTTGTTACTTTTTACGTCTTTCGATGATGTACTTGTTCGACTGCTTCTTAGGAGCTCTTGTCTTCAAGCCCTTAGCATACAAACCTGTACGTGAACGTGGGTGACCACCACTCTGACGGCCTTCACCACCACCCATCGGGTGATCAACAGGGTTCATTACAACACCACGGTTGTGCGGACGACGTCCCAACCAGCGTGAGCGGCCTGCCTTACCTGAAGATTCGAGAGCATGATCTGAGTTACCAACGCTACCGATTGTAGCCTTGCAAGCACTGAGGATCTGGCGAGTTTCGCCTGAGGGCAACTTAATCACACAATACTTGCCTTCACGTGAAGTAAGCTGTGCAAAGTTACCAGCTGAGCGAACGAGCAGGGCGCCCTGTCCAGGACGAAGCTCAATGTTGTGGATAACGGTACCGACGGGAATGTTCTGCAAGGGAAGTGCGTTACCAACTTCGGGAGCAGCCTCGGCACCAGACATGAGCTGGTCGCCAACCTTCAATCCATTAGGAGCGATAATATAACGCTTTTCACCATCAGCATAGAAGAGCAATGCGATGCGAGCCGAACGGTTAGGATCATACTCGATTGTCTTCACAACTGCGGGTACACCATCTTTCTCACGCTTAAAGTCGATGAAGCGGAACTTTCTCTTGTGGCCACCACCAAGATAACGCATAGTCATCTTACCAGTGTTGTTGCGGCCGCCTGAGATGCGCTTACCGTAAACGAGAGATTTTTCTGGTACGGATGCAGTAATTTCTTCGAACGTACCAATAATCTTGTGTCTCTGGCCCGGTGTAGTGGGCTTAAATTTACGTACTGCCATTATTTATTTAGATATTGCTGTAGAAATCGATGGTTTCGCCCTCTTTGAGGGTTACGATAGCCTTCTTGAAAGCATTGCTGCGGCCACGCACGAGGCCGGCCTTAGTGTAGCGGGCCTTAGACTTGCCAGCATACTTGATTGTGTTCACGCTCAACACGCTCACACCATACAATGCCTCAACTTCTGCCTTAATCTGAAGTTTGTTAGCCTCAGGACGCACGATAAAACTGAATTGGTTCAGCTTGTCAGTAAGCGTATTGGCCTTTTCAGACACGAGGGGTTTGATAATGTATGCCATTTTCTGTTGCTATTATTACTTGTTTAAGACAGACTCGATTGCTGAAAGAGCGCTTTCTGTCACAACCATTGAAGCGGCGTTGAGCACACCATAAGTGTTGATGTCAGAGGCGATAGCCACCTTAGCGTTCTGAATGTTGCGAGCTGACAAATATACATTTTTATCGGCACCGGGAAGAACAAAGAGAACCTTCTTGTCAGCAACCTTAAGGTTGTTCAAGGTTTCAACAAAAGTCTTTGTCTTAGGAGCTTCGAAAGTAAAGTCCTCAACCACTACGATAGCATTCTCCTGAGCCTTGTAGCTAAGAGCGCTGCGGCGTGCGAGAGCCTTCATCTTCTTGTTGAGCTTGAAGCTGTAGTTACGGGGTTTCGGACCGAACACACGTGCACCACCTACGAGTACGGGTGAGTTGATATCACCACGGCGTGCGCCGCCACCGCCCTTCTGACGGCCGAGCTTGCGGGTTGAACCGCTCATCTCACTTCTTTCCTTCGACTTAGCTGTACCCTGACGCTGAGCAGCGAGATACTGCTTCACATCGAGGTAGATAGCGTGGTCGTTCGGCTCAATGCCAAATACACTGTCGTTCAGTGTCACCTTGCGGCCGGTATCTTCACCTTTGATATTGAATACACTAACTTCCATTGCTTACTTCTCGATAATTACGATTGAACCTTTGCAACCGGGAACAGAACCCTTGATAAGGAGCAGGTTATGTTCGGGGATTACCTTTAACACTTTCAGGTTTTGAGTAGTCACGCGGTCGCCACCCATCTGGCCACCCATGCGCAGACCCTTGAAAACCTTGGCGGGGTAAGAACAAGCACCGATAGAACCGGGCTTGCGCAGACGGTCGTCCTGACCGTGAGTGCTCTGGCCTACACCACCAAAACCGTGACGCTTCACAACGCCTTGGAAACCCTTACCCTTAGAGGTACCAATCACGTCTACAAAAGTAGCGTCATTGAACAGCTCTACCGTAAGAGTGTCACCCAGGTTCAATTCCTGATCAAAGCCCTTGAACTCAGCCAAGTGACGCTTGGGGGTAACACCAGCCTTCTTAAAGTGGCCCATCAAAGGAGCAGAAGTGTTCTTCTCCTTAGCTTCCTGGAAACCAACCTGAACGGCTGCATAGCCATCTTTCTCGACGGTCTTAATCTGCGTTACCACGCAAGGACCTACTTCGATAACAGTGCATGGCACATTCTGGCCCTCGGCACTGAAAACGGATGTCATTCCGATTTTTTTTCCTAATAATCCTGGCATTTCAGTCTTATGAAAATAATATGAAAATTGTTTTATGTTCCGTCGCCCAATGTCCCGTCTCAGGTATGGGTCGGAGGGTTATTACTAACCTGGGAGTCGCAACTCCCTCAAAACAAAGCAGTTTTCTTATGTTTCCTACTTTCGGTGTGCAAAGTTACCACTTTTTTGTTACACCACAAACATTTCCCACTTTTTTCTCTTAAAATCAACGATTTAAGCCCCAAATACGCACCCTTCCACGCCACAATTACAATAATTAACACCCTGACACCTCAAAAACCGCCCCACACACCACAACACACACCACAACACACAGCCGCAAGCACCCCCATCGAGGCTGCCCGCGGCTGCACATTCAGAGTGGTTCTAATAAGTCTGAAATAGCGATTTGTGCGCTATCCAAAGTGTGTTTTTGAAAGTTCGGGAGGGAGTATAGCGTGCAGTGTAACCGAACAAACTTTCAAAAAGACACTTCTGAGCGTCTGCAAATCCCCATTTCAGAATAGCAGAACTCTAAAAACAGAACTGTCAGAACCACCCTTACACTACAAGGTCACAGCCCGCACACAACAAGCGCTGGACCGTAGTCACACCTATTCCTTAAATTCCCAGCGGAACGTGCTATAAGCACACGACGTGGGCAAACTCCCGTCATAACGATACACATGGCGTCTGCCGTCACTCCCCTTGAAGTAGAGCGCCACATCGCGCACACGTCCGTCGGCAGGTATCGCCACCGACACAATCTTGGCAAACTCCGCATCGGGGCACTCCAGCAAATAATTCATAATGTAACTGTCACGCTCACCAGCCGGCACCGTGGCAGGCACATTCATATACAGCATCTCATACGTCACACGCCCGTTCTCCACATCACGCTCAAGCGACATCGACGGCTTCTTGTCGGCCACCTGACTCACCACGAACGATGCCGGTATCACATACGTATAACTAGGGTCGGTGCCTGCCACCATAAACTGCACAGTCCAGTTGTCGCTGCCCGAAGGGTGACCCACCGTAAAGGGCAACATACGGTACTTGCCCTCCACACGCACCTGGAAGTGCGCGTCAGGCCCCTCAACCACCCCCATGCCGTCGGGGCCCTCCACCTCATAAGCCGGAGGCATGGTACACGTCTCAACAGACTTGACACGCAGCAAACGGAAAAGGCTCTTCTGTGCCCACACGCTCACATGCTGCCCCTTGGCCCCCACCGTCTCAATATTGTACCACTTGGCATTGCCCGCACCAGCCAGCGCAAACAAATCGTCCTTGTAAGCACGCTTCACGGCCACCTTGGCAGCCTTGGCCGACGGCTTTGTCCGCATGGCAGGCCAATTACAACCGGCCACCACAAAGCTGCGCGGAGTTATCATGTTAAACGTAAAGCCTTGCGGCTGGGCCTTAACGCCCGCCACACCACAGAGCCACACCATGGCCGTGGCTATATAATAAGGTATAGTTGAATGTTTCATTGCTTTGTTACGTCAGTAAATGATAATAATATAATGTGTAATGCAACTGCAAATATACAAAATGATGAGCAAACACCAGTACCCGCTATCGCGAGCTGATGTGCAAATGTGCAGATATGCAATGCTTGCGCCCTGAAACAGCCTTTAACCTGTCAATCTGAATGAAAGCGCAAGCACTAAACGCTATCACCAAACGCTACCTCTAAACGTTAGCTCTAAATGCTACATCTAAACGCTAGCTCTAAACGCTAACTCTAAACGCAAGCTCTAAACGCTACCTCTAATGGGGGCGACGCGTCTCGCGTCGGGAAAAGATGCAGCTATTATTTGGTAGGGTTCGTTTTACCCTCCTTTCTCTATCCCGACGCGGGACGCGTCGCCCCCACTAGAGGTAGCGTTAGGTGCTTGAGTTTATCACAGAATGGCATAATTAGGCAACACAAAACGCAAGCACTAATGGGGGCGACGCGTCTCGCGTCGGGAAAAGATGCAGCTATTATTTGGTAGG